>Ga0209536_100011174_pt1 | contig 13177 bp, 24 predicted proteins | sample DeeMarSeWOR28_12_FD_187461 | JGI IMG/M metagenome (GOLD analysis project Ga0209536, IMG submission 187461) | Marine sediment microbial communities from White Oak River estuary, North Carolina - WOR-2-8_12 (SPAdes) (version 2) | ecosystem: Environmental > Aquatic > Marine > Intertidal zone >...
CAGGAGCTGAACTCAATCCGTGACCAATAGTAGCGCCTGCAGTGGCATTTCCTGCCCACTCCACAATACTAAACCCTGCCGCTTGATTTGCTGACACTTGCGAAGTAATTGTACCATCTGTGTTTGATACTGCTGCACCTCCTGCTTTCCAACACCACGCTACGTAATCTTCAGAATTTGTATTTACAGAAGCTGCAGTTCCTACAGTAAATCCATTAGAATCCAAAGAAGCAACATTATTAGGTGAATTGGTTTCTGCATTGGTTAGATTAGATACTAAATAATTATTAGCACCCCTAACTGAATCCACTAATCTATGGTTATCACCTTGGTCTCTATTCTTTATCCAAACAAAATCAGGTTGGAACTCAAGACCTGTATATCCAATATCGGTAGCCACACCTCCGTAGGTTCCCCCTACATCAGCAGGGTTACCATTAAACTGATACGCGGCTATACAGCCAGCGCCTGTGGGAAAGTTTAAAACAGAAGCTGTATCCGCCGTTTCATCATTATACAATTCTGAAACTTGTGTTGAATTTAACGCCGTGTCAAAGATTCTTACTTGGTCTATTTTGCCGTTAAAAAATGGTGATAAACCCCCATTACTGCCTATTCTAAAAGGAATAGTACTTGAAGCCATAGAAGCAGCGTCTGAATTAGCAGTTGGGGTTCCATTATCTAAATAAGTATTAAAACCACTGCTATCTTTAGTTATTACTAAATGATGCCAAGTATTATTAGAAATAGAAAAGCTATTATTATAATCATTATTTCCAAGTGTAATTCTAATCTGTGTTCCTGAATTGTTAATCCAAACAAAAAACCTTGTAGCATCCCCACTTGCATATTGTGAAAATATAGATTGATTGGCTGTTTTATCATTAGTATTAAACCATAAAGAAACAGACCAAGTAGTATTTGCTAATAAACTTGCATTGGTATTTATTTGACTACTACTCCCATTAAAATCAGCAGCCATGTCAAACTTAGAGTCTACCGTTTGCGTAGCGCCATTTCCTGTATACGTTACGGTTTGGAAATTTTCAGTTGGCGTGAATGGGGGTGGCACAGGTGGCTCATACTCTATTTGAAACCAATCAGCGCCATCCCAGTACTCCACCTTGTTGTCGTCAGTGTTGTATCTCCACTCTCCAGTAGAAGGATTGGTAGGTCTTGACGCTGTATTACCGCTAGGCAATTGCAATGATGAATTGGTAGCTCCTAAGTCAAACAGTTCGGGTGTATTTATTTTTGTAATTGCCATAATTTATATAGTTACTTCATCCCACTGAAGTTGTTCTTCATTCCAATTGTATATTTTTCCATCCGCAGGGTATGGTGTAGGTGGTTGCCAATCAAAATTCTCATCAATCACCCAAGACTGATAAGGTTGTGGAGCTACAAAGATATCAAGTTTTTTGTGATAATAATAGCCTATCCCAGCATATTGTTTTCTAAAATTTCCACTATAAGAAGTTTGTATCCAATTAGTATCTATACCGTATAAACTCTTACAAAAATCAATACCTAATTGTTCACTCTCATTACCCTGAGAATCATAAAGAACTGCGTTGTTTACAACCACTACCTGTGTAACAAAATTTTTATCGTCAAGTTTTGCAAAATGCGCCATGTCTATGCTGTATAAGTTCCGCTCCCTGTATAAGTTAATATTGTATCTGTTCCATCAGTTGTTACTGTAGGGCTTCCTGTTGTTGTTCCTGAATACTGACTAGTAGGAAGTCTTAGAATTACTACTCCTGAACCTCCAGAGCCACTTGTACCTACTGAACCAGATAATATTCCAGCAGAGCCTCCACCACCTCCGCCTCCTGTATTTGCAGTACCACTTTGTCCATCTTCAAACCCTGAAACAGAATAACCTCCATTTCCTCCGCCGCCAACTCCTCCAGCTCCATATTGATTATCTCCTGCTCCAGATTCAGGCCCACCTGCTCCACCACCACCAGCATAAGCAACTGAAGAGCCTGTTATACTTACAGAAAGACCAGCTCCTCCGTCTCCAGGGCCATTAGTAGAATTCCCCTGTTGCCCAACTGCGGCAGCACCACCGCCTCCTCCATTTACTTCTGAATAAGCACCTAAATTTGTACCGTTACCCCCAGCATATCCTTGTCCAGAAGTTCCAGAGCCTGGCGTAGAAGTAGTCCAAGAACCTCCTCCAGAGCCACCGCTGCTTCCATCAAGATATTGAGAACCTCCCGGAGTGCCTCCAGTAGCTCCTCCGCCACCGCCGATTGATGTTATTGTTGTTATGTCTGAACCCGAAATAAAAGAATCAGTTCCGTTTCTTGAAGCTGATGATGTAGCTGGAGTATTATTACCAGCGGCGCCCCCGCCTACTGTTATAGTATAAACTTCTCCTGATGTAAAAGTAATAGAAGATTCTGCAGCAGAGCCCCCTCCAGAAACAGTTCCATAAGACGTTCTTAGTCCTCCAGCGCCAGCGCCAGCGCCATAGTATATTCCAGCAGCTCCGCCGCCTGCAACTACTAAAAAGTCAACTGTTACAGGGGTGGGAGGTGAATTTTCAAAATCTTTCCACTCTGTACCGTTATAATGTTGCATGCTGGAAACTGAACCTTCAGAACCTCTAGTAGTGTTATTACGCATCATTCCTTGAATGGGGGTTCCTGAGAAAGCCCCACCACTAGGCATTTTTAATCCATTAGTTGAACTAGCATCATTTAAGTCGGTTACTCCAATAGTTACTTTTGTCGTTGCCATATTCTATTAATTAATTGTAGGTGGATTCCAAACCCCTTCTGTGCTATCCCAAGTCCAACTTGGGTAAGGTTGTTTGTCATCAGGATTAAAATAAACATAGTCTACCCACTCCGTAGTGTCTTCTTTCCAATACCACTCCATGCCTTCAGGTCTAGGCACTGGAGGCTCCCAATAGCAGGTGTCTTCATTAAGAGTCCAGCTTGGGTAAGGTTGCTCTACATAAAATGCGTCTCGCACAGGGTCGTAGATATGTCCTACCCCTGCGTAATTTTTTCTAAAAGGTGTCCCTCCGTACTTATGCACTCCACCTTGTGTATTGTAAGATGTTCTTTTGCATCCTCCGTAGAATCCTTCCCAGTATACTGAGTTATCAAATTCTACTTGAGGGATAGCATCAATCTCTTTTATCTTAGCTTGTATCTGCTGATTTATAGCTTTAAGTTCAGCAGGCTCTTCTTCCTCTAAAGGATTGTATGTAATACCTCTTTTACTTTCTTCTAAAGCCATTACTTCAGCTTGAAGTGCAGATGAATCTCCTGGAATCATCTTAATCTCATCAACTCCTGTTAATACCTTGGTTACTCTACAAAGCGCATTGGCTATGGCTGTATTTAAACTTTCTTGTTCAGCAACTAACGTTTCTGTACCTTGATTTTCTAAGGCCTTCATGTCCGCTAAAACCAATTCTCGCTCAGCAGCAAGACTATCTTTTTCCTGCGCAATAGCAGTTTGAATGGTAGTTACATCTTCTTCTGCTGGATGATTCTCAAGGTCTGCATACAGATTGTTTAAATCAGCTTTTAAAGACTCTAAAGTTTCACTTGTATCTTTTGAATTATAAAGCTCTTTCAAAGAGATATACTCTTGACTCTTTCTGTTTGCGCTTTGAATAGCATCAATCTCAGTTCGCACCTCTTCAAGTCTAGCTCTCTGAGCTACTGTAAACTCCTCGTTTGATATTTTTGCGTAGTGTGCCATTCTTAACTAAATGTTATTGTTCCTGAACCAGCAGTAAATGTTGTTACTTTATCTGAGCCATCTGTAATGGTTGAGCCTGTTAGTCCAGCGCCTATGGTAACTGTATATGCATTAGGATAGCGGATAATTACTACTCCAGAACCTCCAGCACCAGAAGGGTAATAATTGTAAGAACCATCTCCCCCGTTACCAGTATTATTTCCTCCATTATTTGCAGATGAAGCTATACCAATGCCACCTTTTGAATATAGTGTTGATGTTCCAGTAATAGATACCGATAGACCTGTTCCGCCAGGAGTATCTACAGCATCAAGAAAACTACCTGCTGAGGCAGCTCCACCACCCCCTCCACCTGTTCCTGTCGTTTGCCCTTTTCCACCACCATCATATCCTTGACCTACTGTTCCATCTCCTGCATCTCCTCCTCCTCCAGTATTTCCAGCGCCCCCTCCAGAGCCCCCATCCTTACCAATAGTTAAAGGAGCAGAAACAGCTCCTCCTGCATTACCCCCTGCTCCACCTCCAGTTGAAGTAATAGTTGAAAAAACAGAATTTGTTCCATTTCCAGCTTGTACCGAAAGGTTTGAAGTTGAACCACCCCCAGGACCAACTTCAACCGTGTAATTTGTAGATACAGCTAAAGATAAAGGTGATTCAGCACTGCCTCCACCTCCTGAAGTTGTTCCATAAGAAGTTCTCAATCCACCAGCGCCTCCTCCTCCTCCATATTGTGCGCCGCCGCCTCCGCCTCCAGCGACAACTAAATAATCGACAATTAAAGGGGGAGGAGGGGGAGGAGCTTCTTTAAGGTTTTTCCATTCTGTGCCATTGTAAACTTCAGTCTTGCCTGTATCGGTATTCTCACGCAATTCACCAGCAACAGGGGAAACGGGTTGCTCCGCCGTAGTTCCCTTTGCCCAGATTAATCCTCCGGCATTACCACTCATGTCAATTACATCGGTAGTTACTTTGGTTAATGCCATATTTTATTTATTTTAATTCAGCAGGTGCTGTGGGTTTGGTATTAGGAAAATCTGCTGTTGCAGTCCAATCTCTTAATTGTTGTCTATACGTTATCCAAGCTGCGTGGTTAGGATAGTCGGTTAAAGGAACAATAAAGTCTGTTCTCTTTAGTTCAGTATCTCTCCAGAATTTAGCTTCTGTCTCAAGTTCTTCTTGGGATTTTACAGGAGGCGTGAAAGTACCATTAGAATAACTAAATCCTATACCAACCTCTTTGCCTGTTACGTTAACTGTTTGTTCAGGTAAACTTGCAGCATACTGGTCAGATGCCACTATAATATTGTCTACTTTACCTTCTTTTATAATTGCTATTAGATTTTCCATTTTCTTATTCGTACCATTTAATTAAACAATATCCTGAGCCTCCGCTTTGGGCGTAACCACCTCCTTGACCAGAATTCGCTTTTGCAATACGTACACCCGCACTAAAATCTCCTGCGCCCATTGCTCCTCCTGCTCCATATCCAAAAACGCCTGGTCCTGCTGACCAGCTTGAGGTTGAGCTACCCCCGTATGATGAGTGAGTAGACCCAAGTTGACTATTTTGTTGACCTGTGCTTGAATTACCACCCGTAGCTGTTACGTCGGCCCCTCCTGCAGAAGAACCCGAAAAAACACTGTTACCACCATTTGACCCAGCGGAACCACCTGCTCCAATAGTAACTGCACAACCAGTTGTGGACGTTAAATACATTTTTTTCATTATAACTTCTCCACCACCACCAGCAACTTGGTAATCACTATTATTCCAACCGGCACCACCAGCAACTAAAAATATTTCTATATAACCACCCGCATCAATTAATGCTTGGGTAGGGGTAAATGTGCCTGAAGAGTTAAACTCTTCGAATTTAGGAGTTAAGCCTCCTCCACCTCCGCCTGTAAAATCTGATAAACTTGACATTTTATTTTATTTTTGTTATTTATATTCCTTCTATTCCAATCAATACCCATCCTTGAGCTGCTCCTGTGTAAATCAACTCTAAGCCTGCATCTAATTTGTCTATTGTTAAGTCTGATGCAACGCCCATTATATTCTCTCCGTTTCTTGCTATCACACAAGTAGCGACACCAGAGCGGTTGCTAAACTTAACATAATTTCCAACACTAGGTGATAATGGTAAGGTTAGTGTTAGATTTGCTGTAAACACATAAAGATTGCCACTTACCGCAGTTGTGTCTGTAGATATTACAGAAACGCCTACATCCACATAATCCTTAACAGCTGCACTTGTTGGTACTGTAAGGTCATTGTCGTTATTTACAATTCCTTCCGATTCAGTTACCAATGTGCCTGAACTGAATTTAGCTGTAGTTATTACTCCATCTGGAACAGATACCAATGAAACAGCAGAAATATTACTTAATTCAATATTAGAACCTAAAGGGGGTGCTGTTGTAAATATCAATGAAGTGCCTGAAGTAGAGTAAGTGCTTTTTGATTGGTTTACACCGTCTATAAATACTTGAGTGTCGTTCTCAGAATCTATGGTTTGAGAGGCTGTAAAAGTAAGTGTGCTTCCGTCTCCAGTAAATGAATCGACATATATTACAGAACCGGATGCGCCTGAAATTGTAACTTCAGTAGCAGATGTTTGAGTAAGAGTAATTCCCGCTCCTTCAGTAAGGTTAACTACAGAATCACTTCCAGTAGCAGCATCTAAGTTTAAAGGAACACTACTTCCCACTTTAGTTCCAGCTGATAATGTATATGTGTCTCCTGGAGCAGTATTGGTGATAGTAGCTACATTAGCCGCTTGAGTAATGCTTATTCCAGTTCCTGGAGTAAGAGTAATTGCGCTATCAGTACCAACAGCTGCGTCTAAATTTACATCAACACTTGAACCGTTTGTAGAGGTTGATAAAGTATAAGTATCTCCTGTAGCTGTTGATGAAATGGTGAACCCATTTCCAGAACCATCATCAGTAAGACTAATATCAGTACCCGCTGTAATGGTAATGCTATCTGTACTTGCATCACTGCCTGTTAAAGTAATTAATTCGTTTGCACCACTCTGCGCTGTAGATACGGTATAGGTTGTATCACTACCAACTAACCCAACTGGTATTTGAACGTTATCCGTGCTTTTATAACCAACAAGATAGTCGATGTCTGCTATCGTTGAAGCTACATTAAATTGTGAAAATTTTACTGCCATTTTATTCTGTTATTAAATCTTCTAAGGTTGTTTCGCTAACCATCTGTATTGATAATTCGGTCAAAATCTCTTGACTCGGAAAAGGAGGCGCTTGAGAATTTGCTCCAATTATTGAATTTCCAATCCAGATTGCTAACATAATACAATACCTATGATTATTACCACAACGCTAGTATATTTGTCGCACTTGTTCCGGTTGAAAAAACTCTTACTACTTGAACAGGAAGAAAAGTTCCGGTGTTTATTCCAACAAAGGTAACCTCGTCTCCTCCTACTGTTTTTACTTTTAAGTTTCCAGCTCCACCAACGTATAAAACACAGCCATTGTTGTCTCCTCCAGAAACACTAGGGATGTTCACAGTGTCACTGGGCGTTACCGCAGCAGCTCTTCCTACTTGTAATTTTTGATATGCCATAATTAATCTCTATAAGGTATTATTCGATTCAAAGTGTCACGGCGTTTGTCACATCCACAGTCACTATTTGTAGCTTCTGCTATCACATCTACTGCCTTTTTAATTCCAGTGAATGTGGTAAATTTATGGATGGTATCACCAAAACCTTTTGATTTCATTTTACTTTTTTCAACTTAGGGTTCTTTTTTTTAGCCGCAGGAGAAGCCTTTCTGGTCTTTGCCGCTAAAATAGCTGAAGCTCTTTCAAGGCTTATGCCTTGCTTCTTTGCGATGCTCTTTGCTACGTTTTTAAACCCTGTTACTTTCTTCTTCATAATATTTTACAAATATACTAATATTTTCCTTGTCTAGATTTTGGTGAACTCGCTGTAGACCCCCCTGGACCTGCCCATAATTTCTTACACGCCCAGTAACGAGCGGTAAGTTTTGAGGTAGCTGTTCCACACTTATGACGAGCCTTAAATGATTTGCGTGCGGCTGATGAATAGTTATGGCCATAGCCCTTAGCACCAAAGTGAATTAGCTTTTCTTTACCGCCTTCACAGGCCTTTACCATTTTTTTCTTAGCCGCCCTGTCGCTTCGCATCACGACATTGCACTTCATCTTGCTCTTATCCGCCATACCCTTGTGTTCTTTGTATAAAGTATATCATGTCCCAAATCTGGACATCTCCGCCATCAGCGGTAAATTTTAATTGTGCTCCATTAGCAACAAAGCCTGCATCTGTATAATACTGAGCAACTATCTGCTCCGCTTGTGGCACCTCATTTCCTTTGTGAAAAGGAATTACGCCAGCTACTCTGCTAATGTCTCCTGAGCCTACAAGCCTCCAATCTAAATGCGTTTGGTTTGCGTTAGGAGCTTGTACATTAAATGCGAACGTAAATATATAAACATCGTTCTCATTCAATCCTAATATCTTTTGTGTTGATGAATCATAGAAGTCATAGTTCTGAGGACTTCTTACAATATTGCCCGCATTGTTAGGGGCTACAATTTCAGTATCTGCCGGGATAGTTAATTTACTAGCCGAAGTATAAACTGTATCATCATATCGTGCCCATCCCTGTAAAGGCGCTGTAAAATACGCTGCAAAATCTTCTATCGTATACGCTTCTCTAAGCGAATCAATAAGGGCAGAACCCTTGTCTACTGTGTCTACTGACGATGCTACTCCGTGAAATTTTGTACCTGCTGGTATACTCATGCTTCTTTTACTGTTTTAGTGTTACTTATAAATTGCTTCCTTCCTCCAGAAGCTTTCTTCTTTCTCGCCGTTGCAGCGAGTGCTCTTTGGGAGAGCCTCTGTGCCTTAGCAAGAGGTAGGCATCTGTCGGGGTTCTTCGTATTCTTACTTGTACCGCACGGACCTTTTATCTTACCATCCGTTCCGATGCGAACCCATTTTTCTTCACGCCATTTTTTTAACTCTCCCATTATTTTTTACCGTAATTAGGGTCTTTACAATATTTACTGGCAGCCATGTTTGCATAAGCAGAAGGGTACTTGTCGAAAGTACGCTTGGCCCAGGCTATGCCTGCGGCACAAATTTTATTGCCCTTTTTTTTAGTTCTTCCTGCCATTAATACCCTGGCTTACTAATCATTTTTTTAACGCCTTTCTTTACCATCTCTACGTCTTTAACTGGCAATTGTTTGAATGCTTTTAACATTCCAAACTTTGCAATAGTTTTGTTGCCCATAGGTAAGTTCATCGCTTCTTTTTCTGTCATAGGGCCCATACTTCCATATTTTTTATGCCCTATTGGGTAGTGCTTTCCGTTCATTTTTTTTAAATTAGATATCTTTGTACAAAAATACTAAATTAAATTCAATGCAATCTGACTACCTAAAGTACTGGAGGGTAGTCCGATACTTTATAAAAGCTAAGTACGGACTAACCACAGGAGAGCTAGATATGCTGCTCTTCCTCAACTCAGAGAAATATTTTGACAAAGATAAGTTCACCGGTTTTAACCAACTCCTGGGTTGGAATAAAAATCGATTTGAGAAACTTAAAAAAGAAGGATGGATAGAGGTCTTTAGAAAAGGACACCGAGGAAGAAAGTCTATCTACTGTTTGTCCTACAAAACAAAGCGTGTTATCAAGTCCATATACAACAAACTCGAAGGAGAAGAAATCCCAACCTCACCAAGTAGCAACCCTATGTTCTTAAAGAACGTCTGCTACAACGACAAGGTGTACCGCAATATGATAATTGAAATGAATGAGTTTATAAAACAACAACGACATCATTCTGAGAAATGATGGTGTAAGGCTCATTATTGATAAGCATGGTATACCCAGCTCGCTTGTCATAGTATATCTCATCCCCTTCAGCTATGACACTAACGTCACTGCCTGGTTTTACAACCAATCCTTTTTTGTATCTTAGCTGGTTTGCGTCTTCTGAAGAGAGTAAAAGTCCAGAAGAGGTTTTAATCTCCTCATCAATACTCTTAATTACAATATTCAGTCCTATTGGTTTCATTTTATTCTATTTTTAGAATTGTGCCACGCTTTAACAATAAAACCCCTTAGTACTTCCCATACTATTGCTCCCACTAAAAGCTCTTGCCAGTTCATACAAAATAACTTGAGGTTGGTTTTAAATTGTGTATAGCAACATTAATAAGTTTTTTATGAAATTTAATGTCAGAATAAGTATCATCATTATCATCATCGTAAATAGTCCAACTTCCTTTGGAAATCCCTAAAGCTTTTCTTCCAAGTCCAAATGTAATGTCATCTATTCTGCGACATTCGTTTAATAATTCTAAAGGTGTTACACCTATTTTTTCTGCTGTTTGTTTAACTGAATAAAAATTTTTCATGATTCATAGCTTCGTGCCATAGTTACTATGGCGTTAGTTGATAAAATAGTTATGGCCACAGACACCGCGTTCTGTAACGCAGTCTTTGTTACCTTCATAGGGTCAATAATCCCTAGCTTAAACATATCTCCGTAGAGTGCGTTTTTCACATCATATCCCCTGGTATAATCAAGATTATCCTCGATAGGGTATATCGCCTTCAATTTCAGCCCTGCATTATCAAGAATTTGAGTGATTGGCGCACGCAGTGCGCTGGCCAAAATTGCGTAAGCAATTTTTTTTGAATTTGAAACATCACCACTAATGCTCATATCCCTGTATTTGTAGTAAAAACTGTACAGGGCTAACCCTGAACCGGGCAATATGCCCTCTAATAAAGCCGAGCGCACCGCACACACAGCATCATCAACTCTGTCATAGAGTTCCTTTTGCTCTAGGTCGGTATTACCGCCAACATATATAACACCTATTCCCCCGGTGAGCGATGCAATTCTCGACAATATAAAATCTTTATCCCCTTTCTTGTTGGCCAGCTTATGTGCCTCCCACAATTGCTCTACTCGCTCAGTAACCTCTGGCGAAGCCTCTGCATTATCTTTTAGTACAATGGTAGAATCTTTACCTACAATCACCTTAGCTGCATGACCTAGGTCGCTAAAGTTGATTATACTCAAATCATCCCCTGTCTTCTCTGAAAAATAAGTAGCGCCAACTGTCAGAGCAATGTCCTGCATCAGTTCATGTTGTTTGTAACCGAAGGAGGGTGGGGTTATGTTACAAATTTTCAAGTTGTTCTTCATCACATTCGCCGCAAGGGTGTTTATGACGTTGTTAGAACAAGGCGCTACTATTAATAATTTTTTTCCCTCTGCTATAATAGGCTTTAATACTGTCTCAATAGTCAGCAGGTTGGATATCTCCGCATCGGAGACTAATATGTGTACATCTTCGAGTATACACTCATCCTTTTTATGGTTGTTGATAAAGAGCGGCGTGGTATACCCCCTGTCTATTTTCAACCCATCAGTGGTCTCGCTATAGGTCTCAGAGCTTTGTGAACGCTCCACGGTCACTATACCATTCTCACCCACCTTATTGTATGTGTCCGCTATAATACCCCCAATCTCACTGTCATTGTTGGCGGATATGGTGGCCACATCCTTTAGCATTTTTTTGGTCACTGTACGACTTCTCTTCTTAAGGTGCTCAATAAGCACTTTCGTCTCAGAGAGAAGCTCTCGCAGTATCTCAGTCTTATTGTCCTTATCGGTTATTACCTCCATACCCGTTTTGACTAGGGCTTCGGTTAACACTATCGCCGTGGTTGTACCATCCCCAGCCAGGGTGGCTGTTCTATCGGCAGCCTCTCTCATCATCCGCACCGCTAAATTCTCTACTGGGTCTAACAGCGCTATTGATTTGGCTACAGTTACCCCATCCTTAGTCACCGTTATACCATGAGTATGCTCTGGTGATTCTATAATAACAGTATTACCCATAGGACCAAGAGTGCTCTTGACCGCGTTAGCCATTTTACTTATACCATTTATAAGTTTAGTCTGGGCAACTTTATCAAAGTGAAGTTCTTTTGGTGTATATCCCCCTTCCATAGTAGATTAAATTTTAAACCAAAGATACAATAGTTTGTAAAAAAAAGCAACTACATTATTTAAAAATAACGTAATGTCGAAAAAAATTCCCCTTATATATATATATATATTATTTATTATTATTATTATTATTATTATTATAATATAGGAATAAAATCGACATTATCGACATGGCACTGATAATCAATAAGTTAATCGACACAAAATCGACACATTATCGACATTATTGTTACAAAAACGACACATATTAAGTAGTTATGGTCCGTTTTAGAATTTAATGTTATAGTTGAACCTACAGTTCTGGACAAAGAAAAGGTGGCCGAAGCCACCTCATCACAAACCAACATAAAACAAAAATTAGAGAAGGTCTCTAAACTTTTCCATAGCTTCAGCTCGCTGAATGCCATCCGCAATCATTTTAATCTTACGGTCTTCTTTTATAATTCTTTTCATATTAGCGGCTTGTTGAATACCTGTCATCCCAACAGGTCTTTCATTAATAAGCCTTCCGTTTTTAATATCTAATCCATTCATCTTAGTATGTTATTTTAATAGCTATTAATCCTAAAAATAAAGTGAACTCCGAGTAATCATATTCCTTGTCCCTAGAGTAGTAAGACCATCCTAAAGCAAAACCAATTCTTATTCTGTTGTGAAGTTCAATCTCCATTTAACAAAGGTAATAAAAATTATTAGATATGTGGAGTGTTTGGGTAATACATACAAACTACCAAGCCAGCCCAAAAAAGAAAACGGATTTTTTTTCAAGGGGTGGGGTCAAACCTCAAAAATTTTTTTCGGATTTTTTGGCGTTTTTCTGTGGCGCTCCCGCTCCACCATGCACCCGCTCCCCCGCGCAACTGGTCGCGCTCCCGTTCTGCGGTTTCGGTTCTGCACGAACTCGAACCTCTGCGCCGGAACTCTGCGCAACTTTTCCAAAGAGAAAAAAAGAATGTTACAGGCTTGAACATCTTCTTTTAAACCCGTCCAACCCGCACAAACTTCAAACAAAACCCAGTACTCCAACACCCCGCAACCCCAATAAAATCAACGCTTTACAAATTTCTTTAAAAAAAACTTGACTTGTATTGATTAAAAGCCTAAATTAGCAACATATTAATAACATAAATACAACACATGGAAACTTATTTTATTTTAGAGAATGACTGGATAGGATACCTTGACGAGGGTCAAAAGTATTTTGGCTATGTTGACGCGGTCAACGCATTGCACGAAAAATTAGCAGATGCCAATTATAACTGGATTAACAAAGTTAAGTTCTTCTCCGTCTTTTGAAAATAAAGCAAATAAAGTTATTCCGCTCCCCGCACTTAATGTTTCTTTATACTCTGATGTTATTGTGATTGGACAAGTAAATTGTGATAGAACAGATTTTGCACTTTGTT
>Ga0209536_100011175_pt1 | contig 13175 bp, 18 predicted proteins | sample DeeMarSeWOR28_12_FD_187461 | JGI IMG/M metagenome (GOLD analysis project Ga0209536, IMG submission 187461) | Marine sediment microbial communities from White Oak River estuary, North Carolina - WOR-2-8_12 (SPAdes) (version 2) | ecosystem: Environmental > Aquatic > Marine > Intertidal zone >...
AAATCTGAATGATGGAACTGTAATGTGAATACTTGCTTTTGTTTATGCTTCTCTTCATAGTTGTCTATAAAATCCTTTAAATATTGTTGTGTCAAATTGTCTGACAAGAGGATGATTTTAAGTTCTTTGGCTTTTGTCCATGAAAACATTGCTTTGAATCCATATGAGACCAATGGCTCTATCGCATTATCGTTCCAGAAGTTTCCCGGTGGTCCAAAACATATTGCTTTCTTTTCAAGATATTTGTCCTCCAACTCCCGGTATTTCCTGAGACTTTTGAAATGACTGTTTATGTCTCTATCAAATTCAGTGGGTAGTATTTTTCTTTTTGGGAACATCCTCATTAAAATAAATGGCAGATACGTATGATAATACCCATGACAGAATATTTCAATTTTATTTGAGTCCAATGTATTGAGATACTTGACCAGATGTATATCCTTCATACATTTTCCTATTAGACCGATGGATCCTTTACCATCGTTTTTGAGGACTATATCTATCCATTTCTTAAGATTAGGCATGTCCTTTCCTGCATCGTCATCCTTTAATATGACATACTTTTTCATTTTATCAATTCTGCTCTATTGTTTTATAAATCTTTACTTTACAATCCAAACAACACCAACTGATTGTGTCCATATCAGTCTGGTTCTCCCCCCCAAGGTTCTTCTTGCAAATTGGGCAATCTATCTCCATCAATATACCAACCTATAGTATGCTTCTTTCCAATTTCCTGAATTCTTATATCTGCGTATACAGTAGAAGACCAGAATTGTTTTCAACATTATCTTTACAAATGGATTGTAGAACATACAAAGTGCAATCTTTTCAAGCACATTCTTTTTATTCATATCGCATAGAGCAGTATTGCTGTGATGGCGATGCCGAACAATATGGCACCTGCAGCTGCTCTTATCACCCTTTGTATCAATATTTCAACCATCTGCATTTCAATTCATCCAATTTTTTTTCTCCATAATGTCTGATCTATCCATCTATACGGCCTGTTTAATTTAATGTTGAAATGATTAATTAATCTGACTCCCGCAAGCATTGGTCTAGACAGGCTTCTACCACGAACCACGTTCTTATATTCCGGCACGGGCGCTCCTATAAACTTGCATAATTTTTCCACAAACGTCTTGTGATCCTCAATCAATAACTCAAATGGCAATATCAGCACCTGTTTGAAATTGTTCTTCAGATATGAAAACATACTTTCATAGTCGAGGAATTCTGTATCAAAGACCCTTTCGAACCATTTGCTGAAGCTGTATTTCCCGCCTTCTTTGACATATTGGTTGTAGACGCTTTTAACCCACCTGTTCTTGTTCCTGTAGATGAGCAGTATCTTTGCTTCAGGAAAGTTTCTTTTTAGTTTGTCGAGCTTTTCAAAGCCTTTTTTGGCTGTGCTATGTGTCATGTCCCCTGCCATGTTCTCATGGCTGAAAAGATTAATCATGTTTGGAACTGGCTTGTCATTTATGTTTTTCAAATCAGTTGTGAAATATTTTACGTTTTCTAGTTTTGGAAATATGTCACGCTGTAGGAAAGTCGATGCATTCTTGATATAGCCTATATGCCATATCACTTCAGTTTGTTTTTCTTGTTTTTGACTTTTCAAGTTTTTCCTTCTCCGCTTCTTTAAATGACCAATATATAAGCAATATGAATAATGCCATGACAACATTGTAGACTATTATGTTCGTATCTGCGTTTCCATAAATTCCCGGATAGTTTGGTGAGAGATACGGTTCATGATTATGCGACAACCCCCACACAAACATATTCAATATAATCACTATTGGTATCCATGCAATCATGAATCTTCTAAATGTCAATTTCATGTTGTTGCCCTCCATAGGAGATATAATGTGACTATTACTATTGATATTGTGATGATACAGGTGATTATGTATCCAGTGTTTCTACCCTCCACCTTTTCATGCTTTATTGGTTTTGAATCTTTTAATATATATTCTTCCATTAGGTATTCCTCCAGATCTTGAACAGGACTCAACATTTTTCCCCTTCATTCATTCTTTAAAGTAGTGCTCCTCCTTTAAATCTTTGTTCCAGTGCTTGTCCACTATATTCCAGAATTCTTTTCTTGTATAGCCGCATAGTTGACAGAAATCATCAACTGCACGCTGATCTACTCTCCATTGGTTTTTTGTAACCTTTATCACTTCATCCAGTGTTATCCTGCCTTCCCTACAATCCCTTGCTGCTATATCGACAGGCCTGTTAAAACCAAACTTTGGGTATTTCATCCAGTGATGTATCATGTAGGCGATACTGTCTATCTGCTGATAATTATCGGTATAGCCTTCCCTCTGCCATTCATGATAAAGGTCCTGGAACCCATATCTTCTGGCTATCTTGAGATTATAGTCGCAGTCCCATGGGATGAAATAGCTCATCCAAAGCACTTCCGGTCTCAACCTGTTTAATTTTTCACGATTGGGTTTTAAGCAACAATTTATTTCATTTTGCTTCAATCCGTGCTTCAACCAGAATTCTTTGTCAAAACCTTCGAACATCCCTAGAATAGTGCTGTTTGCCAGCGGTGTATCTTCCTTGCTTGTCCCATATATGAATGAGCTGTCCTCACCATATGTCATAAAAGGAATACCAAAATCAACCATCAGTTTGAAAGGAGCGGTATAGATGGCTGTCTCTATGAATTTAAGAACTTCCCCTGTCTGTTCGAATGCTATCCTTGTCGCCCTACGAAATGTGTCTATGCCCATCTTGTAGACATATAAATCACAGTTGAATGTATCATTCAGGTTTCTCAGGTTGTTTGCACCGGCTTTGGTCTGTGTGAAAGGGTCACTTACATTCACAAGCAATGGGTTCATCTTCAATTTTTCTTTCATATGATATACCAACATGTGGCTGTCCTTTCCACCGCTTACTGGTATTATCATGTCATAGTCGCCATTTGACTTTCGATATTTGTCAGCATATTTCTTTAATTGAGCCATACGGTCTTTCCAATCTATTGATTTCATTTTTTCATAGTTTATGCATGCGCCACATATCCCGTTCTCAAATTTGCTGCCAGGTCTTGTGTCTGGCATATTGCATTTTATGCATCTCTCCATTTTTTAACCTCCTTCTCTTCCACTAATATTATTTTCAACGATATATTTAATGACCTCCTCGGTCTTGAAATTGAGTTCCTTGAAATGTTTTAATACTTTTTCTATTATGTTGAAATCCTCTTGCGTGTCCAAGGTTATCCTAATATCGGGTCTTGTTAAATTCGGTGGTGCTTGTATATTTAAAAGTTTGAATTTATTGGGGTTTCCCCAGATGTAAGGCATTACGTGTTCCCTGTCATATTTCTTTGTTGCCTCTTTATGGGCTTTTGATAAAGCACTGTATTTTATCACTTCTACATCTAATCCTTTTGGATATGTTCTTCTAATTACATTTGAAGTAAAATCAGCTTTACTTTTTAGATGTTGTTCAACTATATGGTCTACGATTTCTGGATCTATTAATGGACAATCACTTGTTATCCGCACTATATTTCCAATTTCATATCTCTTAGCAGTTTGCATATATCTGTCCAAGACATCGTTTTCAGACCCTCTGTAATAATCAATATTATTATCAATTGCAAATTTTTCTATTATGTCGTCCTTTTTTTTATCTGTGGTTGCGATTATTATTTTGTCAAGTTTTTTACAAAGCTTTAATCTTTTAATTACGTATTCTAAGATTGTGATGCCGTTGACTTTTTTCATTATCTTTCCAGGCAATCTTGTGGAGCCTGTTCTTGCTTGGACAACTGCCATCACGTTTGGCTCCCTCAAGATATTGATTATGTCCTCCTTTGATAGCCAATTTTCATTTGTATTGCTTTCATATCTGAAACCTTCTGGCAGTGAACCTGCAGAATCTATTGTTTCATCCCAGAACGGATGTTCAGGCTCTATGACAAAATAATTTTTGAAGGCTCTACTATGCCTTGCTTCGTCTTCTGTCAATAAGACTTCATGTAGCTTCTCACCAGGGCGGATGCCTATAACTTTTTTTTTAGCTTTAGGAGCAATTGCATCTGCAATGTCTATCAATTTCATACTTGGAATCCTTGGAATAAATATTTCACCGCCTTTCATTTTTCCAATGCAATTGATTACGAATTCAATCCCTGCATCAAGTGTTATCCAGAATCGTGTCATTTCTTTGCTCGTTAATGTTAGTGTTCCAGATTCTTTTTGCTTTTTGAATAACGGTATAACACTTCCCCTGCTGCCAATAACATTCCCATATCTCACGCAACTGAACATTGGTGGATTTGATCCAGTATAAGAATTTCCTTGGATGAAAAGTTTTTCAGCAGTCATTTTGGTTGCACCATAAAGATTTACTGGATGTACTGCCTTATCGGTGCTTATAGCCATTACTTTTTCTATTTTGCCATCGGTTGCTATATCTATTATGTTTGCTGCGCCATTTATATTCGTCCTGACGGCTTCTATCGGGTTATATTCACATGCAGTAACATGCTTTAAAGCGGCAGCGTGTACAACAATGTCTACGCCCTGCATTGCCCTATGAAGCCTTTCCTTATCCCTTACATCACCAATCAGGAACCTCAGGCGTTCATCATTGAACCTGCGTTCCATATCATACTGCAACTTTTCTCCTCTTGAGAAAATCCTGATAGCTGCAGGGTTATGTTTTTCCAAAGCAATTTCGGTAAATTTACTACCGAAAGATCCTGTCCCGCCTGTAAGCAAAATTGTCTTGTCCTTCAACACATCCATTTCTATCCACACAACCTATTTCTTTGGGTGTTTTTAATCTTTTTATTTTTTTAAATTTCACTTAATAGGTTACTTATCCTTTTATCGTTTTCATTTATCTTTTTCAATTCCTCTCTTGTTTCTTCAGGGGCATGCTTTAAAGCTATTCTCAATATGTTCATCCAATTGATGTTGTTATTCCGGCGTATTTCTTCTATTCTATCAATAATATTTGCTGATTTTGAGTTCATTTATAATCTCCTTAAGGCTTGTTGCCACATATTCTATATCCTCATCATACATTGAAGGGTAACATGGAAGGCTTATTTCAGTTCTGTAGAATTCTTCAGCTTTGGGGCAGTTCGTTGCCCCATTATAGTTTTCCACATACCATGAAAGCCAATACACAGGTACATAATGGACAGCTGCAATTATTTTGCGTTTGCGCAGTCTGTCGATTATCCAATCCCTGTTCAAATCCACTTTTAATCTGATTGGATAAAGATGATAAGAAGAAAATACATCTTTTTTTTCTTTTGGGAGTGTTATCATGTCATTGATTTTAGAGAGATGCCTTGCATACTTCGATGCTATATATCTTCTTTTTTTGCAGAATTCATCTATCTTTTTCAACTGGCTCAGACCAAGAGCTGCCTGAATCTCAGTCATATGGAAATTCAATCCAAGCTCTTCCAAATCATATGGATACATCCATTTATCGGTTTTCACTAAGCCATGGTTTCTAAAGCGTTCCAGCCGTTCACAATAGTTCTTGTCATCTGTCGCGACAATGCCACCTTCCCCAGTCGTAATCGTCTTTATGGCATGTAAACTGAAGATTGTCATATCCGCAAAACTCCCAACTTTTTTACCTTTGTAGGTTGCCCCCAAACTGTGGCATGCATCTTCTATTACAAAGAGGCTGTTTTCTTCAGCCATCTTGGATATTTTTTCCATGTTGCATGGGTGCCCCCCATAATCCATTGGAACGATAAGGCTTGTTTTCCTATCGACCATTCCCTTAACATCATCTTCATCCATCAACCCGTTTTCTAGATGGATGTCTGCAAATCTTGGAGTCGCATTTGCAAGTATTGCTGTATTTACAGCTGAACAGAATGTTATTGGTGTCGTTATCATTTGATATTTACCTGATATCGCCAATGCTTTATAGGCCGCTAATAGTGCAGATGTGCCACTGTTGAATGTTACGGCGTACTTTACATCGCAGTATTCAGCAATGGCTTCCTCAAATTCTTTTGTCTTCTCACCTCTTGTGATGTAATCACTCCTCATAGTCTTTATGACGCTTGCAATATCATTTTCATCAATTGTTTGTTTATTATAAGGAATCATTGTATCCTAACCTTCCATTTTGTTTTATCTTTAATTAGATTCTTCATTGTATCATATACAACGTATGCCCCACAGGGAAGCAATATAAATATTAGGATTATTTCGAAATTTCCCTCTCCAAAATAATTTATGTCCTGGGTGTATCTATTATTGTTTAAGAATGCTCTGATGAATGCATTTGTGGTGAAAATTAAATCTCCAAAAAGAGCGGTGATACCAATTACAAATATTATTCTTTTCAATTTGTTCATAATATCTCCCTCAGTTGCTTTGGGGTCCTCGCAAATGAACCCGCGTCAAGCCCTGTGCTGTCCTTCAATTTGAAATGGCATTCATATATTTCAGGATTGTATTTTTTGAATATGTCAAAATTGTCAGTATGATCTGAAATATAATATGGTCTGCCTTTATTGTATTCAAGAATGTCGATATAATCCTTTTTTTCTGCAGGATATTTTGGGATGCAGTTCATATATAAAATCCTTTGAGCTGAATTCTTATAACCCAGCCCATGCAATATGCTCTTATATATCCACATTCCTTTCGGAACGCATTTCATAAGTGAATCATATTTTGGATTGGTTGCAATCTTTACAAATGGAATATTGAATTCCAATAAATAAGTGAGTGATGATATGTCAAACACTGAACTTGTGCATTCATATCCTAAGCTGTTTGCGTATTGATGTGCATATTTGAAAATGTTTTTTTGTAGCGGTATGTTGTCCCCTGCTTTTTGGAACAACTGCCATTTGATTATTATTTTATATTTACCGCTGTCAACCTTTCTAAATATATCTAGCATTTTCTTTGCATAATCTTTTTTGTTTTTGCATGTGTTCCCGCTTCCGAAATCAAGTATTATTGTTTTCATATCATTTCACTCATGTGAATCTAAAGAAATGAAAAGGGGTGGTGCCCCTTTAGATTACTATTGCTGGTATGAGTTGTGACCAGATTGTGTACATGCCTGGCATAATCAGCATGTCTAATTTGTAGCAGATGCAGAATTCTAGTGTTTCACCAGGTTCTAGGTAGAATGGTAGATCCATTGGTGGTTTTTCGCAATCGCACTCGCAGAAATCACATGTTAGTTCGACAGATGCCCAGGTTGTTGCTGCGCTTCCTGGCGGTGTTGTTTCTGTTGGTGCCCATGTTGCTCTGCAATCATCGATTCCACCCCAGTTTCCACCGGATGTGGCTGGCTCTATTCCTCCCCAGCTCCATGGGTTGTGTCCTGCTTCTGAGGCGGTTTTACCTATGTCTACACCGTCGCACCATTGTGGGTTGCATGGACATCCGCAGTAAAGGTCTATAGTGTCAACACCTAGTTGGCCATATGTCTGCCAATATTGCCATGGCGTACCTGCGATGCAATCGATTGTAATGTTGTGTGTACCATAGCAGGGTATCTGGTATGGTGTTAGATCTATCGTGTGCAATATCCATGTTTCAGAGCCCCCTTGCGCATAGTAGGTGTATACAAGTATTCCATCAACATATACTTCGAAATCGTCGTATTGCGCCATGCCGTCAAGTACGCTTACATCAAGATGCTCTAGATAACACTCTGAGACAATGGATATGTCTATTCCGTCAAGATCTGGCTCTCCGTAATGTTCCCAGTCAAGCCATATGCCTTCACAACCTTGGTTTGTAACTTCATGCTCAAAGCAATAGCAGCATCCTCCTATTGCATCTATTTGATGTTCTACGGGCTCATCGTAGTTATGTCCATCTATTTGGACGCTCTGTTCTACATTCATCGTGGTACGAATTGAACCGAAATTGTTCAAAAGCGTCGCACTAACCAGCGTTGAGGCAACAATCATAGAGATTGCTACCAATAGGAGTTTTTTTCTACTATTCATTTTCTTTACCTCCATCGTTTTTCTTTTTCTTTCTTCTACTCAATAATATAAGTAGCGTGATAAATAATGACGCAATCATTCCTATGATTGCTGCCCATTTATATTGGCAAAAGAAACAGGGCTCATCATCAGGTTCATAATACCATGTGCTGGGTACTGGAACTGGAGTGTTATCAGGTTCATCTTTTTCTGGTTTTTCGGGCGGTTCTGGTGGAACATATGGTGTTGAACTTCTGCCCCCTTTGGTTGTTTTTTTACCTTTGTTTTTCTCTTCTTGTTCTTCAGGTTCACTCTCACCTTCTGCTGAAAATATAGTAGTTATTTTATATGAACCTGGCATCAATAACATGGATGTATTGATGAACATCTTAACACACATCATAGAATTTGCACTTATGGTGAATGGGCTTGATACCGAATATTCAATATTCACCCCCTCCCCATCTGGTCCAATTGTTGTTGATATTTTCAATTCCATATCGTTATCATAGTTGTTTGTGACGTTTATTTCCCTCACATATGAACATCCTGCTATCAGATCAACATCATATTCGCTTGGATCGTATGTTATGCTATCTGCCAGAACAGTTGGCATAATTAAAAACAGTAAAACAACAGCTTCTAACAATATTTCATATTTCATTTCTATTTTCCTCCTTTTTCAATATATATCCTTTTGGTACAAACCCGCATTTGATAAAGAAACACAGGCTGTGAATGTTATCTAATTTTACCTCAGCTTTTAATTTTGGATAAATCTTTGAAATTTTATCCATGGCGCATCTGCCGTATTCTCCATTCCAGTATTTTTTTTCCAAGGCAATACTTACTTCATTGTTTTTTACTCTGATAAACCCTATTGGTTTGTGGTTTCCCTCAGTCTGTATTATCCAATAACTCTGATAGTTATCCAACCAAAATGCGGAATGTTCTGTCATATCTATTAACTTGTTATTCCATGAGTTATTTCTCACATATGATTTGTTTCTGATATTTAAGACAAAGTTTGAATCATCCAATGTTGCTTTTCTAAGTATGTTTTCCATATTATGTGTTCTCCTTCAATTCGTCCCTTACATAATTTATCATTTTTTTTGGTTGCAATAGATCGACATAGAACTTCATGTCTTCTTTTTTGAATTCCCTGAACGCGAAAAGCATTGCTACATATATTAAAAGCCCAAATACCGCATAGATGAAGAGATGATACCAATGGAATACTTCCACCCATGCAAACAATGAGTTTAGAACTATGCCCATGATTATTCCTGAAATCAGGTGTATTGGCGTATGGTGCTGTAGCAGTTTTATTTTTGTCAATCTTTTTGTGCTTGCTCTTGCTCCAAGGAATAAAATTATCGTTGATGTTGCAGTTGCTATTCCCGCACCTGTTGCGCCATATTTTGGTATTAGCATTAAATTCAGTCCAACATTTGCAAAACATACTGCAACGCTCAAAATAGCTATTATCTTAGGCTTATCCATCCCCAACAGAAGATTCGTATATGGGAGTGACAATCCCCTTATCAATAGCCATATCGCCAAGATTACCAGTACAGGTGCAGCAGGAAGATACGCTTCATCCAACATTACGTTTATAATCTGTTTTGAAAATATTATCGTGAATATTACTGGTGGTATCAAAACCATTGATATGTATCTTTCAGATAAACGGGTTGTGTTTTTTATCTGCTCCATATCATTGTTGCTGTGGTATTTTGATATTGTTGGAAAAAGAATGGTGCTTACCGATAGAGACAAGATGCTGATTATACCTGTTATCCGTTGTACTACAAAATAATATCCGACCTCCACAGATGACCAGTAGAAACCTATCATAACCCTGTCTATGTTTGTTGCCAGGACAATAGATATTGTTGAGAGGGTGACTGGTATTGCAAAGATTGAGTAGTTCTTAAGTAGTTTTAAATCCGGACGTTTTATCGGATATTTTCTTATCAGCCATAATCCAGCAAGGAGTGCCGCTGACATTCCTATCACATAGGTCATTGCGACAGAACTTGCAGCATTGTCTGCAATAACTCTTTGAAGTGGTGACAATACTCCCCAATTAATTGGCGACGACACAGCACCTGTCACTCCAGCGAGGACCACTATGATGAGAGCGGGAAACTTTGCCAGGCTTTCCATCAGTATCATTATCTGTTTTTTTGCTATCTGGTTTTTTCCGAGGAAGGTTTCTCTTGGAATTGCCATTATCATGCCCATCAGGGTGTAAAGTAATATTAGGATGAATACTGGAGCTGTGGTTGCATCTGTGAATACTGTCCCAAAAAGAGCCTTCCAGAAAATTATGCCCATTAGGATTATCAATAATGATAGTCCGCCGAGCAATATCTTTATCAAAGCAAATGTTCCAATGCATGTACCAATATCTTGCCCTTCTGAAATCCTTTTTACGTGTGCACTTGAGAAGCCTAAATCTCCGAATATCGTGAAAAGCGCTATTATTGAGAGGGAAAAACCTATTCCACCGAGTATCGGTACTGATGATTCCCCCCACATCTTTGCAAGTATGAAGGCGCTTGCTATACCAAGCACGTTTGTAATTAACGTAGAGATTGTTATCAGTAAGGCCTTTCTCGCAATCATCACTTATCCCAATCCTGGTATATTCCCCCATTTATGATATAGTTGCAAATGTGGTCAAGATACTTGTTTTTGCCTTCTCCAAAATCATCAAATGATTTTATGTCCCATCCAACCTTCAGCATCGTCTTTGCATAAAGATACTGGTTTGGAACATAAGTTTTTATGAAGTAGAAATACGCATATTTGTCTGCTTTGTCCATTTGGCCATCAAGTGGTTTTACGCCATCTAACAACATTTTCATATATTGTTCCTTTGATGTTATATCGTAAGTGAATTCTTTTTTCCCATAGTGTGCGTTTCCTGCAACAATCACAGGTATGTTTTGCATCGCCATCTCAAGGCCGACTGTCCCATTATATACTAGCCCAATGTCAATATATGGGAAAAGAGAATATGGCGCTATCTCTGTTTTTGGTGGTATCACATATATATTTGGACCCATCCGTTCGTGCTTTTCTGAAAGATAATCCATTATTGTTTTCTTTGATTCCATTACAACCACTTCAGACGGGTGTATCTTTATTATCAGCTGCAGTTCTTTATGTTCATTCAGTTTATTGATAGTTGTCGACATCCAATCAAAAAGATCCTTGAATGTTGCATCTGCCCCTACAAGCGCTGCGTCCCATGGAACATTCGGGAATAATGCAAATGTCTTTTTGTATTCCTTGAATTTGAATTTGTTTTCTATTTTTTCTTTTTCAACATTTTCAAATCCGTAGAGTGTAGTCTGCCCCTCTGTTCCAGCTGTCCTTCGTTTAATGAACTCGTCGAGTTCTTTTTTTTCTGGAACACTGAGGTTTCCCGGTCTTTTTGACAAATATCCATCATAATATTCATCAGATCTGTTCGGATCGAGCATTATTGTTTCAGTCTCCCCAGGCATATAACATCTAGTCGTTATGCCCTTGCTCTTGCAATAGTCTATGAAACTTCCCCAAGCACTGTAACATCCATGCGATGTTGCAAAGATATCAGGCTTCTCTTTTTTTACTACGTTTTCAGCTACATCCACTGTTGCAACTGCATTTGATAGTTCCAGTTTCAGTATTTTATTGTAGGCTTTCTTGTCCGGTATATCCCCCTTGAAATATCTTTGTGCGGATGTAGTTGCATGATATCCAACATCTATGCCTTTGTATTGGAATGTTTCACATTCCTCTGGCGACATTTCTATTATTTTTTTTACTGCTTCTTCTGTATATTTGTTCTGCAGGAAATAATGCCAATAAGTTGAATATGGAAGCCCGATAACGTCATAAAACTTCTTGGAGAATTTGTAGCAGTTTTTGCAGCTCCAGTTCTCATAGGGGGTGTCAATATCGTGATGCCCAGTACACATGTTTAGGAATCTGCCGCATAGTATCATCTTTACATCATGCCCCCTCATTTGCAATGCTTTTGCAAGCATTGAATCAATATATGTGACCATCATGTGCCTTGCGTTCAATGTATTGAACACTATCTTTTTTCCATCGTCTTTCAAAACAGGTGTAGAAGATTTTGATGCCATCTTCCTCAGTTTATGAAGGGCCATTTCTTCCCCGGGCAAAAGTATTGATCCATATAACAATCTTTTAATATGCATTTTTCCCAGGGTCTTTTTCATGAATTTTTCCAAATTATTATATTCTGCATCATTGCTCATTTTATAAACCACCAATCCTTTTGTTCACCATGAAATTCCAATTTATTCTTTTTTGAAAACTCAAGGACTGCTTTACACAGTCCTGGAAAGCTCCCGCTGAAATCATCCCCTGCAATAATTCCTTTCTTTTTCAACAGCGGGAAATACAATTCTAGATCTTTCTTAACATATTTGTATTGATGATTTCCATCAATATAGATAAAATCTAATTTTTTTACATAGCTTCTCACTGAATCAATTGCCTGACTTGATGGCATCATCAAGAATTTGATTTTATCATTGAATCTGTTCAATTTCCTCTGGCAAGCTTTGTAGACTTCTTCGGGCTTTTTATTTTGAGCCCAATCAATTTGCTGGCCCTGCGGAAAGTCCTTTGTGATTTCATAAGGGTCTATTAAAAATATTTTTTTAATGTTCAATATTGAAAGTATGTTCAATGCATTGTCACCATAGGATACACCGATTTCTGCACATGTTATCTTCTTACCTTTGAAATGTTCCTTTGCAAATCTTGTTGATGGTCGCATAGATACCTCTGGATTGATATGGCTGAGTATCACGAACATACGTTTGTTTAGCCCGTGCACAAAAGAATTGACACCGCTCATAGGAATAACCTCACCTTTTTCGATTCATCATTCAATAGGTTTCCCCATATATCCTCTGAACAGTTTGCATTGATGAACAGACCACAATTGCATTTGTAGTATCCTGCTTTTTTCTCCATCTCGTTTCCGCATTTAGGACATCTTCTTATTTGCTCCATAATATTTTCCTTCCTTTGCCATCGCAATTATGCTTTCAGCAAGTTTGAAATCTTGTTCCCAATCAATATCAAGTGTTGAAAAACCTGTCAATGGATAATATCCTACTGTTCCCCCATGTCCAAGAGAACCGCAATCATATTTTTTCCATCTTTT
>Ga0209536_100011176_pt1 | contig 13175 bp, 10 predicted proteins | sample DeeMarSeWOR28_12_FD_187461 | JGI IMG/M metagenome (GOLD analysis project Ga0209536, IMG submission 187461) | Marine sediment microbial communities from White Oak River estuary, North Carolina - WOR-2-8_12 (SPAdes) (version 2) | ecosystem: Environmental > Aquatic > Marine > Intertidal zone >...
AAGGCTTCGATTCGCTGCCTCAGTTCTGGAATCTCGTACTTTAGATTCTCTATCCTGTGCCTCTTGACTTCGATTTCGTCTCTGATTCTCTGCCGTAATGTTTCTTCCATATTTAATAGCTGTGACTTCTCAGCTATCAAGGTCCGCTCCTCTCCTCCCAGCGCCTCCAGCATGGACAGCATGTCGGCTTCTTTGTTTTCGAATAGTTTCTCTGTTGCTCCTTCTTCGCTATTTTCTTCTTCAGGAATTACTTCTAAATTCTCAATCGGAACTTCGGTGTTATCTTCAACTTCCTTTGTTTTTGGCTCAATGTGTACTCTCGCATTGCCCTCTTGAAGTGGAAATTTCACAACGTCAGTTTCGCCGCACACATACATCTTGGTTGGAAATTGTCCCTGTTTACAACCCAAACGCGCCGTGAAGTCAGTTGCCACATTTGTCGATTTTTCGACGTTTGACTGAAAAGAATTTGCCGGCTGCGGCGAATCAGCTGTAATGTTGTTCACTTTCTCTTCAATTATGAGATTTGCGTTACGGTTTTTAAGAGGTAAGTCTGAAACGTACATGTCACCATAAGCAAGAAATTGCTCTTTTTCAACTTGAAAAAATCGCCTTTGTATAACAGGAAGATTTTCAGAAGCTAAAGGGCTACCAATTTTTTTGGATGATTTTACATTAAATTTGCCTATAAGCACACCGCCAGTGATACCGTCTATCAGGGCAGTAACAGTTTTCCCGTTTTTCATGTTTTTGTAGGTGAGCTCATAAATGGGGCTGAAAATTATCGTGCGTTCTCTGATTTCGAAGTTTTCTCTTATGATTTCTGCAACATCTGCAGGTCTTTTAGCAAGTTTGGAGCGGAGAAACGTTATTTCTTCTTCTAATGAGATTTGGGGTTTTCTTAAATCAAGATCTACAGGTGGTTGAGTTTCGTATTTGTCTTCAAAAGGAGCGAGAAATAGGTTGTTAGATGAGACTTCTTGCAACATTCTATCGAGAATAAAGTACGTTTCTTTTTTGTAGTGACAGTGCTCTACGCCCACGACATTATTCAGTCTAGCCTTTTCTTCCAGAGATATAAGTTCAGGTTTCAACTTTTTGCCATGAATAAAAAGTGCTTGCGCTCTATCTTCAACTTTGAGGGCGTAATCATGTTTCCTGCAATAATCGATTGAGTACTTTCCCCCGATCACAATATACGGTTCGTAATATTTGCTAAAAGCGACAAGTAGAATTTCATTGGATTTCGGTTTCAGGAAGCCGAATCTGGTGAAAAAACAAGTCTTCAATTTCTCTCCCTGAAACTCTACCATGTTTGAATCAAGTCTAGATTTAAGAATAATAGTCTTCATTTTGACAATTTTCTGTGGCAAGATTTCAATTTCTGCCATGGCTTTCACTTGCCGTTACTTTGTTTTTTGGGCTTGACTTGACTCTTGTGAATCAGCGCTTCACATTGGTTCCAAAATTCATTATGCCTCTTAGCTACGGTGTACTTAGCTTGAAAGTCTTGCCGCAGTACACAGAAGCTAGTCTAATACATTTAAGAAACGAAGATTATGGAAAGGATTGTGGTTTCAGAAAGTCATTGAACCCTTTTTTGGCTTTTGTTTCTTTAACCCGGGGTCTTTTCTTCGTTTTTTGCGCTTTTGATCCCGTTTCCGTGCGGGAATGTTGGAACTGTGTATACGTCAGTGACTCCGTTAAGGTTTTTTACTTTTCTTTGAACAAATTCTAGTACTTCTGAGCTGTTTTCAGCGTTGATCCAAATGCCCACGTCCCAAGCTCCGAAGATGTTCATGCTATAGCAGAGGTCTACACCGGAAATGGGTTTCTCTTCCAGTTTTCTTATGTCGCCTAGGGTGTCAACTATTTTTCCTGGGTTCAATTTCATCAAGACTAAATATTCTGGCATGCTGATTTTTTCCTCCAGTTTTTTCTTTTATTGTGATACGTGTCGTGTAACTTAAATATTACGATTTACGAATATTGATTTCGCATGGTTTTTAAAAAAAGGAGACCAATAAACAAGCCATACTAAGAATAAGATATCTAAGACGAAATCTACTGCCCCTTTTCAGACATCCTAAGGAAACCAGGAGAAGAATAGTCAAATGTCCAATTCTGAGAAGCCCAAATCGCCTTGAAACAGTCTCTATGGCAATGACCCTTTACTTTCCCAAAAGAATCCTTAAGCGTGACTTCTTGACCCGGCTCTACCAGTTTGCCACACTCACTACATGCTAAACTTTCCTGTTTTTCTGATTCACGCTTCTTCAATGCTTCGCATTGTACCCTTAACTCAGAAACTTGGCACTTGAGAGACTTCAGCCTAGCCAAAGCAACCTCAACTTTCTCCTTACGCTCACGCACACCGCTAGAGTAACGAACGTCATTCACCTGCATCTTTCAAACCCAGTTCTTTATAATACAAGCCTTCTACAAAGAGAGACTATTATTGAATACATAATACTTTATTTCGGCAATTGTAATATTTCAAAACTAAATGCAATAAATATCTCGTTGCTGTATGTACACAATTCTAAGCAAATCCATACTGTAAACATGTACTACCTCAAAATTCAAGAGCTATTTACAGAGAAGGGAGTGTACCTACTCAGACTTTCTCGTTGAAGCTTTCTTTTCAAGAAAGCCATCTGGCAATTTTTCCGCGATTCCAGCAATCTCTGGCTTTACGCACAACTTAAGCCGCGTCTCTCCCACGCTATCTGCTTCGGTTAGTATTTCTTTTTTCGCGGTCTCAACGTTTGCTATATCAGTTACAACGCCAAAAGCAAGTATGGCAAAGCCTTTTGCTTTGATGAAAGGGTTGCGTACTGTTTTTGCCACGTTTTCCGCGGTTTCTGACCTATTTTTTTAGTAGTTTCATGAGTTTCGGCATTAGCTCGCAACCGCGGGCTAAAATGCCCAAGCTTCCGTTTTCGCAGTTTTTTTCGGAGAATTTACCGGCTTTTCCGTCGGTTATCTTCCCTCCTGATATAAGCACGGGCACTGGAGTGTCGCTGTGTACCTTCAAGGCGCAGGGAGTCGCATGGTCACAAGTTACGCAAAATATGTGGTCTTTAAGCGAGATTACCTTTAGCAGTGGTCCGAAGAAGTGTTTGTCGATGGCAGAGATTATTTCAGTTTTCACGTAGCAGTTTCCGTCGTGACCGGGTTCGTCTGGACCTTTCAGGTGAATGTAAAAACAGTCATAACTTGGTAGTATGTCAAGTAGTTTTTTTACTCTGATTTTACAGTCCCTTTCAAGGTCACCCGAAGGCGGCGGCAGAAGAGTTGCCTGCATCCCAGCCAAGTGGGCTATTCCGCTTTCCGCTTGCATGTCTGCGAGAGCTCCGAAGGTTGCGTTGTATCGCTTGTTGATGTTGAAGAATTTAGGTAACTCGCTGCTTGCATCTCGCGTGAGAACACAGTTAGCCTTTAGCATGCCTTCCGCGGCACGTTTCTCGTTTACTGGGTGGTTTTCCCACACTTCATGAGTTTTCTCGATGAATTCGTTCACGAGGTTCGCTGCATTACGCGCTTCTTCCGTATCCTCTAACGGCTCGCTTTTTTTGAGCACCATTTTTGCGTTGGGTGTAGCTACCCCTATGCCATTCACGTAAGAATATGCGGGGTCGCTGTTGGTTATCTTGCCAGAAAGACAGTTAACATTGCTTTTGAAAACAAGAACCGCGCGGTGACCCAGCGTGCTCCTGAATTCAAATGTTGCAGGGCAAGATTCCAGCGTTATTTTTTCGTTGACGGCTTCACTTAGTTCTGCTGCCTCTTTATTAGTGAGGGTTCTTTTCACTCTGCGGTCTATTATTTCCCTGCCTTTGCCCAGAGTAGCAAAGTTGCATCTCAATGCCAAGTCGCCGTCTGACACGTCAAGACCTGCGCCTACGGCTTCGATTATGCCTCTTCCAGTGCTGTACTTAAACGGGTCATAACCTAGAAGCGAAATAACCGCTACGTCACTTTCAGGGGCAACACCTTTTTTAACAGTATACATCAATCCCGTTTTTCCCTTCTTAGCGAGAAAGTCCAAGTTGGGAGTGTTAGCCGCTTCCAAGGGAGTTTTGTCCCCTAATTCAGCAATTGGAAGATCGCCCATACCGTCAATAGCAATGTATATTAGCTTCAACGGAGTTTTTCTCCTTAAGCAGAGAGTTTTACTCTATTTTTGAGGCGGTATTTCTTTTTTGCGTTTTTAAATTATTTTTTTGAGGATATAAGTGCTCAAATTTGGTTTGCGTGGTTTGCGGCGTTATGAGCTGAATAGTATAATCCAAGCAATAATGCCACCTTTGGAAGCGATAATCTGAAACGACGAATAAAGGTTTTCAACTCGACAGCGTTATCTACTAGAATAGTCTTGAGGTTTTTTTAGAAACCGCGGTTGTTGAATATGACAAGCAGGCACAACAGCATTGGGTGGTGGCGTTCTGAATACTTAAATTTTGAGCCGCCTCGATTGGGCTCAACGGTTCTAAGTAGCTTACGGTGAAGCTTGACCCTTCGTCGTTCAGAGGTGAAACTGAAACCAATGAAGTGTCTTCGTCATGCATTACGAGTTGAGCGAATGAAAAATTGTCAATCGTACCAGAAACACCGTCTACAGTTGCTTTGCACTCAGTGAATGTAACGTTTCCAAAGTCTGCTATAGTGCTGACCACGCCGTTAACTTTAGGTCTCTCAACTATCCACTCCGCGGACAGCATCGATGAATTGTAAATAACAACCTTTTCGAAGTGCTCGCCCTGAGTAACGTCACTAATCTCTATCAACCACTCACTTCCGTTTTCGCTTATTAGGCTTATAGAAGCCGCAATCGTGTCGCCTGCTCGAACGTGAAGGTTGTGAATGCGAACCAGATAGTCGGGCAATAGTTCATACCAAGCGTAATAGACACTCCTGCCCCCGAAGTATTCCTGCTCAGTGCCTGTCTGAATCAAAGTGTCTTCCCCATAGCCACCTATTCCCACCCACACACCTGAAAACGTGTCATTTTCCGAAGGCTTGACCTCTGGCACTGTCCAAGAGGCACTGATGCGACTTACCACAGGATAGCGGTTTTGGATATCTGAAGCTACAATGTATCCTGACCACTGCGAAACACGAAAGGACGCTGGCTCCTCTGGCTGGCTCGAACTCGAAAAAAACAGGTTTAACGAATAAATAACTGCAACAGCACCTATAACAAACGTCATTATAGCGAGTATACCCATAAGTTTTGAAGTATTGATTTTGAGAACTACGATCAGCCACCTTTTTTATTGGAAAGAATCATTAAACATATAAAGAATTTGCTGTTTTCTCGCAAACCAAGCAAGTCAGAACCTGTAACAGCCTCACCTTAGGAAAAAGCCGCGTTTTTGCTCATATGCTATCTTTAAATCCGGCTAAGACGTCTTTGATTGATTGAATTAAGGGGTGCTTCACTTTTTCTGGAGCCTGAAGCTTCTCTAAACGGTTTATTCTGAAGTATATGGGTGGGTGAGGATCTAAACCCAACCATTCTTGAATGCGAAAGGATGGTGTCCGTTCGTACAGCAACCTTTGGAAACCGATTTTTTCAAGAGCGCCAGCTAAAACCTTAGGTTTGCCCATCTTTATAGCTGATGTAAGGTCTGCGCGCGCCTCGAAGAATTTGGCGATAAAGAATATCACTACCATCACCGCCCAGAAGTAGAGAAAGAACAGAAACGACGAGAAGATAAAAGGAAACAACGGAAACAGCACGTAAAACCTGATTAGAAACTCCGCGGAAGTCAACCCGTAGAGAAGAAGCGGATCGCGCCCTTTCAGATGCCCGAACTCATGCCCTAACACACTGATAACTTCCTCCTCTTCAAGCTGAACAAGCAGACCCGTAGTTACTAGAACCACGCCGCGACTTGGACTGGGACCGGCAGCTGCAGCGTTCGGCATCATAGTGTTTGAAACCACGATTTTGGGCACTGAAAAACCAAATTTGTCTGAGACCTTTTTGACGAGCTCATAAACGTTTACTTTTTTAGCCGACAGGTTCTCAGGCTGGCAGGCTACCCCATGTTTCCCGAACACCTTTTGCGCAGCATTACAGTCGATTTCACCTCGCTTAGCCAAGATTTCTTCGTAAACCTGCTTCTTTATCGCTAATACTTGGTCTCGCGTTAGCGTCTGCTTTAAGTCGTCGTGTCCTTTTATTGGCAAATTATACTTCAGAAGGTGTATCGATGGATTAGCCACTGTGATGTGCCAGTCAGCTGTTCGCGAAATGAAGTTAGCCGAGTAGAAGACGAAAACGAACTGCGAGGCAATGAGCACTATTGGCGCAATCCAGATTACCTCAGGGTACAGGAACGTTAAGACTAAGAAAACTAGAGTGCCAAAAGTTATGAATACGACAAAGAAAAGGATTTGTGTTTCAAGAAACAAGCGGCGGAAAGATTTTTCCTGTTTTTTCAGCGTTTCTGGAACTATGTTTTCGCCTTCTCTCCAAGCAAAGTACAGCGTTGATTTTCTTGCGTACTCCTCAAAGATTTGCACTGCGATGACAACGTCTTGTTTTGCCTCTTCCATGGCTGGGGCAGAAACTACCCGATCAATGGGAACTATCTTGACTTCTATTGGCAGGGTGCCTTTAACTTCAAGTTTTAGAAGCTGTTTTCCCTGAGCGTCAAGAACAACATATGAGAGGAAAGGGACGCCGTTGATTATTTCTCTGTAGAATGTCGTGAAACGTTGCTTCTGAGGAAGCAGGTACTGGGTGTGAATAAAGGCAAATAGTTTTTCCATGTAGCTAGCTGGAAGTTCAGTAGCAATTTTGTAAGAAACAACGCCACTCATTCTGCTTCAAATCTCAACTTGGCTTATCTTCAATTTAATGAATCTCTTTTTTATAACCGTTAGGGTATAACCGCGTTATCCACATCGCATGAGCCTCTCAATGAAAAACTGATTGTCTTAGGCTACTTGGGCTTTGCTTTTGTAAGTTAACGGGTACTCAACAAAAACCAGGGCAAAGAAGTTAAATGAGGTAGGCTTCCGTGATGTACCTTCGCATAACCCATTGAATCTGGAAATAATGCGCAATCCTAGCAATCGAGTTTTTCATCAGAGTTATCCATGCGTCCCTCTGACCATAAAAAGTCGGAGCAATCAAGTACTCCAACTTACTGTATAAGTCACGGAGTTCAATCTCTCTTCTTTCCTCTTCTGTTACAAACTCTCTCGGATGTGGACCAATTGACCAACCAGTAACTCCCTCAACGCAACCTTCAACCCACCAACCATCTAACACGCTGAAGTTAATCACGCCGTTATGAGCTGCTTTCATCCCACTTGTCCCAGAAGCCTCCATCGGTGGAACAGGAGTGTTAAGCCAAACATCAACTCCTGAAGTAAGTTTGCCCGCAATTTCCATATCATAGTTTTCAAGATACACAATTTTAATCTGATCTTTCAGTTTGTTTGCGTAATCGAAAATTTCCTTTATCAATCGTTTACCGTCAAGGTCTTTCGGGTGCGCTTTCCCAGCGAAAACCATCTGAATTTTACCGCTCTTATTTACCTCTAGCAACCGATGCAAATCAGAGAAAATCAGAGTTGCCCTCTTGTACCCTGTGGCTCGCCTAGCAAAACCTATCGTTAAAACCTCAGGATTCAACATCTCGCCTGTGTTTTTCTCAACAAGATCGGCAAGAGTTTTTTTCGCTTTAATGTGAGCAGCCCAAACCTCGTGATTTGGTATTTCCAAAGCTCTAACAAGCAGAATAGGCTCATTTGCCCAGCTTGAGATGTACTTGTCAAAAAGCTCTCTGAAAAACGAGCAAGTCCAAGTATAAGAGTGAACACCATTAGTCACCGACCTAATGTAGTGTCCTGGAAAGAGTTTCCTTGAATATTCCATATGAGACTTGGAAACTCCATTCACGTACTTACTTAAATTCAAGGCCAGATACGTCATATTTAAGTTGTCTTGACCAGCATACTGCGTCAAAGTCGACATTAGGTATTCCGTGCCTATTACTTCTTTGACGAGATCATATGAGAACTGGTCAAACGCAGCTTCAATTGGAGTGTGCGTCGTAAAAACGCAGAGGTTCTGCACTTTTTCAGCATCCATACTGTGCTCTTTCAGCAACTCAAAAGTCAGAAGAGCAGAATGCCCTTCATTCATATGATATTTTTTAACTTTGAAGGACAGCTCCTTGAGGAGTTTTGCTCCGCCTATTCCGAGGACGATCTCCTGCTTAAATCTATATCGCTTATCGCCACCATAAAGATAATCTGTTATGCTTCTATCCTCAGGTGTGTTACCCGCTACATCAGTGTCCAAAAAAAGTATCGGGACCATTCCTCCAGTCGGACTTTGATACTCATATAGCCAAGCTTGAACCTTCACCTGGCGCCCTTCAATCGTTACTGCGGTTTTTTTTGGCATCAGAAACAGAGATTTCGACGGATTCCACTCGTCAGGAAATTCCTGTTGTTCTCCGCACTCCGTAAGCTTCTGTCGGAAGTACCCTTTCCTGCTAGCCAACGTTAACGCCACCATCTGCAGCTTCAAATCTGCACTTGCTTTCACGATGTCGCCTGCCAAAACACCTAGTCCGCCACTATAAGTTGGGATGTCTTTGGTGATGCCAATTTCCATGGAAAAATACGCTATTCTAGGATCATCTGCAAAGTGTTGCCTGCAGTTTTTGCTACAGAAAACATATTTTTTCCCTCCAAAATTATCATATGTTATCTGCATTCTTGCTAACGTGTTACTTGGATCTATTTGGGTTCCGCAGACAGGGCACCTCGGTGAATACACTGATTCCAAAAACGCATCAATCCTATACTATTAATCTTCAATACACGAATATTTTAATGAATTGATAAACTATTCTAAATGGTTGCGATTTTGAAGACACGATTGACCAATTTAGAAGAGAATTAGCACTTGTCCATACACCTTCCTGCCGGTTGAGACAAGCTATAAATAAGCTTCTGGAATAGTTAAAATTGCATATTAAAAGGTGAAAGTTTTGAGAGTAGGCTTTTTTGTTTGGGAATATCCACCCAGACTTGTCGGTGGTTTGGGCACTTACGCTGAATACTTGGCACACGAGTTTGTTGACATAGGACACGACGTTACGATTTTCACACTTAACGGCGACAACCTGAAAACCAGAGAAATTCTGCGTGGCGTTGAGGTCCATCGGCCCTTAATTGCAGATGCAAGCAACGTTTTTCCGTTCTTTGTAGTTGACGACCTGAAAAAGTGGGGTACAAACATTAAACTTTTCAATGATATTTTCATTTACAACATACTCAGTGCAACAAAATTTCTTAACGATCTGATAAAAAAAGAAAATTACAATTTTGACGTCGTCTGCGTTCATGACTGGCTAAGCAGTGTGGCAGGCCTCGTTGTTAAGAACGAATCCAAGATTCCCGTGATCTTTCACACACATAGCACTGAATGGGGCAGAAGTGGAGGTCATGGCTCCGAGGTGGTGTCTCACTTGGAGGATGCAATGGCTCACAGCGCAGACAGAATAATAACTGTAAGTTACGCGATGCAACAAGACCTGATAAGACACGGCTGGCCACAATCAAAAATCAGCGTGGTTTGGAACGGCGTGGATCCTGACATCTATGACCCTCATAAAATCCAGAAACAAGGCGCCGAGAAAATCCGAGAATTGTACAAGGTGCCTGAGAGCTGGAATATGCTTCTTTTCGTAGGGAGGCTTACTTGGGTGAAAGGCGTCAGAAACTTGTTGCAAGCAATGCCCAGTGTTTTGAAAGAGTACCCTAACACTAAACTTGTGATTCTAGGCAAAGGCGAAGAACAAGCTGACATTGTGGAAACAGCTGACAGACTAGGTGTGAAAGACAACATAGTCTACCGTTTTGATTTTATTCCTGAGAACGAACGAATCCTGCATTACGCCTCCTCAGATGTATGCATTTTTCCGTCTACCTACGAACCCTTCGGCATAGTATGCTTAGAGGCTATGGCTATGGAAAAACCAGTGGTTGTAGGCGCGCGAGGGGTAGTAGGATTCAAAGAGCAAGTTATAAGCTCTGGTGTAGACCAGAATGGCGTCCACGTTAATGGCGAAGACCCTGCAGACATAGCGTGGGGAATAAAAGAGACGCTAAAAAACCCCGAGAAAGCGAGAAACTGGGGCGAGAACGGACGTAAGAGAGTGCTAGAATACTTTACTTGGAGAAAAGTTGCTGAAGAAACACTCAAAATCTACAAGTCAGTCATTTAAGAAACGTATGTTAAGAAAAACCTCGTCCAGAAGCAGGAAAGAAGAGAATAATGAGACGGATTATGCTTACTCGACTCAAAGCACAGAGGGCTTAATTATTGGATCCTGAAAAGCCAAAATAGCTTTGTGCAGATGTGAAATCACTTGAGCAATACGCCAAGACCGGGCGTTCTTCGGTAGAAGTTGAGAGAAAATGTCAACAGTGTGATTCATGCAAAGATATTTCTAATCACTGCACAACTTACCCGAGTCGTCTGCACGCTAATAGTAGTTTACGGATTCTTCATGATGCCCATCGGTTGGGGACTAGCCAGTCTCATCTAGGTTATGCGCTGCTCAGTTTCATGGCAACTGACATTCTGAAGATGCGTTTTTTCCAATTGAGGGAAGCGTTCCGACGTGAATTTCAAAAGGTAAGGCTATGTAGATAACATTTCAGCTAGTTTCAGTAAGCGCATATCAAGTGGTTTCTGCTTTTCACATGATTCCTTCAAGTCTATGCTCGTAACTGCACCGTTTTGTAGTCCGACAACCTTGTTTTCCGCCTGTTGGCATAACAAATCAACGGCTTTTTCAGCGAAAAGTCCAGCTAAGAGGCGACTGCGCGCTGTAGGGCTTCCGCCTCGTTGAGCATACCCTAGAATGGATAATCGGACTTCAGAACCTGTCTTTTTTTCAATTTGCCTAGCAATAGCAGCAGTGTCACCCACACCTTCAGCGGCAACTATGATACCTGTCTTTTTTCCTTTGCGAGCGTTTTCTCTGAGCACTTCAATTATCTGGGTCACCTTACACTCGTTCTCAGGAACGAGGATAACTTCAGCGCCGACCGTGATTCCCACGTCCAATGCTAGAAAACCTCTTTTCCGTCCCATAACTTCCACAATGAAAATGCGCTCGTGCGAAATTGCTGTATCTCTGATCTGGTCTATTGCTTTTACAGCGGTATTCACAGCGGTGTCGAAGCCTATCGTCTCATCTGTACCAAAAACGTCGTTGTCTATTGTCGCTGGGACTCCCGCTATAAAGACCTCGTTTTCCCTGCTTAGATCTAAAGCGCCTCGGAATGATCCGTCTCCGCCAATGACTACTAAGCCGTCCACCTTGTTCGTCACCAAGGTTTCAGCCGCTTTCTTGACGCCTTCTTTTTCCTCGAATTTCGGGCATCTGAGCGTGTGAAGCATTGTGCCGCCCAAGTGGATTATACCGCCTACTGAGCGGGGAGTTAAACGCTTAAAATTGTTGGTAAGCAAGCCATCCCAGCCTCTTTCAAAACCTAAGACTTGAAGTTTTTGCGAATGGGAAATCCGAGTAACCGCTCGGATAGCCGCGTTCATTCCCGGTGCATCACCACCCGGGGTCAATACACCAATAGTTTTCAACAGTCAACACTCCATTGTATGTATTACCTGAAACGTTCTAAGAGCGCTCACAGAATTAAAATATATCTGAGTTTCCAAAACACATAAATCTTCTAGTCTTATCCTAGGGGTTTTTGTCGGGAGGTAGCTCAGCCTGGCAGAGCTCTCGAGCTGGCTAACCTGCTTAGCTGGTGGAGAAGCTGTAGAGGTCTACCCACGGTGGGCTTCATTCTAGCCTGCACAGGCCACAGATACCGAGCTGTCGCAGGTTCAAATCCTGCTCTCCCGACCAAACAACTTTTTCAAAAATTATCAAAATACCCATTGAGAATTATGGTCGTACGCATTCAGCTTTGGGTCTGTAAGGTCGTTTAGTTGTTCGTTTTCGCTTGTGGTGTTTGCATTCGTTGATTCGGGCTAGAAGCCAGCCTTTGTCTTGGTACGCGCAGCCGCAGGGCAATTCAACTGTTTTAGCAAGTTGCGCATTCTTTTTCTTCGCCACTTCTGTATGCATCCTTCGTTTGGCTACTTCAAGATATGTACAGTACCTAAAATAAGTTGGTGGAAAATTCTATGCGACAAGCAATTGCAGGTTTTTACTCAAGTTGTGCTAAACAGATGAAGCTGCCTAATTGTGTTAGGCGCTTGCCTGCTGGTGATTCAGCTTTTATTATTCGTGTTTTGACTTTTCTGTTTGCGGCAATCTGCATTAGCCTGTGCAGCCTTTTTTTTTGGCGGTTAGCTGCAAGATATTTGTCGGTAAGCATGAGGTATTCAGGTTTAGGTTCACTTGGCTTCTGCTTTTTAAGAATGAGGTTTTCTGCCTCTTCAAGTGAAAACATCACGAGAGTGTTGTTGTCTGTGGTGTTGATTCGTTTTTCCAGAATTTTGATGAGGTTTTCTGTTTCTTTTTCGGTGGTTTCACTGATTAGCTGGCGGAAAGTGGGCGTCCTTGTCAGCGCGACTACTTGCGGTGGAGTTTTTGCGGAGCCTGTCATCTTGGAGAGGGTGGCTTTGTTTGATCCTTGCGTCAGCCACTTGTGGTGTTCGCGGATGTGGTTGATGAGTTCTTGGTGGTATTTGGTTCTCACAGGGGATGAAAGGACTATGCTTCGTACGCCTTCTGATAGTGTAGGTCTGAGGGCGTTGATGATTGACTCGTGGAAGTTGTAAAGATCTTTGGGGTTGTTTCTTGTTCCGTTGATGTTGATTGTTTTTTCGAGTTTGGCAACGTTGCTAAAGACTTTCCATAAGACTGCGGTGTTTTCTTCTATTCCTGCGAGAACTGCGACTAAATAGCCGCGTTTGTACCGGTTTTTTTGTTTCAGAGTTTTCACCATGGGTTTGTGGGCGTCGTTTGTTTGGTATAGTAACTGGTGCTTTTTGGGGTTTTCCTTTTTTGCGTGTTTCGTTCGATTTTTGAGATATATCGGTTTAGGGAATATTAATTATATTGTGTATTAATATATTTGATATTATTGAGGTGTGAAAAGTGTTTGATGTATTCAAAAAAACAGATGTTGAACAAAATAATGGAGAAGAGAAAACTCAA
>Ga0209536_100011177_pt1 | contig 13175 bp, 7 predicted proteins | sample DeeMarSeWOR28_12_FD_187461 | JGI IMG/M metagenome (GOLD analysis project Ga0209536, IMG submission 187461) | Marine sediment microbial communities from White Oak River estuary, North Carolina - WOR-2-8_12 (SPAdes) (version 2) | ecosystem: Environmental > Aquatic > Marine > Intertidal zone >...
CGTTCGAGGAAAAGCCGGATAATCCCCACCCGGTCCCCGGCAGCGATGACAGGGCCCTGGCTTCAATGGGCAACTATGTGTTCGACACCGAGTTCCTTTTCGACAAGTTGCAGGCCGATGCCGCGAACCACCAGTCCAGCCACGACTTTGGCAAGGACATCATCCCTGCCGCCATCAGCAACTCACAGGTATATGCCTGCCCCTTTGAAGACGAAGAGGCAGGCGTACAGCCCTACTGGCAGGATGTCGGCACACTGGACGCCTTCTGGGCGGCCAACATCGGGCTGGCAGATGCTGTCCCGACACTCAACCTCTATGACGCACACTGGCCGATTCTCACCTACCAGGGCCAGCTGCCGTCGGCCAAGTTTGTCCGCGACGCCAGGATACTGGACTCTGTCGTCTCGGGAGACTGCGTTATCTCGGGCGCGACACTACAACACTCAGTGCTTTCCCCCAGCGTGAGGCTCCACTCCCGCGCCGTGGTGAGTGAATCGGTGGTGTTTCCGGAGGTCGATATTGGACGGGACTGCCGCATCAGGCGAGCGATCATCGATCGCGGCTGCCAGATTGCCGAGGGCACGATCATTGGCGAGGATTCTGATGAGGATGCACGACGCTTCCGGGTGACGGGTAATGGCGTCGTGCTGGTGACGCGCGAGATGCTTGGTCAGGAACCGGAGGCCTCCATACAGGACGGCGGGTGGAGCAACTGACTCCAGTGCATCAAGGGTGTCACGGATAAACAACAATAGCACGGGCCAGGCTACACCCTTGCCGGCCGGAATGGAGTGATACACAACATGGATATGCCCTTCACCAGCAAGGCCGCCGTGACCGGGGATTTTGTCACCCTCATGGGAGAGCGTTTCTACGCGATCCGCAACGTGGACAAGATGGACCCGTTCTTCATGAGCATCGTATCGGATGCCGATCACTGGTTGTTCATCTCGTCCACGGGCGGACTGACGGCCGGCCGCATCTCTCCCGAGACGGCGCTGTTCCCGTACACCACCGTCGACAAGATCCAGGAGAGCACACCGCACACCGGCAGCAAGACACTGATCAGCACCACGCGTGCAGGCCACAGGTACGAATGGGAGCCGTTCAACAGGGAGCATGACGGCCTCTACTCGACCAGCCGCAACCTGTACAAGAACATCCTGGGCAACAAGCTGTGCTTCGAGGAGATCAACCATGACCTGGAGCTTGCATTCCGCTACAGCTGGCTTACCAGCGAAAGCTACGGATTCGTGCGACAGTGTGAACTGGAAAACCAGGGACATAACAACCTCAGCGTGGCGCTGGTCGATGGTCTGCAGAACATCCTCCCTGCCGGTACGCCGCGCTTCGCGCAGACCAACGTCAGCAACCTGGTGGACGCCTACAAGTGCAGCGAACTGGATGAGCAGACCGGGCTGGCGTACTTCACACTGAATTCCGGCATCACCGATCGGGCGGAACCCTACGAGTCACTCAGGGCGACAACGGTATTCTGCCTCGGCCTGGAGGGGCACAAGGTGCTGCTGTCCTCGAGGCAGCTTCGCGACTTCCGCCGCGGCACCGGGCTGACGCAGGAGGTTCACCGACGCGGCATCCGCGGCGCCTACCTCGTCAACGTGTCGCTGGACATGGCGCCGCAGTCATCGCAGCGCTGGCAGCTCGTCGCCAACACCGAACAGAGCCAGGCGCAGGCGGTCAGCCTGCGTAACCGGCTCCGGGACCCCGATGCGGTTGCGGAGGCCCTTGCCGTTTCCGTAGAGGCAGGATCGGACAGACTGGCCCGCATCATGGCAAGCGGCGATGCCTTCCAGGCTACCGCCGAGGAAGAGGTAACGGCACATCACTACGCCAACGTACTGTTCAATATCCTGCGTGGCGGTATCTTCGATAACCAGTACCAGGTGTCCTCGCGGGATTACCGCAACACGATCGAGATGCTCAATCGCAACGTCTATCAGAGCCATGCGCAGCTGCTCGCCGGATTACCCGAACAGCTGGACTACACCCGCCTGCTGGCAATGGTCAGCGAGCAGGACGACCCCCAGCTGGAACGCCTGACATACGAGTACCTGCCGATCACCTTTGGCCGCAGGCACGGTGACCCCAGCCGCCCGTGGAACCAGTTTGCAATCCGGCTGAAAGACGACCAGGGCAAACGCCTGCTCTCCTATGAGGGCAACTGGCGGGATATTTTCCAGAACTGGGAGGCACTGGCCTTCAGTTACCCGGAATTCGTCGAGAACATCGTCGCCAAGTTCGTCAACGCCTCGACCATGGATGGCTACAACCCTTACCGCATCAGCAAAGAGGGGATCGACTGGGAGATCGAGGAACCCGACGACCCCTGGAGCTACATCGGCTACTGGGGCGATCACCAGATCATTTACCTGCTGAAACTGCTGGAACTCTCCGGCCAGTTTCACCCGCAGCGTCTCGGCAAGCTGCTGCACCGGACGGTGTTCTGCTATGCCAACGTGCCCTACAGGATCAGGCCGCTGGAGGCCCTGCTGGCGAGTCCCAAGAACACGGTCGAATTCGACCGGGAACTTGCAGAGCGGATCGAGCAACGGGTGGCCTACCAGGGCAGTGATGGCAAGCTCGTTCAGGATGCCAATGGCGAGGTCTACCTGGTCAACCTGCTCGAGAAGCTGCTGGTAACGCTGCTGGCCAAACTGGGCAACCTCGTCATCGACGCCGGCATCTGGCTCAACACCCAGCGACCGGAATGGAATGACGCGAACAATGCCCTGGTCGGACAGGGCCTGTCCATGGTGACCCTGTATTACATGCGTCGTTACATCGCCTTCCTGCAGCAGTTACTTGCACATGAATCGGGCTCTGTCAGCCTCTCCAGGGAGGTGGACCGGTGGATGACAGAGACCGCAGCAGCATTGAACAGGATCCGTCCACATCTACAGGCCGGACCGGTCAGCGCCAGACAGCGACACCAGCTGCTGGTAGCACTCGGTGGAGCTGCTTCACGCTACCGGGAGTCGGTCTACAGGCAGGAAACCTTCTCCGGCAAGGCGCCGCAACCCCTTGACCAGGTCAGGGCATTACTGGATGACGCCCTGGCCATTGTGGACCACACGATTGAAAGCAACGTGCGTGATGACGGCCTGTACCACGCCTACAACCTGCTCCATCTCCAGCCTGAAGCCATCGAGACCGACAACCTGTATCCCATGCTGGAGGGACAGGTGGCGGCTCTCAGTTCCGGTGCCATTGCACCCGCCAGGGTCGTCGGCATTCTCGAGACACTGTTCGAGAGTGACATGTTCCGCGCCGACCAGCACTCATTCATGCTCTATCCGGACCGCCGTGTGCCGGGTTTCCTGGAGAAGAACCGCATTTCGATCGAGGAGGTGGAATCGATCGCCGAGCTGAAGCGTCTTGTCGACCTGGGCGATAACCACATCGTCGAGCGCGATGAAGACGGCTGCTACCGCTTCAACGCGCAATTCCGCAATGTAAACGACCTGAATGATCAGCTCGACGCACTGGTGCAAACCCACGGCACCCGGGTAGAGCAGGCCCGCCCCGCCCTGCTGGCACTCTACGAGCGGATCTTCAACCACAAGGCCTTCACCGGCCGGTCCGGCAGCATGTTCGGTTTCGAGGGGCTCGGCTGCATCTACTGGCACATGGTCTCCAAGCTGCTCCTTGCGGCACAGGAGAATTTCTTCCTGGCCAGAGCACAGGGGGAAGACCCGGAGACCTGCAACCGTCTCGCACACCTCTACTATCGCATCCGCGCGGGACTGGGCTTCAACAAGACCCCGGCAGAGTACGGGGCATTCCCGATGGACCCCTACTCACACACCCCCGGGCATGCCGGCGCGCAGCAGCCGGGGATGACAGGCCAGGTCAAGGAAGAGGTTCTGACCCGCTTTGCCGAGCTGGGCGTGCGGGTCAGCGGGGGTGCGGTGCACTTCGATACGGGCCTGCTACGGGCATGCGAGTTTGTCACCAGTCCATCCGCCCTTCGCTACCTGGACGTCGATGGCGAGTGGCAGCAGCTGACAGTGCCGGAGCACGGACTGGCCTACACCTGGTGCCAGGTGCCGGTTGTCTATCGTCTCGATGCCCCTGGCGGCACGGCGCTCACACTGGAGATGGATGACGGCAGTCAAATGAACCTGGAAGAACCGATCCTGACGACCGATCTCAGCGCAGAGATCTTCATGCGCAGCGGCCGTATCCGTCGGATCGAGCTGGCGCTGGAAACAAGGCAGCTGTTTACTGATCACACGGATGTTTCCGCAACAGCCAGCCGCGATGGCCGCTAATAACAATCACCTCCGGTTCAGGGAAAAGCTCGGCTACGGCCTTGGCGACACGGCGTCGAACTTCTTTTTCCAGACGTTCAACATTTTTCTGCTCTACTACTACACCGATGTGTTCGGCCTGTCGGCCGCCGCCGTGGGTACGATGTTCTTCGTTACCAAGCTGTGGGATGCGATCAATGACCCGCTGATGGGCATCATCGCCGATCGCACGCAGACGCGCTTCGGCAAGTTCAGGCCATACCTGCTGTGGGTCGCGGTGCCCTACGGCATCCTGGGATTTCTCATGTTTGCCAACCCGGACCTGAGCGATTCCGGCAAGCTGGTGTATGCCTGGGTGACCTATACCCTCATGATGATGATCTACACGGCGATCAATGTCCCGTACTCGGCGCTCATGGGGGTCATGACACCCTCGTCGCAGGAGCGTACGGTGCTCTCAAGCTACCGGTTTGTCTGCGCCTTCGGCGGGGGGTTGCTGATCTCCATGCTGGTGCGCCCGCTGATACAGTTTTTCGGCGAGGGTGACGAGGCGAAGGGGTTCAGCCTGACAATGGCCCTGTTCGCCGTGTTCTCGATCGCCCTGTTCTGGTACACCTTCTCCACGACGCGCGAGCGGGTCATAACCCCGGCGCATCAGAAGTCGAGCCTGAAGAACGACCTGAAGTTCCTGGTTTCCAACAGGCCCTGGCTGGTGCTGTTCTTTGCCGCCATCTTCACCCTCGCCAACGTGGCGGTGAAGAACGCGGTAACGGTGCACTTTTTCAAGTACTACGTCGGTGATGACGGCACATCCATATTCCTGTTCATGGACCAGACCACCCTGTTCCTGACCGCTGGCATGCTGGCCATGATACTCGGCGTTGCCTGCACCAGGCTGTTCACCAGGCACTTTGAAAAGAAGGCACTGATGATCTGGCTGAGCCTGCTGAACGCCGCGACCATGGTCATCATCTTCTTTATCCCGCCCGACCAGTACTGGACCATGATGGCGGTCAATATCGTCGGAATGTTCCTGGTAGGCCCCACACCGGCCCTGGTGTGGTCCATGTATGCCGATGTCGCGGACTATGGCGAGTGGAAGTTCGGTCGCCGCACGACCGGGCTGGTTTTCTCGGCAGCCCAGTTTGCCCAGAAGTTCGGCCTCACGATCGGCGGCGGCCTGTCCGGCTGGCTGCTCGGTGCCTTCGGATTCGTCGCCAACACGGACCAGACAGAAAGCTCCCTGCTCGGCATTCGCCTCATGTTCACCATCATACCGGCGTGCCTTGCAGCCATGAATGCCCTCGTCATCCTCCTCTACAACCTGAGTGACGGCAAGGTTGGACAGATCGAGACAGAACTCGAACGCCGTCGCCAGCAGGATGTCGGGGCACAGCCGGTGCCCGTAGCCGAGTAACCACCCCGGTAAATTGCCCTCGAGATACGTCATGACCACAAAACACTATGCCACCCCGCCAGAAGACAGAATCCCGCTGATCCAGAAGATTGCCTTCGGGGCCGGGATGCTCGGCAACCAGATGTTCCCTGCCGCCCTGGCGATTTTCATGGTCGTCCTGGTAAAGGGACTGGGTATGGATCCGATGCTCTGGGGCATCCTGTTTTTTCTTCCCCGCATGTTTGACGCCCTCACCGACCCGATCATGGGTTTTATCTCCGACAATACAAACTCGCAATGGGGCAGGCGCCGACCCTATGTTTTCGTCGGGGCGATTATCGCCGGCGTGTTTTACATGGTCATGTGGCAGGTCTATCCCGAGAACAGCCAGACATTCAACTTCACCTATTTTCTTTTGACATCCATGGTCTTCTACCTCGGGCTCACCATCTTCTCGACCCCCTATGTCGCCATGGGATACGAGATGAGCAGCGACTTCCACGAACGCACCCGCCTGATGGCGGTAGCCCAGTGGATCGGACAATGGGCCTGGGTCATCGTGCCCTGGTTCTGGGTAATAATCTACGACCCCGAGATCTTCGCCACACCCGATGCCGGGGCACGCACGCTGTCCATCTGGGTGGGATTGTTCTGTCTCTGCCTGGCCATCGTGCCGGCCATTTTCTGCAAGACACAGCCGGTTGACCCGGATCACCTGCTGAAGCTGACACGCATAAACTTTGCTGAAAACCTGGGCAAATTCTTCAGGGGCTTTGTCGACACCTTCAAGTGCAAACCCTTTCTCAAGCTGTGTATCGCGACCTTTTTCGTGTTCAACGCCTTCAATACCGTAGCCGGGTTTTCCTTCTTTATCATCGTTTACTACATGAATGCGGGAGATGCAGCCGTTGCAGGCACCTGGCCTGCCTGGTTTGGTTCGATCAGTGCGCTATGCACCACCTTCCTCGTCATCCCCATCGTCACCTTCATTTCGCAACGCCTTGGCAAAAGACTTACATTCATCCTGTCACAGTCGGTTTCACTCATCGGTTATGCCATGTTCTGGTGGTGCTTCCAGCCTGACAATCCCCTGCTGATGTTCCTCCCGCTGCCGTTTTTCGCATTCGGTATCGGCAGTCTATTCACCCTGATGATGTCGATGACAGCCGATGTGTGTGATCTCGATGAACTTAACACCGGTTTTCGACGGGAGGGCACATTTGCCGCGATCTACTGGTGGATGGTGAAGTTCGGCTTCGCGATCGCAGGACTTATGAGTGGCTTGATACTCAAAATTGTTGGATTCGATCAGGATATCGCCGTGCAGACCCCCGAGGCGCTTGCCGGGCTGAGGCTTGCCTATATCCTGGTCCCCATGACAGGCACTATCATCGCCATACTCATCATGAAGGGCTATGATGTTTCGGAAGAGAAAGCCCATGAAATACGCCTGGAGCTGGAGTCGCGCAGGGGCAGGAGAACAGTCTAGATTCATTGGCTTTCTGGCAGTAACGATGACAGCTGCTACAACCGGCCTTACAGGCTGAACCACTCCAGGAGTGATCTTCACCTGGAGCAATTTCAGTGAATGCCTCGGGCTGTGCTCGTGAAAGGCCGCTGGATTCCGTGAATATACCTGGAGTATGCTTCGGCCACCCTGAAACCCGATCTGCCTGCCAAATGCACAAACGCCGTATCCTGCGCCTGCTGCTACCCCTATTCTCGACAGCTGTCTTTTACGCCCTGTTCTATACAATCAGCGCGCTGGGCTTCGACGTCGTCATCGCACCAAAGGCGATTGCACGTGACTATCTGCTGAACCTCTTCCTGGCCTACACGCTGGCCGCCCTGTCCCGACGACTGTGGGTATTCGTCGTGTTGCAGGGCCTGTTGATGGCCCTGCTCTACGTGGGCAACGCCGTCAAGATCAGCTTTTTCGGCGGGCCGATCGTGCCGGATGATGTGTACGCCCTGCGTACCCTGCTCCTGCTGCTGGAAGGCTGGCAATTCTACCTGGCGGCGCTGCCTCTGGTCGGCATTGCCAGCCTGCTGATATTCAATTTCGGCCTGCGCAACTGGTACTCCTGGCTGGCAATCGCCACGGTGCTGCTGATCGGAACCACGCTGGTGTACTCGCCACAAAACGTCATCAAGCCGCTTGACCGCTACGTCGGTCACTCGGTGTGGGACCAGCGTTCCAACTATGTAAACCGCGGGGCCACGCTGTATTCACTGATGGAGACTGCACGCTATCTTGCCGATCGCGTACCGCCTCCCGACCGCGTGACCGCGCAGAAGGCACGCGAACGCCTGCAGGCAGGCCTGCAAGAGACCGGCAACCCCGCCGGCGAGTTCGTCCCGCGCAATGTGCATATCATCGTACTCGAATCATTCTGGGATCCCTCACCGCTGAAGGCCGGTCAGTACTCCCGCGATCCCCTGCCGGACGACTTTCGCGCCTTGTGGAAACAGGCCGGCAACAGTCGCATCCTGTCGCCCGTATTCGGCGGCTATACCGCCAACGCCGAGTTCGAGGCCCTGTGCGGTTACCCGGTCATGAAACCCGCGGTCAAGTTCGAGCGCGATCTCAAGAATGACGTGCCCTGCCTGCCGCGTCTCCTCGCACGGCAGGGATACACCACCATCGCCTCGCATCCCAATGTCCCGGTCTTCTGGAACCGTGTCAACGCCTATCGCCGGCTCGGCTTCCAGACCTACTGGTCGCTGCAGGACTTCGAGAAGGTGGACATGGCGCGCAACTTCATGAGCGACGCCTCGCTCTACCGGCAGGTGCTGGAAAAGATCGAACCCTGGCTGGAAAGCGGCAAACCGCTGCTGAACTATGTGCTCACCTACTTCGGGCACTGGAACTACCCCCTGAACGATGCACGCCCCACTGTCATTCAGGACAGCTCGAATGTGCCCGAGGTCGGGAGTTTCGCCAACACGGCCTATTACAAGGCGAAGGAACTGATGGAGTTTCTCGGGGAGCTGAACAGCCGCGATCCCGATGCGCTCATCGCTGTCTTCGGCGATCACCCGCCCTATCTCGGCAGGAACTTCACCGGCTATGTGGAATCCGGTGTGCTGGCGGATAATCGCAGCAAGTTCACACCGGAGATGTTTGGTGTCTACAATGCCGCGCCGCTGATCGTCATCGATGGCAAGCGCGGCGTGCAGCGATTCGGCACGCTGGCACTCTACGAACTGCCGGCCCGGCTGCTGCGCCTGCTGCATCTGGAAGATACCGGGCCGCTCGGACTAACAGTCCCGCAGACTGAAATGCACGTGCGACCGATCCCCGATCTGCATTACCTGGTCAGTGAAACGGGCGATGTCGAGGTATGCCAGGAACCGCCCTGGACAGAGGCTTGTGCCCGCAGCAGCACCTGGCTGAACGATGTTGTCACCGTAGGCGATGATCTGTTTGTAGGTGAGCAGCACACGATGCGGGAATAAAGCAGCCCGACCCTTGTTTCAATTGATTTATTAATAACTATCGATATCTTATTGTTATTAATAATTATTCATAAGTCATCAAAGCCCCATTCAGCATGCCGCCAGGCTAGCTCTCCAGGGCGCCGCCAAACAGGGTATTGAAATTTGCGGTCGTTGCCGCGGCGATGTCCTCGTAGGATTCACCACGCAGTCCGGCAATGAATTCCGCCGTGTGGCGCGTCCAGGCCGGCTGGTTGGGCTTGCCGCGATGCGGTACCGGCGCCAGGTAGGGACAATCGGTCTCGACCAGCATCCGGTCGGCGGGTACCTGCCGGGCGACCTCCTGCAGCTCGGTCGCGCTCTTGAAGGTCACAATGCCCGAGAAGGAAATGTAGAAGCCCATATCCATGGCACGACGCGCCATGTCCCAGTTCTCGGCGAAGCAGTGCATGACACCGCCTGCCTCGGCTGCATTCTCCTCGGCCATGATCTTCAGCGTATCCTCGCGTGCCTCGCGGGTATGAATGATTAGCGGCTTGCCGCACTGCCTGGCGGCCGCGATATGGTTTCTGAACCGGTCGCGCTGCCAGTCGAGGTCACCCTCGCTGCGGAAGTAGTCAAGGCCGGTCTCGCCGATGGCCACCACCTTGGGGTGCGCGGCCAGCCCGACAAGCTCGGCGGCGGACGGCTCATGGCCATCGCGGGTGTTGGGATGCACGCCAACCGAGACCGTGACGTCATCACAGTCCTGCACCAGCGCCAGCATGGCCGGGTAATCCTCCAGGTTCACGGACACGCACAGCATGTGACCGACATCGGCCGCATGGGCCGCGGCACGCACGCCGTCCAGCCCGCCCTCGAAGGTATCGAGGTCGAGCATGTCGAGGTGGCAATGTGAGTCAACCAGCATAAAAAAGCCCCTGTCGTTGCAGGGGCTGAATGATATACGGTTTGCGCCAGGGCGCAAACCGCGGGTTACATGGTATGCGTCGGCCTGTCGGCATCCAGGGCACCTGCCAGGTAGCCCTCTATCTTGTTGCGCGCCGCACCGTCATCCTGGTCGCTGAACTGAACTCCGATGCCGGCGGCGCGGTTGCCCTGTGCACCCACCGGGGTGATCCAGATGATCTTGCCGGCCACCGGTATCTTCTCGGTCTCGTCCATGAGCGTCAGCAGCATGAAGACCTCGTCGCCCAGCATGTAGCTTTTCTTGGTGGGGATGAACAACCCGCCGCCCTGGACGAACGGCATGTAGGCCGCATACAGGGCGCTCTTGTCCTTGATGGTCAGCGAAAGAATACCCTGTCTCGGTGCACTCGCCTGGTTCATGTCTCTCTACCCCTGATGTTGATCAGTTGTGTATCGCCGTAATCAGCTATCCGCCCATGCCAGCAGGACATCTTCCGTCATCAGCTGGCGGTTCAGGCTGGTGTTTTCCTGTCGCAACAGCCGGTTAAGCCGGTCCAGCTGTTCGAACATTACCCTGCTGTCCAGCCGCTGTGCAAGTGGCGCCAGCCGCTCGGCCAGATCGATACTGTGGATCATCCCTGTCTCTCCGGTCAGGCGTACCCTCAGCAGGTCCATCAGCCAGCCACGCAGCCAGTGCAGCCCCCTGAGGTCCTCGTCCTTCGCCCAGGCCTGGGCCAGCGCGATCACGTCGGTGCGTCCCTCGCGCAGTCCGAGCAGTGCCTCGAACCGCTCACGACGCTCATCCAGGGCGTTGTCCCGGGCCAGTTCCAGGGCCCTCAGCGGTGCCCCGTGTGCCAGCCGGAGAAACACCTCGGACTGCGGGCCGTCGTATTGCGCCTGCAGCCACTTCAGCGCCTCCGGCTCCGGTGGAGCCTCTATCCTCAGCTGGTTGCAGCGGCTGCGGATGGTGGCCGGCAATCGCCCCGGCTGCGCCGAGACCAGTATCAGTACCGTATCATCGGCCGGTTCCTCCAGGGTCTTTAGCAGGCTGTTGGCGGCATTGATGTTGAGGGTATCGGCCGGCTCCAGCACGGCAACCTTGTAACCCCCGCCATGGTGGCTGAGAGCCAGCCCCGCGGCGAGCCGCCTGACCTGGTCGATCTTTATGACGCTGCTGTCCTCTTCCGGCGATACCCGAAAAAGATCTGGATGGGTGCCGGCGGCAAACAGCTGACAGCCGCTGCAGCGGCCACAGGGCTCACTCCCGGCCGGTTCCTCGCAGACCAGCAAGGCGGCAAGCCGGTCTGCAAAGGCGGACTTGCCGACGCCCGGCAAGCCGGTTACCAGCAAGGCATGGGGCATTCTTCCCTGCTGGAGCAATTCCGCGAAGTGCGACAGATAGACGTCGAGCCATACCACTGCTGGCGTTGTTGCAGACTTCATTTCAGTACTAGCCTGAATTTCATAGGCATAGTTTGCATGAAAGCCGCATTTGTGTCACTCGACTCTCGATTACAGGCTGACGCGCAGGGACTAGGTAATCCAGATCATGCGGCGGTGCACTACAACGACACAGGGAGGGCTGTCACTTAGCTCAGCAGTCCGACACAAGTCAGGATCAGTGATCCGGGTAAGAGCCCCGCCATAAGCGTCACCCCGACCTGGGCCTGCCCCTTCCTCGTAAAACCGATACAAACCGATAGCCAATGCTTCCGGCTCGTATCGGATTGAGACCTCTAGCCCCCAAGATACTCAATCGCCCCTAACTGAATATCAATAATTCCATTATCCACACAGCTTTGTATTCACAACCCTTGCAAAGTTTGGCTGGTGACACAGCACATTCACCCACGACACCGGTTCTTTAAGAGCCATATCAGAAGACTGCGATAGCATGTAGCGCGCAACCAAATCAACCACTGGCAATAAATTTATTGGCGGGTTGCTTCCGTTAGTGCCAAATGGTATTCGAGTAATGCCAAGCTCATAGGCTGGATCCAGGGTTGTCAGGCTGTCTGTATCAAACACAACCCTCCAGACAGCAGCACCTTTCACATAGTTACAGACTTTGGTGATGAAAACCTCTTACCAGCGCCATGAATTCACGCCCCCGTATTCGGGGGCGTGATATTCACTAAGTATTATCCCAGTTTGCTTCCGGCCAAGCGTAATGACGTTTCATTCCCCGATTTTACCGGAGAAGAACAGCGGGCCGGCACCCTGCGGCGGCTGCACGAGAGTGGGGTCGGGTTCGGGTACTGGTGGCGGCACCTCCTCGTACTCGCCCCCGACCTGTTTGGTCGAGTCCACCGTTTTGATGCGCCCTACTCCGTATTCCGTCTCCGTCACATCGTTCTCCGGCTCTCCATCGAGGGTCGCGCCGTCAAGCTGGCGCCGTAACAGGTGGACGGGGTGTACATACTTGTATGGAGCGACCCGTTTCACCGGCCCCGTGGGTGGGAACGGAGCCGGAGGATTGACCGGGGATACAACACTGATTGTACTGGTATAGTCCGTGGCATCGGCCAGCTCGAAGAACATGTGATCCGAACCGCCACCGGTACGGCAGACCTTGTCGATGGCATCACCATGCGCATAGCAGGAGGCGAACACATAGCGCTTGCTGCTGTCCAGCTGTGCGCCACCGATACTGGTCGAGACGATCCTGCCACTGGAACTGCTGAAGGGGCGGTTATCCAGGTCGATCATCTGGGTCATATTGGAAAGGCCGAGGTACCAGCCGCCGCGTTGCAGGAAGGGGTTGCGATTGAAGACGGCCCCGAGGATCTCTTCCAGACCGGCCTCGATTGTCTGCCCGGCGAACTCGGCTACGTTCACAGCCGGCCCGACCGGGAACCAGGTATAAAGGTCGCGCAGCGTGATGGCACTCCCCGGCAGGACGGCATTACCAAAGCGGAAACCGTTGCTCATGGATATATCCACGCCGCCAGGGAAGACCATGTCTGTCTCGGCACGGATGGCATCTGCCAGCCAGTTGTTGAGCGTATCCTCCAGCACGTGGTGCCTGAGCAACAGTGTATCGGTATAGCCCACCACGGTATCGAGATCCTCGGTGAGGTAGTGGCCGCGCTGGTTTGCTACGTCATCGCCGGACGTGTCACCGCAGCCGGGGTTGCAGAACGCACCCGGCAGGAAGACGT
>Ga0209536_100011178_pt1 | contig 13173 bp, 20 predicted proteins | sample DeeMarSeWOR28_12_FD_187461 | JGI IMG/M metagenome (GOLD analysis project Ga0209536, IMG submission 187461) | Marine sediment microbial communities from White Oak River estuary, North Carolina - WOR-2-8_12 (SPAdes) (version 2) | ecosystem: Environmental > Aquatic > Marine > Intertidal zone >...
GAAATGTATTTAGACGCGCTTTATGAGTGTGGTTTTGATTTATATTTTAGGTTTTCAAAAATATACCCCGCGAATAAACGAACAATATTAGCTGTTGCGAAACACAATGTTGCGTTTGTCGGCAATCCAGGTTCTTGTCGGTTTGGCCTGACACTGACACTCGCACATACTTTGGTGTTCTACGACAATGGCTTCTCGGCAGAACACCGTTTGCAGATGATTGATAGGATTCATCGCATTGGCATGGATGTGGTTCATGGTGCCACCATTGTTGACTTCTGCCATTTGCCAGTGGATCAGTTGGTGCTCGACACTCTGACTGCGAATCGCAAGTTGGAAGCGTTGTCTCTCGGCGTGATCCAAGAGGTTATGGGAGAGGGCGAGATGGAAATCATCAGCGCTGAAGGGATGCCGGAACCTGAACCAGAACCCGTAGTGAAAGAAGGTGGATGATGCGATACTTGCTTACCTTGTTGCTTCTGAGTGTTTGCAGCGTAGCAAACGCGCATGAATATGTCCGCGTAAATGGGAGGCTCTATGTCAAACAATCGATAGTGATCGTCGAAGCGCCAAAGAAACGTGCTTACGATCCCTACAAGCACATGATGTACAATTATGTGCAGCGGCGCTATGGCCCCGCACCTTACAGAGTTGAGAGGCGTGTGAAAACAAGGACTCTGTACATCCCAGCAGAAATGATTCGCAATCCATATACTAGGAGATGATACATGACAACGCCCCTCACCGATACTCAAATTTCGGAAATCAAACAACTCCTCCTCGATAACGAACTCACGCAAAAAGAGATCGGAAAGCGGTATGGCCGCGCGCGATCCACGATCTCTGATATCGCGACCAATCGTTTGTATCGCGATGTTGAACCTAAGCTGATGCCCAACAAAATCCCTGGCGGGCAACAGAAGCATCTAAACCTGGAGCAGCAGAATCTGGCACTGGTAGGTCAGGTTGAGAATCTGCGGCAGGAACGGAACTTGTTGAAGCGGCAACTCAGGGCTTCTGCGAAACGTGATGCCGTTGTTGATGAAATTGTCGAGCGACTGGCTCCAATCATCAAACCAATGCCGCGTTTGACACCCGTCAAAATCAAGACGCCAAGTGGGGCAAAAGAGAATGTCTTAGCGTTGGTATTCAGCGATGTACATGGCGATCAAATCGTACGGCCGGAAGAGGTAGATGGTTTGGAAGACTTTGATTTGAGGATCTGTGTACGTCGAGCAGAAGTCTTGGTCCATGATTTGATTCAAGTGGCACGGACGACATTTGCAAATTTGAAATTCACGAAACTCGTCATCTTTGCCATAGGTGATTTCACAAGCGGCGAGATTCATGGCCATGTTCATAAATCATTCTTCGGCTGCCAATTCACGAACGATCTTGCGCTCGCTGAATTGTTTGCGATGATGTTCACTGAACTAGCGGCACACTTTCCAGAGATTGAGATTGTGTGTTTGTCAGGTAATCATGGGCGACTTACTGATAAGATTGAGTATACAAAAGAAGCCGTCGAAGGCAATCATGATACTCTTATCATGAAGGTCGCTCAGATTCATTGCAAAAACATTCCCAACATCAACTTTGTGTTTCCAATGGGCCTATCGTGCATTCACGAAGTCTATGGATGGAATTTCTATTTGCACCATGGTCACGGGCAAAGAGGCAGCAGTGAAATTTGGAACCGTGCTAAGAAGAAAGCTGGCACAATTGTCCCGCTGCATCGCGGCAGAGTTCACTATCTTGTTACTGGACATTTCCATGCTGAAGGATCTGTACGTGCATCAGGCGGCGCAAAACTCATCGGCAACGGTGCATTCCTTGCGTGTGACTCATTCTCATATCAGGCTCTTGAAGAAGCCAGTGAGCCGTGTCAGGTCATCTTTACGATTGACCCGAAGCGCGGTGCTTCCTGGCAATTGCCGCTGATGCTTCGGACTCCTGATGAAAAAGATGGCCCTCAACGTTACAACCTTCCATGTTTGAGCAATGAAGATTCGCTGCGACGAAATACTGTATAATCCCGAAGGACAGAACGTCAGTCGGGAACTGTTCACAGCAGAATCGTGTGAGTCTCTGGCCGCTGCCATTGATCGCCAGGGACTCACACATCCTGTGAACGTGGTGCCTTTGCCAGAAGGTCATGAGAAGAAGTACAAGTTGATTGCTGGCTTCAGACGCTTTGTGGCAATTGCTGAGATTCTAGGGTGGGACGAGATACCGTGTGTGGTGCGCGAGGATATCCACACGCTGGAGGAGGAACATCTTGTCAACTACCTCGAAAATCTCGAACGAAAGGATACATCATTCTGGGAGGAATGTCTAGGGCTCAAAAGGATGTTCAAGCCCGATAAATCGATGACCGATATTGCCAAGATCATGGGCAGGTCTCGTCAATGGGTCAGACCCAGATGGTTGATATGGTCGCTGGATCAAGAAATTCTTGATGAACTAATTCCTTTGGTTCGCGAAGGAATTTGTCTTGCATCTGACGTTGAGTTGATTATACTGAAAGAGAACAAGGATCGAATTGCTTCACTCAAGGCATTGATAGAAGCACATAAGGAAGGAACCAAGATTCGTGATACTCTTCGTCAATCATCGAAACGTAAACAGATTCGCAAAGTACCAGAGATCCAGCGAGCAATGACAGTCATGATGGAGAATGAGAAGCCCGACTGTGTGCAAGCACTGCGTTTCGCTTGTGGCGAGATAACCGACCAACAATTGTACAACTATCTTGGTTGCAAAGAATCCACGGGAGATGAGCCATGCGCGACAGAGCCATCCTTACCATAGTGCTGAGTATGTTCCTGGCGAAACTTGTATCAGGAGCCGATTTTCCGCGAGATGATACAGTCAAATGGACAAAGTGGTCGAAGGCTCGTGAGAAGGTCGACTTGGGCCACGGCCCATTGATTGACGACCTTGAGTCATATGTGTTTGACGACAAGTTCACACGGGCCGTCCGCAACAAGAAAGATCCTGGGAACTGGGTACATGAACTCACACACCGCGTGCAAGCTATGTTGCGCGGCCAGATGAAGATTCGTACTGGCATTCAACACAACAGTTTCTACGTCTTCAATGGTTATGCGTTCTCAGTGCCTGAGCCCAATGTGACGCTGCTGCAAGTGGCTGCTGAGGTGTCAAAGGAAGATCAAGGCCCGGAGTACAAGCATTATTTGAAGTTCGCGGCAGCTTGGCGCAACAATGAACCGTTGTTCGTACTCGATGAGGCGACAGCGTATGCTAATTGTGTGCTGTATCAGCTATCCGTAGGGATACCAGATCAGTTACGCGCGACCACGATGCTTGAATTTCTGCCGTACACTGATGCAGTGATTAGTGCGGTCGAGAAACACGACACTGAGTATGAACAGCTTGAGCAACTCAAAGCATATGTTGCTTGGCACCGTAAACGCGCCGAGCATCTTGGCAACCTTCATCGTTATCTGTTCATGGAGAAGCTGTACAAGCTATGGTGATCTACGTTCCAATTGCAACCAAAGAGGGAATTCCGTTCGGAGCATTCAGTACGCAGGAAGCAGCCGCTGACGCTGTGCGCAGATGTGCCAAACACTTCGATGCAGAGGTGTACCGATTCGAGTTAGACAAGCCACGTCATTTGCCAGAGGATGAGGAAGAAGAAGGTTGAAGACGTACTTTATTGATACCGAGACTTGCGGCCTTCACGGCGTGCCAGTGCTGATCCAGTACGCGGTCGACGATGGCCCTGTCCAGATTCATCACATCTGGACAGAGCCTATCAATGATACTCTTGCATTGATTGAGAAGTTCGTGGATGGCCGGGTCGTCGCCCATAATCTTCGGTTTGACTGGTACCATCTTCAGAAGATATACAACATGCTGGGTTACCTGGCAACAGTGGTATTTGAAGCCATTCATCACAAGCCGATTGATTATGACACGGAGGTGTTGGTAGATTGTGAATATGCGTCCCGTAAAGGACCATGTCTCAAGCCACGAGCGGCGATCTGCACCATGCTTCTGGCCCAAAAGGGAGAGTTCCAAAGCATGATCATGGATGCCAAGCCTGTACGTGTACGTCGTGTGCCAGTTGGTATGGCTGACCGTGTCAAAGCTGCATTGAATGAAAGTACGAATCTTCCATGGATTTTGTTTGCCAAACGACAAAAGCCAGGGTGGGTAGTTTGTGACCGTAAGGATGACGAAACTGGTGAAATTGATCCGTTTTGGAAGGACATAGAACTGAAGTTCGCGCCGAGCATAGGGCTGAAAGACCTCGCCAAGTTTCTGTTAGATCATGAGCCATCGGCCAAGTTCGATGAGATCGCGCTGCCAGATGAGTTCATGCCGCGAGACGCAAAACTTGGCTTTGCTCCATATGTTGCTCTGTTGGCAAATGAAGCCAATAACTGGGCGTACGATGGTCAGCCAATGTGGCCCGCTCTCCTCGAAAAGCACATTGAGCATTGGGCAAATGATGAGGCAGCATTGGCATATGCGGAAGATGATATCGTGATGCTTCGGAAGCTATACAAGCACTTTGATTCACCGGAGGAAGATCAAGATGGCATGTTGGCGTGTCAGGTGTCTTCATGCCGTCTGTATGGCTTTGCAATCGACATGGATGCAATGAAGCGTGAATATGAGAAGTCGATGCGAGTTGTGGCCACTGCAAAAATCAACGTCAACTCTCCAAATCAAGTGCTAGGCTATGTCGCCGAGGCGCTCGACCCCATGGAACACTTTTGGCTAGCCAATGGCTGTGACAAAAAAGTCATGGCGAAAATGAGGAAAGAATATGTGCTCGAAGAACCCGAAGAATGTCACTGTGAAAATGGTATCGGAGAAGACGGAACAACTTGTGCAAGATGTGACGGCATTGGAACAGTTGGTCCAGGACCGATGCCAGTCGTCAAAAGGCTTGATCACATCGAAAATGTTAGAAAGCACAAGAAAAGAGTGGAACTCTTCGACAAACTTATACTCGCCCGTCGAGCGTACCCCGACTTCCGCGTCATCGGTGCAAAAAGCGGCCGTATGTCTGGGGCTAGTGGTCTCAATTTTCAAGGTATTGACCACGGCGCTGAAGTTCGCATTCTTTTCACCTTTGCTGATCCTGGCTGGGTTCTCTCTGCCGGGGACTACTCATCTCAGGAAGTGGCTATTGCAGCAACTACCATGAATGATGAAGACCTCATGGTGGACATGAAAACAGGTAAGTCGCTGCACTGCCTGTTCTGTTGCGAGGTATATGGCTGCACATATGAAGAAGCTGTTGCATGGAAAAGTGACAAGCATCCAGAGCACCACAAGTACGCGAAAGCCAAATCAGGTGTGTTTCTAATTTTGTACGGTGGTACTTATGAGACACTTGCTCGCAATTTGGATTTGGAATTGGAAATTGCGGAACGCGGTTTCAACAACTTCATCAAGAAGTATCCGCAAGTTGGTAAGACGCGAGCCATGATCGCTGAACGGTTTGCTTCGATCTCCCAACCTGGCGGACGTGGGACCAAGATCATTTTCACCGATCCGCCAGAGAAATTCATCGAATCGGTATTTGGTTTCCGACGCTACTTTGATGTGGAGTACGCCCTCCAGAAAGTGCTTCTCGATCTGGCTCAGAATATGCCAGAGGAGTGGAAGAAGTTGAATGTAAAGGTCGTCAGGAACAAGGACCACGAACAGACAATCTCTGGAGCCGTGGCCTCTGCGCTGTACGGGGCTGCGTTCTCTGTGCAGAACAAGATCATCCGAGCAGCCAACAATCATATTATCCAGTCGGTGGGTCGTACTTTGACCATGGGCCTACAAGCTACTGTATGGGAGCTACAACCACAAGGGATTCATCCATTTCGTTTAGCACTGATGAGTGTGCACGACGAACTTGCAGTGGTTAGTAAACCTGAATTGGTAGATCCAATCAAGGATGTGATCACTGCTAAAGTTGCTGAGCAGCGTGAGACGATTCCTCTCACACGAATCGAGTGGTTCTCACATAACAAATCATGGGTTGAGAAAGGAAGCGGCCAAAATGAAACCGTCATTGGATGGTCACCTGAAGAAGAGGGAATTTTGATATGAGTAAGTATACCGATTGGCTCCACACCCTTGACGGTAGACAAATCAGAGCATTGGCTGCTCAAGCCAAAATCAAAACGTGGCGTACCGACCAAATTGACAAATTGGTCTCATCGTTGTGGCGCAATTCCAAAGGGCACAAAATCTGGAAGGAAAACTATGGAAAACGACTTGTTGAAAGATGCAATTAGGTATCGGACTTGGTTGGGACGACTGAATCCGCAGGCGCTGCGCGGCTTGGCGGCTGATGCAGGTGTGCGAGATTGGCTCTCACTAAGTAGTGAAATGCTTGTCGATGCTCTAAAAGAACACGGCAAGGCACAAACCATTTGGGCAAGACAGAACGGAGTATTCGATGGCGAGACGGCCAGAAGCGAGGCTCCAGGATAAGATAGTTACTTTCCTGGAAGATCGCGGCTGGTTGGTCGAGACAACACACGGTAACGCATTTCAAAAAGGCATCCCTGATCTCTTTTGCTGGCATCAACAACTGGGCATTGTCCGTTGGATTGATGTGAAACGACGTGAAAGACATGAATACACACCGCACCAATGTAGGACATGGACAAGATGGGAAGCGCATGGCCTTGGTGTCTGGATCATGATGGAGCCAACTGATGATGAGTACGCGAAGTTGTTTGATCCGCCTAATTTCCGCGATCATTGGAAACCACGGTACAACAAGTATCTACGAACACCTGTAGAGGTGTTGGAAGAGGAATTTCCTGAATGCAAGACGTGAGACCAACACACATCACAAGGACGCATGAGTATTCGTGCTTACTAGATAGCTTTGCGTTTGTCACAGGCATACCTGCGAAGGATTTGATTCATGAGATTGGCCATGGTGGCACCGGAGAAGATGAGCCCAAGGGATTCCATACTCAAGAGATTATGGAGCCACTCATTCAACGTGGCTTCTGGATCATGCCTATCGAATTGCTGCCGGTTGCTGAAGATCCAAAGACAAGTACGCATCGCATTATCAAATTTGGCCCTGGGGAAGTCGACAATTTTCGTCGTTTTGCCAGACATTTGCATGGTGCCAATGGAGTTCTGTTGGGTTTCAACCAAAGTCGCGTGCCTCATGCAACGGCATGGGTTCACAGTCTGGTGCATGATCCAGTTGGAATGTCTTACCCGATCCTGGAATTTCATAATGATCAGGCAACAGGAATTCTGATGGGTCAACCATTAGTCCCCAATATGTTCTGGATGATCAAATGAGCATTGAATACGTGATCCATCTTCGCAATGATCAGCAAGATGTGAGAGGTTTTCAGCATCCATTGTTCAGGATTGCGGCGAAAAATCGCATTGAAGATGAAGCAGCAAACAAACTGTTGACCAAATACATTGATCCGGCAACTTCTGATGAAGACCGTGAAGACGCGCGTCAGAAATTGATCGAAGGACATATGCACTTGATCAATTATCTTGTTGGTAGGTATGTACGTTACTGGCCACAGTGTAGTGAGTTTGTTGAAGACATGTATGGAGAAGGGATGCTCGCTGTTACTGAGATGGTGACTACATCTGACATTGATGAGGCGGCATTTCTTCGCGCTAAGATCATCGTGAAATCAAAACTATACATCGAACAGATGTTGAACACAATGCGGTACCCAATTCATGCAAGTTTACGCACACAATGTCGCCGCTTGAAAGAAGGTCGTGTACCAGAGTATGGAGATACGGTTGCTTATCCAAAAACTGGGGCCTACTTCAAAGACACTGAGTATGCCATTGTCGACTTATTGGATGCCGTCGAGCGAATCAGAGAATGCGATACTGAGGAGATGGTGGATCTTGTGTTATTGGCATTGGAGAACAACCACAACATTCGCAAACAGGATCTCTCAGAAGAGGATTACTTCCTAGTGGAACAACTTGTCAAGATTGGAGGTAGTGATGTTTTTACTCAGTAGCCTTTTGCGTTTCTTGTATGTGACGCTTTGTGTCATGGTTGTGTTGGTCGGTGTCACGGTCCTAACTGTCTTCATAATTGAATGGGGAACAGAGTTCTATGACACATGGAAATCGAAACCAGTCATCATCAAACAAGAAGTGATCTCACGACCCACAACTTTGGAGGGCGAAATGGCAGAGATGCTTGGTTGGTACCAATTGAGACTCAGCCAAGCTGCGAAATACGTGAGTGATCAGAGCAAAGAGATACAACGCCTGGAGACTCGCGTCAACGTGCTGGAGAAGTACATAGAGGAGAATGGTCTCCCAACTCCGGCTGAATCGACAGAAATTGAGTTCTTGATCCGCTGAGGAATCCCATGCCTAGACGAGAGTTCTTGATGTTGGCGAAAGTGTACGACGCTCAGAAACACAGCATTGCAGGATGGTATGCTTCTGAGAAGTTAGACGGTGTTCGTTGCTTTTGGGACGGCGGTATAACCCGCGACAAGCCTACGGCCAAGATCCCGTGGGCAGGGTTGCTTGATCCCAAGACGGGCCAGATGAAAACGAAGATCAAGCCAAAAGCAACCGGCCTATGGTCGCGATATGGCAATCCAATCCAGGCGCCAGAGTGGTTTCTGAACACCTTGCCGTCATGCCCGCTTGACGGTGAACTCTACGCGGGCCGAGGGCAATTCCAGAAAACATGCTCCATCGTCCGTAAGGACAAGCCAGATGAAATGGCGTGGGAGGGAGTCAAGTTCGCTGTGTTCTCGACGCCGTCTCTACCAGCCATCTTCGCGGACGGCGAGATCAAGAGCCAGCATCAGATCACCTCCATCAACCATCAACAGGTGCAGGCATGGCTGGATAGGCAGCAATCCATCGAAGGCTGGGTCTGTCTTATGAGCCCGACCGGCGTGGCCTTCAGTGTGGAGTTGGCCACTCTGACGGAGTGGATTGATGAGGCCAGTGATACTGTGTTTTTGGTCCACCAGACGAAGTTACCAGCGAATGAAGATCGTGCAAAAGAAGAGGTCACTCGCATGATGCGGGGCGTGTTGGCCAATGGTGGTGAGGGGTTGATCCTGCGCCACCCGGACAGCATCTGGACACCTAAGCGTGTGCTGACAATGCTCAAGGTCAAGGGAGCGGTTGACGATGAGGGTATTGTGACAGGATTCACCAGCGGACGGAAGACGACTCGTGGCAGTAAACTGCTCGGCCGCATCGGAGCCCTAATTCTGGACTACAAAGGCGAACGTCTTGAGTTGGCAGGGCTCACCGATGAGGAACGGGCGTTCTCCAGCATGGATGAGACCAAATTTGCCTTGGAGAATCCAGGTATCGATATGCCGAAGAGTTTCCAAGGCAAGCATTTCAAGGTGGGCGATATGGTGACGTTCACCTATCGTGAACTCTCCAAGGATGGCATCCCAAAGGAAGCAAGATACTTGAGGAAACGAAATGTGGGTGATTGACGTATATCATTTCTGTGATCCATTGATTGTTGTTGACGTGGGTCGTATGGGCTATGAAGGCGAGTTCTTCCAGCAATATGACGCTCCGAATCCTGAACCTTACTTTGAGTGCTACACATGAGAATTCCAGAGTACCTTTCGCCATCTTCACTGTCCAAGTGGGAAGAGTCTCGTCAGACCTTTTACATGTGGTATCTTTGTGATTTCCGCAGTCCGCGTCCGCCTCAAAAGGACTTCATGGCCGTGGGTTCTGGGCTCGATGCGTTCGTCAAGAGCCACATTCATACGGCTATCTTTGGTACAGAGAAGACCAAAGGCAGCCCATATGAATTTGAGACACTCTTTGAGGCACAGGTTGAGCCGCATATTCGAGACTCCACTCTGGCACTGGCCACGGATCTATTTGACCAGTATGTGACATGTGGAGCATATGCTTCATTGCTTGCGGACGTACAAGCCTCGCCAATGGAGCCACAGATGGAGTTTGAGGTGCGAGGTACGGTTGGCGGCGTGCCTATGCTGGGCAAACCTGACTTGCGATACATCTCCAAAGAAGGTGTACATGTGATCACAGATTGGAAGGTGAACGGAAGTACATCATCCATAGGTGCTTCACCACAGCAGGGGTACAAGGTATGTCGTGACTACGGTTCCAAGACACATGGTAAGCCGTTCCGCGCTCGCCGTCTGAAGAAAGACCCGCCCGACAAGGTCTACAAAGACTACACGCCTTTCCAATTGAAAGACGTGGAGATCAATGAATACTGTCTTGAGGATTTTGTTCCATACTGGGCAGATCAATTGGGCATCTATGCTTGGTTATTGGGCGAACCAATCGGCGGCGAGGAATACGTGGTCAGGATCGAACAAGTAGCCTGTCGACCTGTCAAAACTCGCGATTTGCCGAGAGCCAAATTTGCATGCCATATGGCTAGGATTTCTGAGTCCCATCAAAAGAGACTACTCACTCGTATCCAAGATTGTTGGGACACAATTCATAGTGGGCATATCTTCAATGACGTATCTCGTGAGGATTCTGACAAACTTTGTGAAGTGCTTGATCTTCAAGCGCAGGCGCCAAAAGAATTACAACCAGCACTGGGCAATTCAGATGAGTACACTCGATTCAAACCCAAAACGTGATATGGAACTCCAGATCAGACTTTCAAGGCCGAACGATATCAATGTGATCCGTGACCTTGATATCAAATGTTACGACTATCCACTTGAGATGGCAGAATGGCAAGACCTATTGAATTCATCAGGCCAGGACAACTGTGCTCGAATCGTGGTAGTCGAGATGTTCAAGAGAGCACTTGGATTTGCAGTATGGAAAATGCTGCCACCAGAAACAGGAGTCAACGAACAAGTCTGTTTCCTGTATCGCCTTGGAGTACGGCCAGGAGTACGTAATCGTGGCCTTGGTTCCAAATTGGTAGAAACATGTGAGGCACATGCGATCAAAATGCAGGCGGACTTGATCAGAACGACCGTCCCAGATTTCAAATGTAAAACAGGCGATCCTGATGATGTCTCAGGGTTCCTACATAAACATGGGTTCAATGCCACTGGACACATCATCCCTGAGTACAAATTCATGTTCGGGAAGTGGTCAGACGGTTACATTTTTGAGAAACAATTCAGTGGAGTGACAACATGCTAAACGAAGATTGCATCAAGAAGATTCTGACAATGGGCCAAGGTGCTGACCTGAACAAGGCGTTCTTGGACTTGTTCCGAGAATGTGTCAATGAAGCCACGATCAGAAATCTTCCTTCTGTCACACTCGCTGTACCTATGTACGACGCAAATAGTAACCCAAAGCCAGATGAGTTCCTGGCTGAATTCCATCTTGTTGTGAGGAAAGTTGATGAACCTGCCACCGCCGACGACAACGAAAACAAGGTTGACGAAGAAACAACGAGCCAAAATGAAGAGTGATGCCTACTATCGCATGAACGTGGATCTCACACGGGATCTGAAAACAGGCATCAGCACCATTGAGACAGAGAAACTTGAGGAGACGCTGAATGCGTACTTGTCATTGATGGCACCACCAGAGGATGCTGGTGACACCATCGAGGTGCAAACTGAAGTGCTGCAACAAATGTCCTTGTTTGCGGCAAAGACTCTGACCCACTTCTTGATAGAAAGGTATCGTGGAAAATGATCAAGCGAATTGTTGAAGGCGGCGCATTTTCAAAAGGCATTGATTTGTCGAATACTGATCAAGTGTGCCTTGGTGCGAGCCGCACCGTGAAAATTCACAGCGCTCTTGTACCAGAGCCACTCCGTGCAACACGTTGGGCGGTCATTCAGATCGGCGAAAATTTCGGGTATGTCTTTGGCGGTGAGACATTGCACAGTGATCTGGAGGCAGACGGTTTCGAGAAGTGTTGTGAGATTTATATTTCCAAACGACGCATCCTATAGGAGCATTGCGGAGTAGCTCAGTTGGTAGAGCACGCGGCTGTTACCCGCAAGGTCGCAGGTTCGAGCCCTGCCTCCGCAGTTGAATCATGAGTAGCCTAAAATTGTATCAGGGTGATTTTCGTGAACGGCTACCCAAGGTTGTTGATGCCTTTGGTCCATTCAAGATGTTGTTCGCCGATCCGCCCGATAACATCGATTGGGGCTACGCGGGATACGACGACAATCTCGATAGGATCAAGTATCGTGATTTACTTTACAACACTATCTCGGATGGTACCTGGCACAGTGAGATATTCTGGATGTCGTTCAATGTAAATCACATGAATCTAGTTGGTGATCTTCTGTACATGATGCTTGGTCCAGGTGGTTGTAGGGAAGGTTGGGACTGTCGCTACATCATGCAGTACACCACATTCGGTATGAACATGAAAGGCGACTTCTCTAGATGTTTTCGGCCGCTCGTGCGACTGATGAAGCCAGGAGCAGTGACCTACCCTGATGCAGTGAGGATCGAGAGCGAACGACAACGAATTGGTGATAAGCGGGCCGACCCGCGCGGGAAGATCCCGCCCGATGTTTGGGCCATCCATCGGGTTACTGGGAATTCAAAGCAACGACGACGATGGCATCCGACACAACTGAATGAGGCCCTGTATGAACGTTGTCTTGGATTTTCTGCTCAGCCCGGAGACCGTGTCGGTGATCTGTTTGCTGGCACTGGCACTATGGCTCGTGCGGCCTCCGGCCGAGGATTGCATGTGAGTCTTTTTGAAATCTCGCCTGAGTATTGTAAACGGCTCAGCGAGGAACACAAAGTACCTATCCACTAGAGAGGTGAACCATGAAAGCGCTGATCGCACTACTGTTACTTTGTACACCACTTGCTGCGGCCGAGCCGCCTTCCTACGTGGTGAGAGTCAAGGTCACATTTGGCCGAGGAGGTGAGGTTGACAATGGCTCCGGTTCCCTGATCGGCCCGGATCGTGTGTTGACGGCTTGGCACAATCTACGTAACCATCGGGTTGGAAACTTGACAATTGTACTCACAGATGGTACAATTGTACCAGCGACCGTGCTCAAAAAAGACCGAATTCGCGATCTGGCGCTGCTGAAACTGGAGCGGCCGACGCTCGTGCCGTATGTAAAACTCGCGGGCGAGGAGCCAGAGAGGCGTGAGACAGTGACCATCCACGGCTACCCATTCGCTGGGGATTACGAGCAGGTGACAGGTACCGTGGGCAGGCGCTTCTCAGCGACCAGTACA
>Ga0209536_100011180_pt1 | contig 13173 bp, 10 predicted proteins | sample DeeMarSeWOR28_12_FD_187461 | JGI IMG/M metagenome (GOLD analysis project Ga0209536, IMG submission 187461) | Marine sediment microbial communities from White Oak River estuary, North Carolina - WOR-2-8_12 (SPAdes) (version 2) | ecosystem: Environmental > Aquatic > Marine > Intertidal zone >...
GAAAAGGGGCGGCCGAAGCTCACGCTCCCGCTGTCGCAGGTTCCCGTGGGCGGCCGCGTGCGCTACGCCGACGGCAAGCTCCACGTCCAATAGCCATGCGCGCGGCGCTGCCCGTTTTGCTCCTTGCGCTGGCGCTCGTCCTGGCCCCGGACGCGCCGGAAGCCGGCGCGCGACCGCAGTTCGCGCGGCGCGAGCAGAAGGCGTGCGGGTACTGCCACATCAACCCGCGCGGCGGCGGCGCGCGTAACCAGACGGGACTGCTGTACGCGCGCCACGAGTTCTCCTTCCCGCCGCGCAAGGCCGGCCTGAACACGTTCGCGCGCGAGAAGGACCGCGCCGCCATGGTGCGCGCGCGCAAGCTGATCGACATCGACCACACGCGGGCCGCGGTGCAGCAGCTGGCCACGCTCGCGCGCAGGGTCAAGAAGGACGCCGGCCTGTACAAGCTGGTGACGGACCAGATCCACGCGCTCGACGTGCGCGGCACCGAGATCCTGGGCCTGGCGCGCCGGATGCTGCGCGGCCAGGAGGACGAGCGGAGGGAAGCTGTCGAGCTGCTCGTCCTGCTGGTCGTGGAGTACAGGGAGCTCGACGTGGGCAAGGACGCGGCCGGCGACCTGCGGGAGCTCAAGCGGGAAAAGGAGCTCCGCGACCTCATCCAGAGCGAGCAGCGGGAGGCCCGGGCGCGGCTGATCTACCTCGACGGGAAGATGCACAAGGTGGACGGCCTCGAGGCCAAGGCGCGCCGGGCGTTCGTCAAGGTCGTGGCGGCGTTTCCCGAGACCCGCGCCGCGAAGGACGTGTACGCGCTGCTGCACCCGAAGGGGGAAAAGGGCGAGAAAAAGGACAAGCCATAGGCCCCCCCCCAGGTGCGTCGCAGGGTAGGGCCTACTGCTTGTCGTTCACCAACCGCTCGAGAGAAGCCCGTGCGGCCGGACACTCCGCCTCGCCGCAGCACGTCCCGGCTCGACGGCGGCGCCACCAGCGAGCCGCCAGCCAGAGGGCCGCCGCGGCCACGATGAGGTAGGCGGTGAACTCCTGCACGCCCATCACTGGAGCCCCAGGGCCAGGCCGCCCTGATAGACGACCAGGCTCGCGACATACGCGAGCACGGTCATGTACCCGAACATGAAGATCGGCCAGCGCCACGAGTTCGTCTCCCGCTTCACGACCGCCAGCGTCGACATGCACTGGCACGCGAGCACGAAGAAGACCATGAGCGAGAGCGCCGTGAGCCACGTGAACGCCGGCGTGCCGTCCGGCCTCCTCGCGCGGCGCAGCTTCTCGCGCAGCGCGAACGAGGTCTCGTCCGCCTCGCCCACGGCGTAGACGATCCCCAGCGTCGAGACGAGCACCTCCCGGGCGGCGAACGAGGCGACGATGCCGATGCCGACCTTCCAATCGAATCCCAGCGGCGCGATCACCGGCTCGATCGCGCGGCCGAGCGTGCCGACGAAGCTCTGCCGCCGCTGCGCGGACTGCTCCCAGTTCTTCACCGTCGCGCGATCCTCCCCCGCCTCGATCCGCTCCTGCGCCTGCGCCGCGACCTCCTCGCTGCGCGGGAAGTACGCGAGGAACCACAGCACGATCGAGATGGCGAGGATGATCGTGCCCGCCTGGCGCACGAACACCAGGCCGCGGTCGGCGACGGTGCGCGCGACGTGTTTCGCCGCCGGGAGCCGGTAGGGCGGCAGCTCCAGGATGAACGTGGAGGCCTCGCCGCGGAAGAGCGTGCGGCGCAGGATCCAGGCGACCGAAAGCGCCGCCACGACCGAGAGCGCGTACATCCCGAGCAGCGTGAGCCCCTGGTATCCCAAGGGGATGAACGCCCCGATCATGAGCGCATAGACCGGCAGCCGCGCGCTGCACGACATCAACGGCGCCACCAGGATTGTGACGAGGCGGTCGCGTCGGCTCTCGATCGTGCGCGTCGCCATGATCCCGGGGATCGCGCACGCGAACGAGGACATGAGCGGGATGAACGCCTTGCCGTTCAGTCCGACGCCGCGCATGATCCGGTCGACGAGGAACGCGGCGCGAGAGAGGTAGCCGACGTCGTCCAGCAGGGTGAGGAAGAGGAAGAGCAGGCAGATCTGCGGCAGGAAGACGAGGATGTTGCCGACGCCCGCGATGGCGCCGTCGACGACCAGGTCGGTGAGCATTCCCGGTCCCAGCAGGCCGGCCAGAGCGCCGCCCAGCCAGCCGGTCCCGGCCTCGATCGCGTCCATGAACGGCGTGGCCCAGCTGTAGACCGCCTGGAAGATGACGCCCATGACGACGAGGTAGATGACCGGTCCGAGCACGCGGTGCGTGACGACCGTGTCGATCCGCTCGGAGACCGCCGACGCCTTCGCGCCGCGCTCCCTGCGTACCCGGCGTGCCACGTCGTTGCACAAGGCGTAGCGGCACTCCGCCTCGAGCGCCACGCGGTCGATGCCGTCCGCCTCGAGCTTCTCGCGCGCGCTCGTGACGGCGTGGCGCAAGGGCGCTCCGCCCTTGGCGAGGAAGGGGTCGCCCTCGCGCGCATTGGAGAGCAGCCGCAGCGCCTCGCCCTCCTCCGCCTGCGCGGGCACGATGCCGGCGAACGCGACCGCCTCGCGCACCGCCTTGAGCGCCTCCTCGCCGGCCCCGACCATCCGCCATCGGCGCCGCGCCCGGGTCGCGGAACCGGAGCCGCCAGATCAGAGCGTGCTCCAGGCCGTGCCCCCGCGGACCGGCCCACTCCCGCGCCTCGCCGCGTGCGCGGTCGGCGTCGAGGGCGATCATCACCAGCTCCGGCTCGCCGACCTGCTGGAAGTCGATTGTGGGCTCTCCGAGGTAGTCGTCAAGGGCCGCGCGGGCCTCGGCGGCGTCGAGGGTCGGGATGCCGCTCGTCGTCGGGATACCCCAGTGAGTAGCCCCGAACATCGCCAGCCGACCCTGGACGACGTGGAGATCCAGTCTCGCGTTCTCGACGCGCACGCCGTCCACGCGCTGCCGGAAGAGTAGCTGCCAATGGCCGGGCCGAATCTCGGCGCTTGCCGCGGGGTCGAGCTCGAGCACCGCCGTCCAGTCGCCCAGCAGCTCCCGGTTCTCCGCCAGAAAGACTCGAGCACGGGTGGCAAGCTGCTCCAGGCTCGCCCCGTGCAGCGCTCGCTCTGAAAGCCACCGGATACCGCGTCCCGACGCGAGAGTCGGCAGACCGGTACGTTCGTCCAGGAGGACCTTCCATCCCTCGCCGTGGCGCCCTCGAAAAGCCTCCCAGCCCACCCGAAGCCCATCGGTGGGATCGAGCTCCTCGACCGCGCGGGGTGACACGCCGATCAACCCGCCGTCGCGCGACCGGATCCGGTCGTCGAATCGACCGGCGGGGAGCAGATCGGTCGCAGCCATCACCGCGGAGAGCGCGACCGGGAAGATGATCGTCAGAATGAAGAAAGCGCGGGTGACGCGGGTGCGGTAAGGGTCCGGCATCGTGTCTCCTCCGGAGGGAGGACCGGAGCGCCAACACACCGACCCCCTCCGTGAGCGGCACCTTAGTCTTGGTCCGATCCGCTCCCCGGTGCTATCGGGCGGTCCCCGCAAACGAGCACAAATCACCCCGAACCGGCCCCGCCGTTCTTGAAAAAACACCATTTCGCGGTCATTTGGGCGTACCCGGGCCGCCGGTGCTCGCCTATCATTCAACGGAATCCTCTCATGGCGAGGGTCGGACGGTCGGCTTCTGACGACGGCCCCCGACGGAACGCGGGATCTTCGCCGCCCGCCTTCTGCACACAAAGCGCCGGGCGGGTAAGATCCGCAAGGGGATCGAAGGGACACACCATGACCCGAAGACGAATACGCCTCATGGGGACGCTCGGCGCGATGGCATGCCTGGTCGCGTGCGGAGCACCGGAGGGATCCTCTTCTCGAAACGACGTCTCCGCAGAAGCAGAAGCCGTTCTGAGGATCGCGGTGTCGGAGTTCACCTATCCATTGATGACGCCCCTGGCCGACGAAATCGCGCGAGTCGAGCCGGATCTGAAGGTGGTGTTCCTGCCGACGACCCACTCGCGCGGCAATATCGCCGCGGTGCACACTGGCGATGCGGATGTCGCGGTGATCTCCCGGATGCTCGCCCCGGAAGAGAATGCGTACGAGCTGGAGTTCCTGCACCTGGCCGATGACATTCTGGTCTTCGCCACCCACCGGGATACGCCGATCGAGAGCCTGACCGCCGAGCAGGTTCGCGGCATCTACTCGGGCAAGATCGTCAACTGGATCGAGATCGGCGGCACGGACGAGAAGATCGTCGTTCTGGACCGCCCCGAGCACGCCTCCGCCAAGCGGGTCGTCAGGGACAAGCTTTTCGGGCCCGACCTGCAGATCACTCCCGATGCGGTCGTTCTCGAGCGCCCCCGCGCGATGAACACGAGCCTCGACAGCATCGAGGGCTCCATCGGTTACACGACCCTGGGGCAGATCGTCTCGGGGAGCTTCGAGTTCAACGTCCTGGACATCGACGGAATATCGCCAACGCCGAAGAACGTAGCCGACAATCGCTACATGCTGGCCCTGCAGATCGGCCTGGTCATCGACCGGCATCCTACGAAGAAGGTGATGAGGTTGGTCGATTTTGCGTCGCGGGAGACCGCCAGAAACGTCATGATCGGCAGTGGCTTCGTGCCCACCTCATTGAACATGGTCATCGCCACGATCCCCGAGACCGCGGTCATCAACCAGGAGGACCGCTACCGCCCCTTGGTCGATCACCTTTCCGCCGCGTTGGGCCCGCGCACCCGGGTCACGCTACGGCACCTGTCGAGCTACGACGAGCTGTTGGAAGAGTTCCAGCTCGGCTCCGTCAACGCAGCCTTCTTCGGGAGCTTCGTCTACGCTCTCACCAGGGGCGTCGTCGAGGTCGACCCGATCGCCAGGCCCGAGCGTGACGGCGTCTCGGAGTATCGTGGGCTGATCTTCACCCGACAGGACTCCGGGGTCGAGGACTGGAAGGACCTGCGGGGCAAGCCGTTCTCGATGATCAGGAACACCACCGCGGCGGACCTCTTCCCAAGGCTCTACTTCAAACAGCACGGGGTCGACGACGTGAGTGAATTCGTGGGTCCCATCTCCTACGCGGGCAGCCACGACGCCTCGATCCTGGCGGTATTGAATGGCGACGTGACCGCCGGTGCGGCCAAGGACCTGGTCTTTCAGCGTCTGGCCAAGGAGGACCCGCGCATCGAGAGCGAGCTCCGGATCCTGGCGGAGTCGCAGCCGGTACCGGACAATGCCTTGGTCATTCGCAGAAACGTCGTCTTTCCGTGCTTCGGTTGCCATCAGCGTCTCGACGGCGAGGCTGCGGCCATCGACGACTCGCCGGCCGATCTTCCGGCACGGCTGCGGGAGGAGCTCCTCGCCCTGGAGGACTCGCCCGACGGACGTGAGGTGCTGGCCAGGCTCGGGGCCGACCGCTTCGTGGCCACCACCCACGCCGACTACGACAACCTCTATTTGATGTTGGAAGCGCTCGGGATGTCGTTCTCCGATTTCCGAGGCACATACGTTGAACGGTAGCGAACGTATTCCCTGGCACTCCAGGTTGGCGACGAAGGTCCTTCTGCCGGCCATCGCGTTGTTCGTGGTCTTTGCCACGGTAGTCGTCATCGGATTCACCAACCTTCACACCGGCAGCGTCGACGCGAAGATCGTCAGTGATCTCGAAAGCCACAACGTCCTCATGCAGAACCTGTTGCTCGAAAAAGAGCAGGACATCGCCCTGCACGCCCGGTTCCTGGCGGATATGGTCAATCTGACCGACGCCATCGAGGATTCGCCGGGCGGCCGTTCGGTGCTCATCTATCTTCTCGAGTACCTCCAGGGCAAGAGGGTCGAAACCCGTCTGTACCGAGGTTCCCCGTCGTCGGAAACCTCCTATTCACCGCTCGTGCGCAAGGGATTCCTGGGCATTCGGGCGACGGCGCTGCTGTCGGTCGGCCCCGATGGGGGCCCGGCGACTCTCCTGGCGAGCGTCGCCCCCGTGGAGCGGAGGACGGGCATCACGGAAGTCGTGCTCGCCTCGTCCAATCTGGACCGTGCGTACCTGGAGGAGCTCAAAGGCCGTATCGGCTCCGATATCTCTTTGATCGTAGGCGGCGAGATCGCGGCGTCCACCTTGCCGGAATCCGGATGTCTCGACGCCCTGAGCGCCTTCGCCGCGGAATCCCACGGGCGTTCTCTCGGGCGCATCGAATGTGAGAGCGGGCCGCACCGCGTCCTCCTCAGCCCGTTCGAGATAGGCTTCCGGAAGGCCGGGGTCTACGCCATGTCGGTCTCGCTGGTCGATCTCCTGGGCCAGACCCGTCGCATACGGAACTACACCCTGACGACGGCGGCCGGAGTCCTGGCGGTCGTGGTTCTCATATACATCTGGATCGTACGGAGGATCACGCGGCCCGTGCAGAATCTCTCGATGGCCGCTCACGGTGTCGCTGCCGGCGATCTGAGCGCGAAGATCGAAACCCGTTCGGCCGATGAAGTCGGGGAACTCGGCAGAAGCTTCAACACCATGGTGAGACAGCTCCAGCAGAGCCGGCGCCAGCTCGAAGAGCACCACGAGCGCGCGATGGAGCGGGCCGATCGCCTGGCCACGATCGGAGAGCTGGCCAGCGGGATCGCCCACGAGATCAGGAACCCGCTGGCAGGGATCAGCGGGGCCATGGATCTCCTCAGGACGGAAGAGGGGATTGCCGGCGACCGGCAGGAGATGCTCGACGAGGTCATGAAGCAGATCCGCAGACTCGAGAACCTCACCCGGGATCTGCTCAGCTACTCGAGACCGGGCGATCCGAAGCCCGCACCGTGCTCGATGAACGATCTTCTCGAGTCCACCCTCTTTCTGCTCGAAACCGCCCGGGAGCGTCCCGACGTGAAGATCAAGAAGCGCTATGCCGAGGATCTTCCGTTGGTGAGCGTCGACCCGAACCAGATCCAGCAGGTCTTCCTGAACATCCTCTTGAACGCCGTTCAGGCGATGCCCGACGGGGGCGATGTCACCCTCGCGACCTCGGTGACCGGCGACGACGGCAACCGCAGGGTGCTGGTGGAGATCGAGGATCAGGGTGCCGGCATGTCTCCCGAAGTCCTGCGCAAGGCGGTGACTCCGTTCTTCACCACGAAGCACCGCGGGACGGGACTCGGGCTTGCCATCGCGCAACGCATCATCGACTCCCACGGCGGGACCCTGGAGATCCTGAGCGCGGCGGGCAAGGGAACGACGTTCTGCCTTTCGTTCCCCGTCTGATCGCCCCTCCCGGATCCGGTGCCGAACGCTGCTGGGTGATCGAGGCCTCGAGGGATGCCGCGGTCTCTTACTTGCCGGACGGCCAAACGACGAAGGCCGTCAGCGACGAGACCCGTCGCGTCCGCGGCTCGCCTAGTTGTGATCGTGACCGTGGTCTCCCATCTCCGTCGGGTTCTCGTCGGTATTCCAGGTTTCGGCCTTGATCTTCAGGGATCCCTTGGCGTCGCGGACGTACACCGTCATGTACTTCCCCTTGTCCTCGATCGGCTCGGGCATTCCCGGCATTTCAAGCGCGATCTTGTAGACGCCGATTTCGATCACCTGGTCACCGGCCTTCCAGACGTCGGTCGGTTGACTCGTGAACGAACGGATCTTCATGCCGGCGGCGGACATCTGCTCGTGGTGCTTCCGGAACGCGTCGATGCCGTCCATGCGGGGGCCGTAATTCGGCAGCGAGATCGCGTCCTCGGCGTAGAGCGCGAGCATCGTGTCGGTGTCGTTGTCGATCATCGCCTTCGACAAAGTGGCTCCGATCGCCTCGACCTCTTTCATCAGGTCCTTCTCGTGGTGCCCGGCCGATGCAGCCGAGACCAGGCCCAGAACGAGCAGACTCAATACCACCAAACGAGGTGCGCGCATCTCCAATCTCCTTTCTGATAGCTGCGAATTCCGGATAGCCTAAAACAACCGGGGTTTCCATCGCCGACCTCATTCGCCTTCGGTCGCTTTAGGCTCTCGGCTCGCAATGGTCTTTGCCAGACGTTCCTTCCGAAGCTTCAGAAGGGACAAATCACGTTGGGCCCTCTCACGTTCCGGACCTTCCGACGACTCTTTGATGCGCTTCTCCTGGGTGTCGATCTCTTCAGCCACATGGACATAGGCAAGGCGTAGGTTTTCGATCGACTCTGCCTCTTCGGCTTTGTCGAACACCACGTCTTCCGGAGAGGACTCCGAATGAATCTCCGCCGCTCGCAGTGATGGTTTGGGGATGACAAGGGTATCGGCCGATAACGCACGTGTGTTCATGAAGTTGGGGGAGACGATCTCCACACCGCCATCGTGGAGGCTATCCATGACGCATTTGCGGAGTGCAGAGCGGGTCGAAATGAGTCGCTTGACCTGGGTCAGCATACCTGCAACGCGGTAAGTCACGGAGAAATCGCCGAGCTCCAAGACGTGAACAAAGGGCTCGCTCAGCTCCGCCTTCTTTGCTGCTTCAAGCAGAAGTTCCTCAATCCTTGTTCGCGAAACGTCATATCCCAGAGATACGGCGGTCGATACAATGGTCCCGGACGTTCGAATCGTGGTCACGGGGTGGGTGACGAGGTAGAGATTGGGGATCGTAGTAAGCTCTCTGTCCTCGGTCTGAATCTCCGTGTGAAAGAGACCCCGCTCCGAAACGCGCCCGAAAAGTTCGCCGGCGCGAATGAAATCACCCATGCGGAAGTTGCGAACACCGCGCATCATCAGACCGGCCATGGCATTGCCCAGGACGGTCGTGGAAGACAGTGCGATCGCAGCGCTCAGCAGGATGCCGATGAGACTCAGCACCTGTCCTCGCATCGTGTCGCCCATCGGAATGACCAAAATGACGATCAGGAGGCCTGCCGCCGTCAGCAGGATCATGATCGTCTGATTGCGGAACTGATGTCCGCTGACCTTGGCCTCACCCCTGCGGAAGAGTCGTTGTACGACGACCAGCGTCAGTACGACGAGGACAATCGTTCCGAGCGATGGGAGGAATTCGAGCAGACTCTCCATGATTGACTCCCGATGCAGTCAGTGGAGGCTATCGAGGCGAAACACCTCCAAACTGACTCCAACAGATCTGTGCTGAGGAAGATCGTCGGCTGTGTCATCGCATGCCGCCTCCGAGGTAGCCTGTCCTCGTCGTACTGACCGGTGGGCGCTGCGACCTTCAGGCTGACGGCGGCGATGGGTCGCGGCTGCGCCCGATAGGGCTGAAACTCCTCAACGCTCATTGAGGGTGCGCCCAGGAGGTTGACCGACAAGGTGGCGGAGAGGTCGCCGAAGCCTCGCACCTCTCGAAACGCCGGCAGGCTGTCGGTCAGGCCGACGGTGGTGGCGTCGGTAAGCAGAAGGCGTCAACGACCCGCGGCGCGACTTACTCTCGCCGGCTGACCGGAAACGGCGGACCTCATTGATCGCACCGGGTTTACTGTAACGATCCGGCGTGAATCCTGTTCCAGTCCATCTTCATGTCGACCACGACCCAGCCACGCTCGGCGGCCTCGTCGAGGCCCCTGTCGAGTTGACCAACGAGCGAGTCGCGGTCGTAGGCCCATTCGCGCTCGTCGTCCGTGTGGTGGATGAGCACTCCAAGATGCGGTCCCTCACCAGCCGTGGCCCACTGCAGCATCTGAAAGTCGCCATCCGAGTTGCCAAAGGCTGCGATGGGGCGCCGACCGATAAACTTGTGAATGCCCACCGGCTTTCCTTCCTTGTCGTCGATGAAGTCGAGCTCTGGAAGACGCACCAGCACCGGCGCTCCGTCACGCTCTTGGAATTCGACCTTGACGCTGGAACCGACCACCTGCTCCGGCGGAATTCCGTAGACCTCCTCGACCCAGGGGCGCATGAACTCGATGCCACCGCCGGAGTTGATGAAGGTCTTGAATCCACTGGCGCGTAGGTACGCGAGTAGTTCGAGCATCGGTTGGTACACGAGCTCGGTGTAGGGGCGGTCGCGCTCGGGGTGCCTTGCGGTGGCGAGCCAACTCTCGACGATCTCTTCGAACTCCGCCGTGGTCATCCCCGTGTGCGTCGCCATCACCAACTCGAGCAGGCCGTGCTTCCCGGTGGCAGCCACGGACGCGAGGTCCCCCTCAAGCACCCCTTTGAACGGTTGCTGGTCCTTCCACTCTGGATGCTCGGGGGCGAGCTCCTTAACTCGGTCCATTGCGAAGAGCAACTGGAAATAGACCGGCTTCTCCGACCACAGAGTTCCGTCGTTGTCGAAGGTGGCGATGCGCTCCGGCTCCGGAACGAACGATGGAGTCCCTGGCGTGGTGACCCTCTGGACGAACGACACGATGGCCTGGCGGGCTTCTCCGTCGTTCCACGAGGGAAGGGGGTCGAGAGCGACAGGCGATTCGGACGGGGGAGGCGCACAGGCGACCACGACGATCGCGAGGCACCCAACCAAGGCCAGCAGACTCGATAACGGTTTCATGAGCACCTCCTCCTCGTGCCTACTGGGTGCCGGCTGGGGCCGACAGCTTCTCCATCACCTGGTCGAGACTGAAGCTCGCCGCCTTCTGCCGCGGCGGGAACTCCCGGAACGTAGCCAGAAACTGGCCGACATACGTCTGCGCCGGGACGAGTAGGTAGGCGCGATCGAGCACCCAGTCGTAGTAGGTGTTGGACGTGATCGGGGCGCGCTCGTAGGGGTCGCGCCGGAGATTGAGAATGAGAGGCACGCGGAGCGGCACGAACGGCTCCATCCAGACGCGGAAGGTCCCCGTGGCCTTTTGCTCCATGAAGATCAGCTTCCAATCGGCGTAACGAAGGGCGGTCAGATCGCCGTCGTCGGAGAAGTAGAAGATCTCCTTCCGCGGGCTCTTGTCGGTCTTCCCCGTCAGGAGCGGCAGGATGTCGTACCCGTCCAGGTGGACCTTGTAGGTCCGCCCGATGGCCTGCACGCCGCCCTTCTTCAGTTTCTCCTTGATATCCGGTTCTCCAGCCGCCGCAAGGAAGGTGGGGAGCCAGTCCATGTGGTGCACGATCTCGTTGGTGATGGAACCGGGTTTGATCTTACCGGGCCACCGCACCATGGCCGGCACGCGCCAACCGCCCTCCCAGTTGGTGTTCTTCTCCCCGCGGAACGGGGTCGAGGCCGCGTCGGGCCAGGTATTGTAGTGGGGGCCGTTGTCGGTGGAGTAGAAAACTATCGTGTTGTCGGCGAGACCGGCCTTGTCCAGCGCCTCGAGCAGCTCGCCCACGTGCATGTCGTGCTCGACCATGCCGTCGGAGTATTCATCCTGGCCCGAGATCCCGCGCAACTCTTCTTTGACGTGGGTCCGGAAGTGCATGCGGGTCCCGTTCCACCACACGAAGAACGGCTTCTCGCTCTTCTGCGCCCTCTGGATGAAGTCGATGGCGGCCGCCACCGTTTCGTCGTCGATGGTCTCCATCCGCTTCTTGGTAAGGGGGCCGGTGTCCTCGATCCGGCCGTCGGCGTACGAGTGAATCACGCCCCGTGGTCCGAACTTCTTCCGGAAGGTCGACCCGTCGGCGAGCTTCATGTCGCCGGGGTAGTCCTCGTTCTCCGGCTCCTCCTCGGCGTTGAGGTGGTAGAGGTTCCCGAGGAACTCGTCGAAGCCGTGGTTCGTCGGAAGGAACTCGTCTTTGTCTCCCAGGTGGTTCTTTCCGAACTGACCGGTGGCGTACCCACGGGCTTTGAGCAACGCCGCGATGGACGGGTCCTCGGTTCGCATACCGAGATCGGCACCCGGGAGTCCCACCTTCGAAAGCCCGGTCCGGAAGACGCTCTGACCCGTGATGAACGACGATCGGCCGGCGGTGCAGCTCTGCTCGCCGTAGTAGTCGGTAAAGATCATGCCTTCCCGGGCGATCCGGTCGATGTTGGGGGTCCGGTACCCCATCATCCCCATCGTGTAGGCGCTGATGTTGCTTTGGCCGACGTCATCGCCCCAGATCACCAGGATGTTGGGCTGGTCCTGCGCAAGAACGGGGCCCGCCAGAACGAGCCCAGCCATTGTGACCAAGAAGGCCACCGAGAGTTTCTTCTTCATGCTTCTCCTCGCCTTTTCTTGTTTGTATCCGACCCAGAATCGGCCAGTATAGCCGATGCCCGTACTGATGGAGGGTTCGCTGTCGGACAGGTTATGTTCCAGCGAGACCTCGGGTGACCAAACCGAGCCGCCTGCTAAACCACTGAGAAAGTCATAATATCCGGCACACGCCGGAGTGGCGGAACTGGTAGACGCAGGGGACTTAAAAGCACGCAGGAAAGGGCAGCAGGTGAACGTTTTCTTGGCTTGCCGCCCTTTTCGTTGAGCGATGCCGTTCCGTACGAGGCCCGAGACGTAGTGAACACTCGGGACGATCCACAGGGTTTCATCGAGCCATGCCACTCGAACTTCGATACCGCAGTCCTGTGAAGCGAATCGACGCAGCGACATCTCTAGGATCCGTCGCTCTTCTCGAAGGGCAGCAAGGAGCTGCGCCTTGAGAACCCGTAGACGATCCCTGGCCTCTCGCGTGACCAGGCCCTTCGGGCTCGAGGGCGATGTAGATGACCCAGACGCACCCTGCTCCCAGCAGGTTCCACGCCACGTGGTGGAGGAACAGCGAGAGTCCGGAGAAGTCGAACTGGTGATCCGCCCGTAAGATCCAGTCGAACATTCCTAAGGCCAGCACGCAGGTCGCCGTTCGGAAAGCGCTTCGGCGATCCCCACGTCCCGTCGTCAGGTTTCGTCGGGCAAGAGGCAGGGCGGCGAACAGGACGCCGAACGCGATGACCAGAAAAACGATGTTTGCAGCTTGCTTGCCTGCCGACTGCGAATCCAAATCGCCTTGTGGTGATGGCGCCCAGGGGGTGACGACCTGGAAGAACACGGGCCGCCCGTGGAATGCGCCGGCCTCGATCCGGATCGGAACCTCGGGCTGTCCGGGGAATGCCCCCTCCCAGGCCTGCCTGACATCGTACCGACTGGACGCTACCCGCGTCGGCTGAGTCGGCGTGAAGGCAGACAACTCGATACCGGCTCGCTCGAAGAGCGGCGTCCAATCGGGCTCCGCACCCGTGTTCGCCCCCGTTTCCGGAGGTGGTGGGACGGCGTCGAACCGTAACAGGCGGCCTTGGGGATCGAGTCGGACTCTGGCCATGCCGGGATGGAGCAGGGGAGGATCGTCCTCCGTCACCC
>Ga0209536_100011181_pt1 | contig 13173 bp, 13 predicted proteins | sample DeeMarSeWOR28_12_FD_187461 | JGI IMG/M metagenome (GOLD analysis project Ga0209536, IMG submission 187461) | Marine sediment microbial communities from White Oak River estuary, North Carolina - WOR-2-8_12 (SPAdes) (version 2) | ecosystem: Environmental > Aquatic > Marine > Intertidal zone >...
TGATTTCCGGGTTAAGCATCACCGAACATTTTGCCCTTCAAAAAAGTCAGGACAAATTTATGGTTCGCTGGCAGGAAGCCTATCAGGCGGCGGAACAGCAAATTGCTAATTTTCGAATTAAAGGACTGCCGATGTCTGCGGTTGAAGAACTTTCAGGAGGCAACCAGCAGCGGCTTTTATTGTCTTTTCTGCCTGCCAACCCGGTGCTTTTGCTGCTTGAAAATCCGACGCGAGGTTTGGACCTGGAATCCGTCAACTGGGTCTGGCAGCATTTACACACCTATTGTGGTAAAAAGACCAGTATCGTTTTTTCATCCCCCGAGCTGGATGAGATCCTGATGGTGGCCGATCGTGTGCTTGTTTTCTTCAACGGCCGCATCATAAAAGAAGTTGAAGCCTCAAACACTGACGCCCAGGAATTAGGACGCGCAATCGCAGGAAAAATTTAAGAAGTAATCTTCTTAGTTCTAAGAAATTAATTATGGAAGCACATTTAGCCAGCAGGCTTGAAGATTTGACCCGTCAATCGCGGCACGTTTTGGTGACCGTGATTGCCGTGTTTTTTTTCACTTCCCTGATTTTGATCATTGCCGGCGCCCCACCGCTGGCAGCCTATTATCATATATTTAAGGGATCGCTGGGCTCCTGGCTTAAATTTGCGCATGTCATCAAAGCCTGGATCCCGCTTACCTTATGCGCCTGCGGTCTAATTTTCACATTTCGAATCGGTCTCTGGAACATCGGTATTGAAGGCCAGGTCATGATGGGGGCCATTTTTTCTACGGCCGCGCTGCGTTTCGGTCTGGAAAGCCAGATGCCCGCGATGATTATTTCGTCATCCATTGTTGCCGGATTGATTGGCGGTGCGCTGTGGGCTTTGTTTGCCGGCTTTCTGAAGACAAAAGGCGGGGTCAATGAAATTTTTGCCGGTCTCGGCCTCAATTTTGTGGCTCAGGGAATCATCCTCTGGCTCATATTCGGTCCCTGGAAGCGGCCGGGCGTGGCATCGATGAGCGGCACCGAGGTGTTTCCACCGCAGTTGTGGTTATCCCAGCTGGCGTCGATCCGTTTGTCACCGCCGGCCCTGGCCATCGTATGTGTTTCCCTGATTTTAACCGCATTTATTTTGCGCTACACCAAGATCGGTTTGAATTTAAAAGCCATTGGAAACAATCCATCCGCTGCTTATTTGTTCGGGCTCAAACCGGACCGCAATATGGTGCTTGCCATGATATTTGCCGGTGGATTTGCCGGGATTGCCGGAAGTCTTCAGGTCGTCGGTGTCTACCACCGCCTGCTTCCCGCCATATCCAGCAACTACGGGTATCTGGCCCTTCTGGTTGCGATGCTGGCCAATTACAACATCTGGCTGGTGCCGCCGGTGGCTTTGTTCTTTGCCTGCCTGAATGTCGGCAGCATCCAGCTGCCCATGGCGCTTCAGCTGGATTCTTCTTTAAGCGGCGTCATTCAGGGGGCCCTGGTGCTGGCAACCCTCGCCATTCACGGCTGGCGACAGCGACGAGCAAAAGGCAAAGAGCATCGTGCATAGCGCAAAGCGTTAGGAGAATAAGGTATAAAAACGCGAATCAAAGTATCAACCCCATGCCCCATGCGCCATGCCCTATGCCCGCATGTAACCGGTACTTTACTGTTTGATCACGCGAATGAAAAAATATGACCGACCTTGACTTAACGATTTTACTTGCCGGTGTTGTTGCCGGCGCCGCACCCATCGTGCTGGCCGCCCTGGGTGAAACCATCACAGAGAAAGCCGGGCTCATCAACCTTTCTCTGGACGGTTCCATCCTGTTGAGTGCCATGGCGGCTTTTGCCATTGCCTTTGAGACCAACAACGTCCTGGCCGGCTTTGTCGGCGGCGCGCTGGTCGGAGCGCTGATGGCATTGGTTGTGGCCGTATTCAGCATTTATCTGGGTCAGAACCAGGTGGCGGTGGGGTTTGTCTTAACGCTGATGGGACGGGACCTGGCCTATTTTATCGGCAACCCTTACTCACGCATACAGGGCCCCCAGGTGAAACCGCTTTCCGTGCCGCTGCTGGATCAGATTCCATTTTTGGGTGACCTCTTTTTTCACCACAATCTGCCGGTTTACCTCAGCCTTCTGATGATTTTTGTTTGCTGGTGGTATATTTACCGCACGCCATGGGGCCTTGAGCTTCGATCGGTCGGCGAACACCCCCGGGCGTCATTTGCCCGGGGAATTAATCCTCAGAAGCTGCAGCTGTTATATGCGGTCTGCGGCGGTTTGCTGGTCGGACTGGCCGGAGCCACATTTTCACTGGCCACCAAGCCCGGCTGGGGTCGTCCCCAGGGCGCCGAGGGAACCGGCTGGATCGCTTTGGCACTGGTGATTTTTGGCGGCTGGAATCCGGTAAAAGCGGCGATCGGGGCGTATCTTTTCTCTTTTCTGCAGGTTTTCGGCATCTACCTTCAAGGATGGCTGCCTTCGGTGCCGGCCCAGGTCTTTCAAGTGGCGCCCTTCCCGCTGATGATTTTTACCCTACTGGTGATGTCCGTTGCCCAGAAAGAATCCGTAACCATCTGGGCCGAGGGCAAGTCACACGTTAAAGGCCTGCTGAATATGCTATCGGGCATGGCGCCGTCCGCTCTGGGCAAACCCTATAGGCCGGAGTAATGTAAATTTATCGCATAGAGCCTAGCGCAAAGCGCCTAGCGTGAAGGGCATGGCGCATAGCGTATAAAACACGCATTATTCAGATAGGCGAAATAATATATTGAAAATACAATACATACTGCTAAAAAATCCGTGATAATCTGTGTAGATATCTGTCTCGTAAAAAGATCCGCAGATTACCCAGAATTTCACGACTCGCATAATTTCAGGCTATTTATATATTTATGGATGTCTCCCTCACTGCAATATGTGGTGAACAATTCCTCACGCGAAGGCGCAAGGTGTTAATAAAATAAAGGCTGTTTGGCTGCAGGAATTTCAAGATAAATTTTGAACCCATTTTTTGAACATGGCATCCTGGAATTGATATTTATCGTTTTTGGATAGTACTTCTTTTTCAACGAGCGATGTCAGAGCCCTTTGAAGGACGGATCCCGAATTAAAGCCTACACGTTGAAGCTGCTCGGCCGTATAAATACCTTCGCCCCCTGTTTCAGCCAGCAGCCATAAGGCTTTTTTTTGATTCTGGGTCAACAGATCCCAGAGGACGATAAATTGATTCTTCTGGCTGATGATGATCGATTTTTGGATTTCATCGAGAGCGGCCAGGTTGATCGCGTCACAACGCCACAGGTCAAATAAAAACTGCTGGATGTACATGGGTTGATAATCACAGCGCTCAACGATGTCGATGACAATTTCCTTGTCGACATTGACGCTTTTCTTTTTGAAAAGCTTTTGTGCCCAATCAACGTAATGCTGCATTTCAATTTTTTCGAGCGGATAGCTGCGCGCCATCTTGTAAAAAGCCCGTTTCGCCGAATCGAACATCTCGATCAAAATATGCTTTTGGCTGCCTGAAAAGATATAGCTAATATTTCGATGCCCCTGGATAACTTTGCGAAGGCGCTTTTCAAAACCTTCTTCTGAATATTTGGCCACCTCCTGAAACTCATCGAAAACGACCAATAATTTTTGTTTCTCTGAATAAGAAGCCAAAATGCTGAGCGCCTTTTCCAGGTACTCCGGCTTCTCTCTCGGTTTGATCGATGCTGAAAGTGTTGGCAGGTTGGTCACAGGGTCGATGCTGCCGGTTACCTTGAGTCCGGCCATTTGATTCAAGAGCCGTTCAAGTTTGGATTCTATTTGCACAAGGCCGGTCAGGATAGCGTCAATAAAATTATTTTCGTCCAGGCTGCCGTACAGGTCGATATAAATAGATTTAACCGTTGGTTTTGCCTTTTTAAGCCGGTGTATCACCTGGTGCACCAGAGATGTTTTCCCCATGCGGCGGTGGGAGTAAACCAGGGCATTTTGTGAATGTTGCGCATAATAGATTAAGTCTTTTTGCTCTTTGGCTCTGTTACAGAAAGCTTCGCCGGTGACGTAATCTGAATAGGAGAAAGGGTTTTTCATAAAAACTGCCTTTGATTATGCATTAAGTGAATACGCAATTTATGAATACATATTATGCATAATTTAAGATATTTCTTTTTGAAAGCATTGTAAAGAATTTTTTTTCCAAAGGCCATCAACATTAATAAGCTGACCCGTCTTTTGAGCTTTTCCCAGGAAAGTTATAAGTAAAGAGCGTCCCTCTATTGCCCAAATGTACAAAAAGAGGGACGGGCTTGATTTTTTGCGTTTCTGTTAGTTGATTGTAGATAGGGACATCCATAAATATATAAATAAGTTTTAAATAAAATGGAGTGTTGGAGCGATGGAGTATTGGATAAAAAATGGTATACGGTACACGGTATAGGGTTGATGGTGGGGCTGGAGTTCTGAAGTAATGGAGTGCTGGAGTACTGTAAAGACAAAATGAATGGGCGTTTCAGCTTGTCCCTGCACCGGTTTGAACAAAAAAAAGGATTTAATCTGTGGATCTATCTGCTACCTTCTATTTCTTAAATCCTTCAGTGCTGCTTTAATATTGGCAACCGTTACGTTAGGATCCTTGAGGTAAGGTTCTAAAACCGGCGACACGATCCACGTATGGTCGGGTTGCAGCGCTGCCAGGGTGCCCGGAAAGCCACGAGATAATCTTGGCGACATGGAGGCCTTGAACTCAAAAGCCAACCGCTTGCGTCCGCGTTCGATAATCAGGTCAATTTCCTCTCCGGACGAGGCCCTGTAAAAGCTCGCCCGCCAGTCCGGCATAGCAGCAAGAATTTGCTCAATGCACCAGCCCTCCCAGGATGCCCCCGCAATGGGATGTCCTAAGAGGTCTTCTATATTTTCTATTTCAAGCAATGCATGTAAGATGCCCGTATCGCGCAGGTAGACCTTAGGTGTTTTAACAAGCCGCTTTTTGATATTTGCCATCAATGGCGGCAGAACGCGAACCATAAAGGTCAGCGCCATGATATCCAAATATTTGCTGATTGTCGGATGACTGACACCCAGGGCCTGTCCGAATTTAGAAGCGTTCAGCATTTGGCCGTGATAATGGGCCAACATGGTCCAGAAACGCCTCATGGTGACTGCAGGGATTGTGAAGCCAAACTGAGGAATATCACGTTCCAGAAATGTGCGGATAAAATCGCTGCGCCAGTCAAAACTATGAGAATCAGAATCGGCTAAAACCGCCTCGGGAAATCCGCCCCGGGTCCACAGGAATACAGGGTCTTCGTATTTTTCCGGGTTGTCATCAAACAATTCATCATAGGTAAATGGCGTTAGCTCGAGAAAATGAATTCGCCCGGCCAGCGTTTCCGAGCTTTGCCGAATAAGATCCTGTGAAGCCGATCCCAGAATCAAAAATTTGCCGGGCCGGCGGTCTTCATCCACGGCAACGCGAATAATTGGGAACAGTTCCGGCCCCATTTGTACTTCGTCGATGCAAATTAGCTTGTCTTTCTGGGTGTGAAAGAAAAACTCGGCATCTTCCAGTTTGCGCAGATCGGACGGTTTTTCAAGATCAAGATAAACGGTATCCATCCGTTCTGCGACAACATGCCGCGCCAAAGTGGATTTTCCGCACTGGCGTGGCCCAAGCAAAGCCGTAACGGGAAAAGAACGTAACGATTCCTTCAGCTTTGCTTCCAGGCTTCGATTTATATATCTTTGTAATTTGTAATTCATAATTGCAATTTACAAGGATAATAGAAAGTTGTCAACCATCAATTTATAAATCTTGATTAAGCAAGGTAAAAAAAAGGGACGGGGTTGATTTATTGCGTTTCTATTGATTGATTGGTTAATTGTTTGTATCAATTGAAGCACAGCTCCCCGGTTGAATCCTCTGCATAGATTGGCTGACAAGTCCCCGATTCGATGGGGCTGCAAGGCCCTGGTGAGATCAGCAATATATCTATTTCGATTATAGATTTCTTTATATTTCACTTGCATCGTTAGCTGGATATTGCTATATTTGAATTAACTATAGTTAAAAAAATATAATATTAATTAATATATATAAATAATAATTTATAAGAGTAAATCATAGTTTGTAGAGCAGGACTTAACTTCTTTAGACATATGGCAACTTATAAGGAGCATGCCTGGCCATGCGACCAATCGTCAGTGATCAGAATTCCTTGCGTAATCCATTAAATGCACTCTTAGGCGCGGAAGCGCTTGTGCGCCTTTTGAGAGTTCTGGCAAGCGAGGTCGATGGACCCCTCACCACGTCTAATGCTGCAGAGCTGGCCGGGCTTACAATTCCCGGGGCACATAAAGCATTAAAGCGACTCCTCAAGTCAGGTATGGTTGTTCGGGTTGGCGGGGGTCGAAGACATCAATATGAACTTCGACGTTCTGATGCGCTCGTGAAGGCTTTGCTGAAGCTTTTTCAGTCTGAAAAAGACCGATATGAAGCGCTAATAAGCGCCATCAGAGAAGGAATTGAGAAAGTGGTGCCTTATGCGAACTCAGCATGGATTCAAGAGTTCCCGAGGGTATTGGGAGATCCGATGATAATAGGTCTCCTGCATGAAACGAAGCATCTGGCCAACTATTGTCACCTGCTGAGGAAGAAACTACATCAAATTGAACGAGACTTCGATCTTACGATTGAGGTAAATGGTTATACAAAAGCTGACCTTCCCGATTTAGAAGCCGACAAGGTTACACCGCTGTATGGATTTTTACCTTTTCCGGGCAAACATAGTCGGGGAACGTACCCGGTGTTTGCGAACCATGAGGAAAAGGACCAGCGTATGCTGGAGCTGTCACGCAGGTTAGCTGAAGCGATAGAACACGATACTTCCCTCGTACGACGAGCAAAGGAACACGTCCAGCGCATGTTAAAGAAAGATCATGGATTAGCAACTAAAGACATTGAAGAGTGGCGCGATATCCTGGAATCATATTCTATTCGGCGGTTATCACGATTTTTAACGGCAACCAGTGAAAGAGCCAATCGTTTACGTCAGAGCAATCCTATTTTCGCCATACTGAACTCTGAAGAACGGCGCCGTTTACTGAATGGGCTCGGAGGGAAACAATGACGCGCGAACAGCTTGAGCACGCAATTCGGGCGGCATGCGAAGTCTCTGAAGACACCGAGATATGGATATTCGGCTCGCAGGCAATTCTCGCTGAATTCCCAAATGCACCAATAGACCTACGTGCTTCTATAGAGGTGGATGTTCAACCCAAAAACCGGCCTGATAATGTGGGCCTTATCGATGGTGCATTAGGAGAGCTCTCTCTGTTTCATCAGACTCACGGTTTCTATGTGCATGGTTTGCCTATAGAAAAAGCTACTAATCTTCCCCAGGGCTGGCAAGACAGAACAACGCCAATCTATGATGAGATATCAACCAGAGGCAAAACGGGTTGGTGTATCGAGGTTCACGATCTTGCAGCCAGCAAGCTTGTGGCTTACAGAGAAAAAGATAGAGATTTCGTACGCGTTCTCTTAACCGAGAAGATGATTGTTGCGGAAACTCTTATAGAACGAATCCACATGGTGCCAATCGACGAACCGCTGCGAGAACACCTGCTACAATGGGTGCATAAAACAAATGAGGAGTTGAAAAAGTGAGGGACGTCCATTGATTTTCCCTGCTGTTGCCTTTTCGTTTAAAGATGATAATAGTGTTGGGATTACCGTTAATTCAATTTCTGATTTAAAAACCAGGGAGTTTAAGAGATGAAACTAAAAAAGATTAATTTGATTTTGCTGCTCACCATGGCAATCGTGCTGGGTGCTTTCACTAACAGTTTTGCATCCGATAATGTGGAGTGGAACGTCTATAAGACCCTAAAATTGGAGGAATCTCCCATTGATGTGGCCGTTAGCCCCGACGGAAGCCGGATTTTTGTTTTGAACGACCAGGGGGAGATTGTCGTCTATTCATCAGCTGGAAAAATAGAGGCCAAAATTAATGTCGGCCAGCATGTGGACCAACTTAAACTGGGTCCCAGAGGGGCTTCGCTGATTTTGAGCAGCGGCAAGAACAAAACCGTTGAGATTGTCACCCTCGACTTTATCCAGAAGATTAATGTTTCCGGCTCTCCTTTTAAGGGTCCCGAAGATGCCGCTGTGACAATTGCCGTTTTCGATGATTTTGAATGACCGTACTGCGCCCGGCTGGTGCCGGTATTCGAGCAGGTGCTCGAAAAATATCCGCAAGATGTCAAAGTTGTTTTTAAAAACTTTCCCCTCAAGAATCACAAATTCGCCATGAAGGCGGCTGTTGCGGCCCTGGCGGCCGGAGATCAGGATAAATTCTGGGAGTTTCACGACCTGTTGTTTGAAAATTATAACAAGCTCGATGATCAGAAAATTCAAGAGATCGCCCAGGCAGTCGGCCTGAACCTGGAAGAATATGAAAAAAAGAAGAACGATCCGGCTATAAAGCGGAAGGTAAATCAGGATTTTTCAGATGGACGGCAAGCCGGAGTCAGAGGCACGCCCACTGTATTTATCAACGGCATCCGCTTAAGAGACCGCAGCCTCAAAGGATTTCAGGCTGCCATTGATAAGCAGCTGCAAAAGCTCGGCAAGACCGCCACCAAACCCGCTTCCTGAAATCAAATCTCATACTCTCTATAAATAAACCCGGCCGGAGTTACTTTCCGGACCGGGTTTTTTTATGGGACACAGATCTGCACAGATTTTCACAGATCTGCAAACATGTTTTAAATACAATAGAGTGATGGAGTATTGTAAAGACAAAATGCTCTGTCCAGGTGGGTTAACTCGAATGCGGGATTCGGAATTCGAAATTGGGAAGGCGGAAGGGGAAAAAATCACCGGTCGAGGTAGCGTTCCTCTTGCTGCAGGCCGGTTTCAGCTTCTGGTGAGTGAGTGATCGGGGTGCAGGGCCTGCCCTTGATGGCTATTGAGAGTTTGTCAACCACAGAAGCCCTGTCCCTGATGATCAGGGTGTTGGTCGGGCGGTAAGGCGCGATACTGCCTGCCGGTGAGAGAAACGGCTTAAGAACCGCTGCCAGCTCCCCGGCATCGGAGTGCTCCAGCTGGATCATGCACATGACGATACGCTCGCCGGTCGGTTTTTGCCCTTGAGCAAGGGAAAAGCCGTTTAGAAACATCATAAGGAAAAGCGCTACTGTAGCGGAAAGGGCTGGAAATCTTATCATCAAGAAATTCCTTGATCTATGCAAAAATCGGCGGGTGTTTATCGAACCAGGGTTGCGCTTCTTCCAGTTGCGCGGCCAGCCGCAGCAGGGTGGCTTCATCACCGTAGCGCCCCATAAACTGCACGCCGCAGGGCAGGTTGTCCGGGGTCCAATGCAGGGGCACGGACATCGCCGGTTGCCCCGTGAAATTGGCCAGCTGCGTAAATGGGGTTTTTGAAAGATTATCTACAGCCAGTTTGTCGGTTACGCCAGAGGCGATCAGCAAACGGCCCAGGCCCAATGAATTGATCACTTTCAGCAATACACGCTCGATGGGTTTGAGCGCCAGTTCACCGATTTTGACCGGCGGGTAGGCCAGCGTTGGGGTCAGGTAAAGATCATATGTCTCATGAAAACGGCCCATAATTCTGCCTGCCAGTTCCCATTCTCGATTCGCTTTTATGATCTGGCCGGCAGAATAGGTGCGCCCCAGCAAGCCCAGCGTCCAGGTAACGGTTTCCACGTCCGGCGGTTTTACTTTTCTTCCCAGAAGTGGAACCAGCGCGTCAAAAAGTGTTGTAACTTCAGCCGAATACAGCATTAGAAGGCCCTTGGCCAGGGCCTGTCCGTCAACCTCCGGACGCGCTTCTTCCACCTCGTGGCCCAATTCTTCCAGCAAGCTCACCGTTTGTTCCACCGCCCGGATGCATTCCGGATGAACGCTGGTATCGATTGGCGACCGGGTGTTAAATGCAATTCTGAGACGACCGGGGCGCTGTTCGATTTCCTTCATGTAGGCCTGTTGCGGCGGCGGGATGACATAAGGGGCGCCGGCATCCGCACCCTGGGTTGCATCCAGGCTGGCGGCGCTATCCCTTACTGAACGGCTGATGACGTGTTCAACAACCGCCCCCTGCCAGGTCCGGCCGTGGATCGGGCCGTTGGGTGTGCGGCCCCGGGTGACTTTCAAGCCAAACAACCCGCAACATGCCGCCGGGATTCGGATCGACCCCGCGCCGTCATTGGCCGAGGCCAGCGGCACCATGCCGCTGGCGACCGCAGCGGCGGACCCGCCGCTTGAGCCCCCCGGCGTATGGTCCGGATTCCAGGGATTACGGGTCGGCCCGTGCAGCTCAGGCTCCGTGATGCCCAGCAATCCGAATTCCGGGGTGTTGGTCTTTCCCAGAATCACCAGGCCGGCCTGCTTGTAGCGTTTGACCAGCTCACTGTCCCGGGCCGGAATATAATTTTTACACGCCATGGATCCCATGGTCTGGGGAACACCGGCAAAGTCTCCCAGCAAGTCTTTCAACAGGAAAGGGACTCCGGTAAAAGGGCCATCCGGCAGCGTTGCCTGAACCACCTGGCGGGCCTGATCATACATGGGAGTGATGACGGCATTCAAAGCGGGGTTGACGCGTTCGATCCGCCGAATGGCTTCTTCGCATATTTCAGCCGCTGAAACTTCTTTTTTCTTCACCAGCTCCGCCAAGCCGAGACCATCGTATTGATCATACTCCTTAAAGCCCCCCATGATTGCCTCCTGTAAAATAAATTAAATACAGGTTCATCAATAGCTTATGGTATAGGGTGGATCAAGATAAAAGAAGTGACTAAAGTGATCTAAAGTGAGAAGTGACTAAAGTTAAGGTATCGCTGCGCTCTATCTTTAACATATAACTGATCGTTCGACCCTGAGGCTCTCGGCAGAAATTTTTTTTGACTTTAAATTATCTTTCTTTGCGGCTTTGCGTGAGCAATATCGAGAGCGCTTAGTGGTGATGGGAAACTGGGTGGGGGGAGTTCTGATGGTGGTCTGATGACCCATGGACGGTTTCTGTCCTTGAGAATTTTAACAGTTCGGCTGAATCCGCTGTTTTTTTCAGCGTCATTTCATTATCGGTTACGCGCACGTAATAGGTTGGCCGTTCGGTCCAGGCGCCGGTGTTTAAGTATCTGATCCCATTAATAAAATGTTCTTCAGCAAAATGGGTGTGACCGCAGGTGACGGCTTCGAAACCATTTGCTGCGGCATAATTTACGGCATTTAACATGACATTCTTTCGCAGATACTCGTAAAAACTTTTCCAGCGTTTGGCATACTCGGCCACGTGGACCGGTCGGGCACCCAGCTTAACCCGCAGGTCATGCATGATTTTAAAGGCCTTTATGAACATCTGACTTCGCGGCATGACCTCATCGAAAAAATCTCCGTGGGTGATAAATAGTCTTTTTTGTATGGCGTGGTGCTGCTTTATCTGTATTTTTCCTAAATTATCAGGTATATATCCGTTGTCGTGATTTCCCCGCACCCAGACGACCTTCTGCTGGAGTGACATTTCTCCAAAGCAGTCCAGTATCTGTTGGTCATCCGGCTTCATTTTCCTGTATGGATTATTAATGATATCGCCATTTAAAATAAATTCATAATCTTGGGGAACATTCTGAAGAAATTGCATGAAGTTTTCGCGTACAAAGTAGCGGGAGCCGATATGCAGATCACTGACAACGATAGCGTTCATATTATCCAATAGTTACAGGTTATAGTTAAACGAGTTTTTGAGAGGGCATTCAAGCGCTTGTTGAATTATACACCAAAAGTGCCCGAAAAGGTTATAATAGTATAAATATTTTAAATTTTAAGCAATTTAATCGAATATCGGTTAAAAGCTACAAAACTTAATTCAATTCTCCGCGGATTTCCGACCATCTTTTGTCCCGATGAAAAATAGCTACGACTATTTTTAAGTCGATTGAATTCAAATACAATACAAAAACCTTGATATCCACTAATAGTTGTGTTAATTTTATCTCGTAAAAAGTACAGTAGTATATAAAAATTACTAGGAAATTGTTGCAGTGATTGACCTTTCAAGTTTTCAAATACAAAACCCCTGGCGAAGTGACCTATTTTTACCAGAAAAATCCTTTCGGCGGAATCTGTTGAGCAGGGTTCAGGCCTGGATCGATGATCCGGATATAATCGTTGTGATCGGATCCCGGCAGGTGGGAAAGACGACTCTTTTATTTCAATTAATTGAGCAGCTTATTGCCAGCAAAGTAGACCAACGAGATGTATTCTATTTTAATCTGGATGATCCGATTCTTTTGGAATCCTTAAAATCTCCGGTCGAATTTCTTGAATTTATCGAGCTCAATCGCAAAAGCCGGGCATATGTATTTATCGACGAACTCCAACGACTCGAGAATCCAGGGCTTTTTCTGAAATACATCTATGACCTCAAACGCGATTTAAAGCTTATTGTTACAGGCTCTTCTTCACTGGAAATTCGGGCCAAAATTACAGAATCTCTTACCGGCCGCAAAAAACTCTTTCAGTTATTCCCGTTTGACTTCAGTGAATTTGTTACTGCCAAATGGAAAGCGGCATCGGAGATTTGCAAGAAGCTGGAAGTGAGCAAAAAGGGCGATTTCATGGAAATGTTGGCGGCGTTTAAAGCTATTTACCATTCTACGATTGACAACCTGCTGGCCGAATATCTTGTCTATGGCGGCTATCCGCGTGTCGTTTTAGAGCCCAATCCTGAACGTAAAATAATCCATATTAGAGAAATATTTACCAGTTATATTCAAAAGGATGTCAAAGATTTTTTTCGGATTGAAAACACGACCGGATACAATAATCTTATCAAGGTACTATCACAACAAATCGGCAATCTGGTAAATATCAGTGAGCTTTCAAATACATTGGGGCTACACAAGGCAACCATCGAAAAGTACATAAATATACTGGAAGGTACCTTCATGTTCCAGCGCCTTGCACCGTTTTATAAAAATGTTCGGCGCGAGATATCAAAAATGCCTAAAATTTTTGCAATGGATTTAGGCATGCGTAACTTTGCTGCCGGCAATTTTAATGAAATAACACACCGGGGCGACCGCGGCGAGATGGCAGAAAACTTTGTGTTCACCGAACTAAAGAGAATAATTGAGATGCCCGGAAAGATTCATTTCTGGCGGACGCAG
>Ga0209536_100011182_pt1 | contig 13172 bp, 12 predicted proteins | sample DeeMarSeWOR28_12_FD_187461 | JGI IMG/M metagenome (GOLD analysis project Ga0209536, IMG submission 187461) | Marine sediment microbial communities from White Oak River estuary, North Carolina - WOR-2-8_12 (SPAdes) (version 2) | ecosystem: Environmental > Aquatic > Marine > Intertidal zone >...
GCGTTGCTAACTCAGCAATCGGTCGTGAGCGAGTCAATACGTAGTCGTTTTGGCGAATCGACTCACTTAGCTAAAGGGTTTGGTCTTGCATGATGCCAGGTAGAGTTCCGGGAGGTAAACGGGTAAGGGGCGACTGCCGCACTGGCCAGTTGCGTGCGATTAACTTTAAGCTATCAGGTAGGGGCGATCTTAAACCATGCCCTTAAATGCCGTAAAGGTCAGCGAAAGAATTCCGGCCGTCACCAGGGCGATGGATGTGTCCTGCAGGGGTCGGGGGACACGGGCTAACAGGATTTTCTCCCGTACCCCGGCAAACAGAATCAATGCCAGGCCGAATCCCACCGCGTACCCGAATGATGCCACCAGGGCCTGCATGAAATTATACTCCTCATTGACATTGATCAGGCACACGCCCATCACGGCGCAATTGGTGGTGATCAGCGGTAAAAAGATCCCCAGTCCGGCATACAGGGCCGGGATGCTCTTTTTTAAAAACATTTCCACGAACTGGACCAGCGAGGCAATCACCAGGATAAAGGCCACGGTTCGCAGGTAGACCAGATCGAATTTTTCCAGGAAAAATTTGTTGGTAATCCAGGTGATGACGCCGGCCATCACCAGGACGAAGACCACGGCCATGGCCATGCCGATGGCGGTTTCCATTTTTTTGGATGTCCCCAGAAAAGGGCAGTTGCCCAGATACTGGGCCAGCAAAATATTGTTGATCAGGATACAGCTGATGGCAAGGACAATTAAATCACCCATGATAGTCTCCTATTTTTTCGCGGCCAGGTTCATGAAGCACAGCAGCAAACCCAGGGCCATAAAGGCACCGGGGGCTTCGACCATAAAGGAAAACGGTTTGTAGGCCGGACCGAAAATATCGAAGGCAAGGCCCCAGTCCTTCCAGATTGTCAGGGCCCCGGTGCCCAAAAGCTCGCGCACGGCCCCTAACGTCGCCAATGACAGTGTGAAGCCTAATCCGATGCCCAATCCGTCCAGCAGGGATCGCACCGGGCCGTTTTTAGATGCAAATGCTTCCGCTCGGCCCAGGACGATACAGTTTACCACGATCAGCGGGATAAATATGCCGAGTTTCAAAAACAGTCCATAGACATAGGCCTGCATGAGAAGTTCCACGACCGTGACGAACGTGGCGATGATCACGATGTAGCAGGCAATGCGAACTTTTGACGGAATGATTTTGCGCAACGCCGATACCAGCACATTGGAGCCTACCAGAACGAAGGTTGTCGCCAGGCCCATGCCGATCCCGTTTTCAACCGACTTGGTAACCGCCAGAACCGGGCAGAGACCCAATACCAGCCGAAAGGGCGGTACTTCGTCCCAGAGTCCCTTAACAAATTCCTGTGTCAGAGATTTCGCCATAAAGCTCCCCTTATTTTTTAAAGCCCTTTAATTGATCATCGATCTGAGGTTTGAGTTTCTGATATATTTGGCCGGCGGTCGTGGTTGCTGCCGACACGGCACGCGAGGTGATCGTCGCCCCGCTGATGGCATTGATGGAACCGCCGTCGGCTGTCACTTTAACGGGTTCGGTCGCCGGCAGATCCTTAAATTGAGATACAAAGGTCGGGTCGGATTTGGCCTTGGCGCCCATGCCGGGTGTCTCAGCGTGGGTCGTCACCCCGACCCCCATCAATTGATCATCTTTGACGTTGATGCCGACCATGACACCGACTTCGCCGCCGTAGCCCTTGCCCGAAGTCTCAAAGGCGATGCTGCTCGGTTCACCATCGTAAACCGCGACAAAAAAAGTCCGTTCAACATCACCGTCTTTCAGGGTGAAGCGGTCGGCGATGGGATTGTTGCCGGCCCCTTCGAAAATGGTCCGCACGGCCGGCCCTTTAACGAACTCCAGCACCTGGTTGTCGATTCGTTCCTGGGTGCTGTTGCGCAGATAGGCCAGCACGCCCCCTGAAAAGCAGCTTAGAATGGTAAGAATGACCACCATTTTTATCATTTCACGCATCTTACATCACCTTTCCCAAAGCTTTTGGCCGAATTTTATCCAGCAGCGGACTGATAAGATTGATGACCAGGATGGCCAGTATCACCCCATCAATATTGACGCCGATGTTGCGGATCAACACCGTCATAATACCGCCGGCTGCGCCATAAATGAGCATCGGAACAAACCAGACCGGTGAAGACGCATCATCGGTGGCCAGAAAGAAAGCTCCGACCAGGGTGTATCCCGTAAACACATGAAAACCGGGGCCGGCGAAGCGAACCGGATCCGCAATATTAAAAAGCATTGCGGTAACGTAGACACCGGCCAGAAACGTGAGGGAAATTTCCCAGCGGATAAATCCTCTGATCATCAAATAAATACCGCCGATGATGAGACCCAATCCGAAGGTAGCGCCGATGGCGCCGGTCTGCCGGCCCAGCAGCAGATCTCCGATACTGAATGATGACACGGAGGCCGCTCCGAAATGTTTGGCGGTGGCCAGCGGATAGGCTGCGGCAAAATTAAAATCGTAATTCAGCAGCATGCCGTTGAAGTCGAACAGGTCCTTCCAGGAGACCATCAAAATGGCCACGGTCAGCGCCACCGGATTGAAGGCGTTGCTGCCGATGCCGCCGAATATCTGCTTGCCGATCACCACGGCAATAAAGGTGCCCGTGATGACCGCCCACCACGGCATGGTGGCCGGCAACACCATGGCCAGCAGCAGACCGATCAGGGCCGCATTGCCGTCGCCGATTGTGGGGGATTTTTTCATCACCTTATTGATCAGCAGCTCCCAGAGCATGGCCGTGGCCACGGACAGACCGACCACAGCGATCGTCGGGACACCGTAGTAGACCAGTCCTGCGAGCACCGCCGGCAGTGCCGCCAGCATGGTATGATAGCTGCGCTCGGTGACCCGGTTGCCGATGTGCCAGAATGGGGCATGTGAAACAATTAATTTCTTTTGCTCAAACATCCGTTGCCTCCGCGGTTTTAGCCCGGTCCAATTCATATTTGGCTAATCTGATATATTGAAATATCGGTATCTTGGATACACATACATAACTGCAAAGGCCGCAATCGATACAGGAATGCAAATCGTATTCGTCGGCGGCTTGTTCATATTGTCCGGCTTCCAGGAATCTGACCAGCATGTTGACGGCGATTTGCGCCGGGCAGGTGCGGACGCAATCGCCGCAATTGATGCAGGGATAATCGGAAGAATACGCGGCTTGGCTCCGATCCAGCACCAGAATCGCATCGGTGTCGGGCAACACCGGCTGGTCCAGTGAATACACGGCCGATCCGGTCATGGGGCCGCCGAACACAAGGCGATCTTCTTCGTTGATGGCAACTCCGTACACGTTAAGAATATCTTTGATCGGGGTTCCGATGGTTGTTTGAATCAAGTGCCGGTCGCCGCCTTTGGTGATCAGGGTCAGAACTTTGTGCACCGGCAGTTTTCCGCCGGCATAGGCCCGGCCGATGGAAGCCGCTGCCTCGGCACTCATAAAACACACGCCCATGTCTTCACAGGTTTGGCCGGCCGGTAAAATTTCTCCCAGGACATTTTTCATGATCAGCGGCGGCAGCGCGGCCGGGTAGGTGGTATCAATGCTTTTTACATCGGCCCCGATATGCCCGAAGCCCTGGATCGTGTCACGGCCGGTGACCATGATAATCCGGTCGATGCCGGTGATGTTTTTCAAGATGCGGATCCCATCCTTGATGTCATTCAGCCGGGTACCGGTAATATACTGCCGGGTGCCGGTGAGCAGGTCGCTGTCGACTCCGGTGATGACAATCGTTTTAATCGGCTTGTCGGAATCCGCCAGAGTTTGCAGCGGCGGGCTGCCCGGTGCGGCGGCCAGGTATTCAAGGGCGTTTTCCAGGGTGGGCGATGGGGCCAGCGTTGCAAATTGATCATCGAAAGTTTCGGTTTCGGCGATGTCGATGGTAATCGCCATATAGGCCTTGCCGAAATCACCGGTATGCGGTGAAATGGCGGATACGGTGCCGCTGACACTGGCAATAACGTAGGCCGGATCGTCGGCGAACAGGGAGATTTTCTGGCCGGTGTTGACCTTGTCACCGATTCGAATCGATGCCGGCCGGTTTTGGTCACTGTTTCTTGCATGAAAGAGCGTTATCGTTTTAGATGCCGCCACTTTTTCTGCCTCAGGCAGGACGGCGGGAAGCCGTTCGTATTCAAATTGGGGAATGACTAGACCAAAGAACGATTTTTTTAGCATAGTTCAACCTTTTTTGTGATGCGCTGAGTGTACACGGCACCGCTATGACCACGGTTGTCCGCTGATATCGCGGCTTATCTGACGTGGCACCTATTGCAATCTTCTGAAACGAAAAGCGGGCCGGCCTCAAAAGCCTCGTGACATCCGCCGCATTGCTGGTGGATCGCGTCAGCCCGTTTCGGCATTTCCTCGTCGCCTTCATCCAATTCATGACATTCACTGCACGATTGGGCATCCGCGTATTCATCTTCGGACAGCGTGTGATGACAGTCACCGCACGACAATCCATAGCCGGTGACATCGTGATGCTTTTTGTGCTCGAATATGACATTTCCGGCGGCAACTTCAAACTTCAACCGGATGGGTTCGTGGGGTGTTTTGGGTGGAAACGCCGCGTAACACAAAACCCCCACAAACAGAAAGTAAATTATCAAACCGTAAGCCAGTTTCAATTCTCTTTTTGAAAACATATTCTACCCATACCCTTATTAAAATAAATTTTAACGGGAGCATCGCGTGCAAAAAAGTCTCCGTTCGACTACCATAATGCTGGTAAGCTTTCAAGAAATTTTTGCAAAATTAAGGGGGTACACTAATAATAGCACCCCAAAACGCATCGGCGCTTCAGACCTCAAACCTCGCGGCCCGGAGCTGGATCAGGATCTTTTACCGTTGAGCGACCGGTCAGCCGGGATCAAACCGCTTCTGGTTCCCGGTGCCGATCTTTTATCTGCACCGGCTCTGAATCGGTTTTGTCCGGGTCGTAGCAGATCAGGCAGCAATGCAGACAACGGTTGCTTTCTCCATGGGCGGCCGCCTCGCTCAGAACCTGATCGACTTCGATAAATGAATCCATCCGGTCTTTAACCGGCAGTTCCGGCATCGGGGTCCGCTGGGTTTTAATGACTCCCGGCACCTGGTCGAAAATCGTTTCGGCAATCAGATCCTTGTTCAATTCTTTAGGATTTGCGCTAACCGGCTGCCCCATTACATATTGATGGATGGAGCGGGCTGCCCGCCGGCCCCCGCCGATGGCACTGACCACCAGGCTGGGTCCGGTGGCTGCATCCCCGGCGGCAAACAGATGCGGGATACTGGACTGCAGGGTTGCCGGATCGACATCGATGGTGTTCCAGCGGGTGGTCTTTAACTCCATGACCTGTTCCATAATTCCTTGCGTAAAGGAGATTTCCGGTGACTGGCCGATGGCCGTAATCACCATATCGGTTTCAATCAACGTTTCGGAGCCTTCAATCGGGACCGGTCTTCTTCTGCCGCTGGCATCGGGTTCTCCCAACTCCATTTTCAAATATTCCAGATGGGTGACCTTACCGTTTTCATCGCCGATAATGCGAACCGGCGCGGCCAAAAATTGAAATTGAACGCCTTCCTCTTCAGCGGCATCAATTTCAACTTCGTTGGCGGGCATTTCATTGCGGGTCCTGCGATAGACGATATAGACATTTTCAACGCCCAACCGCAGCAGATTACGGGTACAGTCAATGGCGGTGTTGCCGCCGCCGATGATGACCGCTGATCGGCCGACCGGGATTTGTTCGCCGCCGGCCAGGCGCGACAAGAAGTCGATCCCCGTATAGGCACCATTTAAATTTTCGCCCTCGGCCCGCAGACTCGAATCCTGCCAGGCGCCGATTCCCAGAAAAACGGCATCAAACCCGCGGGCTGCCAGGGAACTCAGGTCAAAATCGCGGCCGAATTTCATCCCGGTTTTGGCTTCGACGCCCAGATTGAGAATGCCTTCGATTTCCCAGTCCAGCACCTTTTTGGGCAAGCGGTATTCGGGAATTCCGTAGCGCAGCATGCCGCCCAATTTGGGCATGGCTTCAAATATGGTTACTTTGTGGCCTAATCTCGCTAAAAAGAAGGCGCAGGTCAGCCCGGCCGGACCGCCGCCGACAACCGCGATGTGTTTTTCCGTCGGCGGTGCCAGCGTGACCGGCAGCCGTTTGCCGCTGTTCATCTCAAAATCGGCTGCAAAGCGTTTGAGCTGGTTGATGGACACCGGATCGTCTTCAATTCCCCGCCGGCAGTTGTCCTCGCACGGGTGCGGACAAACCCGCCCGCAGGCCAGCAGAAACGGGTTGCGCTCCCGGATCGTGGTGACCGCACCTTCATAATCCCCCGCGCGAATTTGCGTGATGTACTGGGGAATGTCAATTTCGGCGGGGCAGGTCTGGCGGCAGGGCGCCAGGCGGTCATCGCTCTGGTTGAAATGCAAAATACGCTGAGATGCCGTTTGGACATTCATGATGCCTTTGGGGCAGATTTGCTCGCAGACACCGCAGCCGACACATTTTTGCTTGTTGACGACCGGATATCCGGCCGGGCCCATATCCAAGGCGCCAAACATGCAGGCCCGCACACAGTCACCCAATCCCAGGCAGCCGACTTTGCATTCGCGTTGACCACCGGACATAACGGATTGGGCGCTGCAGGTATTGACACCCACATATATATAATCGTTGGCAGCCCGATGGCCGCCGGTACAGGTGTTGTAGGATTTCAGCGGCTCGGCCATGCCGACTTCCATACCCATCACGGCGGCCGCACCCATGGCGGATTCCGGCCCACCCACGACACAGACGCTGGGCGGTGCGCTGCCGCCCACCACGGCAACCGCCGCCGCAGAGCATCCGGCATACCCGCAGCCGCCGCAGTTGGCGCCGGCGAAGGTCGCTTCTACCTGCGCAATGCGCGGGTCCTCCCAGACATAAAAAATTCGTGAAGCAGCTCCCAGTACGATTCCACAAATCGCACCCAGCCCCAGCATAAAAATCGTTCCTTCGATCATTGTGGTCCACTCCTTAATAACTATTGAATATTTTCGATTGAATATTGAATATTTAAGGAATTCTTTCAATTTTCAAAAGGGGCTACTCTATCACCATGAATTTAATATTTCAAGGTTATTGCGACGAAATTTTGCATATTTCCGTGACCGGAAAAAGAAGGAAGATGAGAAGGTGCGAAGGTGGGCGAAGGAATGAATCGATTGCGGATTTTAGATTGGGGATTGCGGATTGCAGGGAAAAGGACGGAACTAAAATTCCGCATTCAAGCTTTCCAGCCTCCCAGCTTTCCAGCCTATATGCTATGAGCTGCCAGCTATCAACCCAATCAACTCAACAAACCCAATCAACTATCTCCTAACATACCCCGCATCTATGGCAGGATTCCACCTGACAGTCCGGTGTCGTCCGACCCGCTTTGGCCCGTTGATATTCTTTTTGGAGAAACGATTTTTTGATGCCGTGGTCGATAAAATCCCAGGGGAACTGTTCAGCCGGATCGCGCTCCCGGTGGACATAAAAATCCGGGTTAACCGGCACGGTTTTGAGGGTCTGGGCCCAGTTGCCGTTGTTGGCATGGACCAAAGCCAGGATATCGGCGACTTTACGGTCACCGCGTGACAGCATCGCCTGGATATAGGCCCAGCGGGGAACATCCGAATTGATCCTGAGATTGGCAACTTTGCGCAAGCCGCTTTTGATTTTTTTGATTTTTCTTTTCAGCGTACTGACTTCGTCCATGGCCGCCCACTGGAAGGGGGTAAACGGCTTGGGGACAAATGAATTGAGGCTGACGGTTATAGTGCCGATCCGTTTGCGGGCCCGGCTGGAGGCTAAAAAGCGGTGTTTAATCCGTTTAACCAGACCAATGATGGCCTCAACATCCGCTTCGGTTTCGGTCGGCAGGCCGACCATAAAATAGAGCTTTAAATTGGGGATGCCGTTTTCGACCAGGGTCGTGGCGGCAGCGAGAATATCATTTTCCGTGAGCCCCTTGTTGATGACGTTGCGCATGCGCTGGGAGCCGACTTCCGGTGCAATGGTTGCCGTCTTGACCCGGCTTTGTTTCAGGGCCGCCAGCAGGTTGTCGGTCAAACGGTCGGCGCGCAGCGAACTGAATGAAAATCGAATACCGTCATCCTTGAATTTTTCACACAATTGCTCGATTCCCGGAAGATCGGATACCGCGGCTCCCACGAGCCCGATGCGATCGGTCAATTGGGCGCCCTGCCTGATGGATTTTTCAAGCTGCGCGATGGGACGAAACCGCGGCGGCCGGTAGATAAATCCGGCACTGCAGAAACGACAGCCATGGGGGCATCCGCGCCCGGTTTCAATTAAAAAGGTTTCATCAAAGGTCGTGTGGGGGGTTAGGACCGCACTGCAGGTGGCTTCCTGAGACAGGTCATCCAAACCGATGCGCGCTATTTTTTGAGGAACATCTTCCAGCGGTTCAAACCCATCCAGGGTGCCGTTGTCTTTGTACCGGGTCTGGTAAAAGGCGGGCACATACGCCCCCGGGACACTGCGTGCCAGGTTCTGCAGCACGGCTTTTTTATTCGAATCCGTTTCAAATACCTCAAAAAACCGCGGCAGGATACCTTCGGCTTCACCGATCAGAAAACAGTCAATAAAGGCTGCGATGGGTTCCGGGTTTAGAAAACAGGCCACCCCCCCGGCAATGATCAACGGATGGTCTTCGCTGCGCGCGTTGGATCGCAACGGAACCCCGGCGTTGTCCAAAATGGCCAGCATATGGGGGTAGTCGTTTTCAAATGACAGGGAAAAGGCAATGATGTCGGCTGCGGCAACGGGTCGGCCGGATTCCAGGGTTTTCAACCGGCCGTGCTGCGGCCGGTTGCCCTCCGGCATAAAGGCCCGTTCGCAGACTACCTGATCATAGCTGTTGAATAGGCGATACAGGGTTTGAAATCCGAGATTGGACATGCCCACGTGATAGCGATTGGGATAAACCAGGGCAATGCTGACCCTTGCGTGCCAGGATTTGCGGATGGTGCCGATCTCGCAGCGCGTGTCCGGCGGGGGCGTTTTGTCAGGGGTTCGCGGCATAAGCTCGATTGTCCGTTGTTCCGCCGCAGGCGGACTCGTTGCTGGGGACCTGGCCGTCTGCATCTGCAGCAACTATCTCCCAAGACCAGACTTTGATTTGGTCCCGGCTGAAAATAGCATCCGGCAATGGATGCTGATCAACTATTATAATGTGACTGTTCAGCCAATAGTCAATGGCCGGCCCAGCTTCTGCCAAGCGTGCGGGCTCCTGCGCCGGTTTCAGTTTGGAAGTCCGGCTAATCGCAGGGCCGTGCAACATCGACTGATCCGCCTGCCGCGGAACAACGGACCGCGGCGAAACAACGAACAATATATCAGCGACCCGCTGCGGGGCAAGGTCCGGGCCGCTTGCGGGGGTCTTTCGCATCCCCCCGACTCTGCTGCTGGTCGCTGATCTTTAATCGGCTTTTCTTCTCATAAAGGTGGGTACATCCAATTCGCTGCCATCTATGATCATACCACTGTTGCCTCTGTAATAGGCACCGGATGACTCACCGACCGCTCTTTTCTGGCGGATGAAGGTCGGCTCATCGTAATCGATAATTTTATCCATATCTTCCGGCGTGATGTCTCTGATCTTGCCGCGCAGCGGTTGCTCCAGTTGTTGTGCCACCGCGGGCTCTTTGCCGATCCCGGTGGCAATCACCGTCACCCGCATTTCATCACCCAGGCTGTCGTCCACCGAGGTGCCCCAGAAGATTTCAGCTTCTTCGCCCACTTCGCTGTGAATGAACTCGGATGCTTCGGCGACTTCTTCGAATTCCATGTCGCTGGTGGCCGTGATATTCATCAAGACGCCCTTGGCCCCTTTTATGGGAATGTCCTCCAGCAGCGGATGTGAAATGGCCTTTTCGGCAGCTTCCACCGCCCGATTTTCGCCGGACGAGATGCCGATTCCCATCAGGGCCATGCCGGCTTTGGACATGGTTGTCCGGACATCGGCAAAGTCCAGATTGACGACACCCGGCAGCATGATCAAATCCGTGATGCCTTTGACCGAATGCAGCAGGATTTCATCGGCTTTGACGAACATTTCCATCAGGGTTGCTTTTTTGGATGCCAGGCCACGGAGCCTGTCATTGGGAATCGTGATGGCCGTGTCGACCACTTTTTTCAAGGCTTCGATGCCTTCTTCGGCAACCTTGGCCCGCTTCTTACCCTCGAAGGAAAATGGCCGGGTCACGACCGCAACCGTCAGGGCGCCCAGATCTTTGCTGATTTCTGCGATAACCGGAGCGGCCCCGCTGCCGGTCCCGCCGCCGAATCCGGCCGTAATAAATACCATGTGACTGTCGGCCAGGGCCTGTCTGATTTCTTCTTCATTTTCCAGGGCTGCATCCCGCCCGACCAGGGGATTCGCTCCGGCGCCCAGCCCTTCGGTGATCGCCTCACCCAGCTGAATCCGGATCGGGGCCTTGGAAATTTCAAGGGCCTGGGCATCTGAATTGGCCGCAATGAACTTGACCCCCTGGAGATTGGATGAGATCATGTTGTTGATGGCGTTGCCGCCGGCGCCTCCCACTCCGATAACCTTGATTTTTGCTGATTTTTCCTTGTCAACGTAGGTAAACATGTTTGCCCTCCTGCCGATTTGAGTTATTGGTTGTTTGTTACTGGTTATTAGTTATTGGTCATTGGTCACTGGTTCTTCGCTGGTAGAAAATGGTTATTTTGTTATTGGCAATTTGTTATTAGTGCTCTATGCCCTCTGCGCCTTGCCCTTTGCTCCATGCTTTCGTTTCCCACTTTCGGCGTCTTCCATTTTCTGCCTTCTGCCTTCTGTCATCTGTCCTCTGTCCTCAGCCCTCTGTCTTCTGTCTTCTGTCCTCTGTCCTCCGTCATCTGACCTCTGATCTATACCACTTCATTAAACCACTTCTTCATCCGGGCCATCACCCGGTTGAAGATATTTTTATCCCGAATCCTGAATTTTTTCGCATTCTTGTTGCGCGCACCAAATAACACCAGTCCCACGCCGGTGGCATACATGGGGTTGTTGACCACATCCACCAGGCCCTTGATGCCCTGGGGTCTGCCGATGCGGGCCGGAAGCTTGAAGACCGACTCCGCCACATCGGATACGCCTTCCAGCAGGGAGGTTCCGCCCGTCAGTACGACTCCGGACGCAATTTTATTTTCCATGCGGGCCCGGTAAATCTCGCGATAGGTCAGCTCGAAAATTTCCTCCATACGGGGCTCAAGAATTTCTCCCAGAATTTGCCGGGGAAGTTTGCGGGGCGCACGGCCCCCCATACCGCTGACTTCAATGCTTTCGTCACTGCTGATATCCCGTGAAAGGCAGGTTCCATATTTCTTTTTTATTTTTTCGGCTTCTGCCTGGGGTGCGCGCAGCCCGATGGCGACATCGTTGGTCAGGTTGTTGCCGCCTAAAGCCAGCACAAACGTGTGTTTGATATTTTTTTCTGAAAACACCGCCAGGTCGGTGGTGCCGCCACCGAGATCCAGCAGGGCCGTTCCCAGTTGTTTCTCCTCATCGGTCAGCACGGCTTCACCGGATGCCAGAGATTCCAGCACGATGTCGGAAACGTCGAGCCCGGATCGATTGGCGCATTTCACGATGTTGTGGGCCGAAGCAACCGCACCGGTAACAATGTGTATTTTCGCCTCCAGCCGGACGCCGGCCATTCCAACCGGGTTTTGGATGCCGGATTCATCATCGACCATAAATTCCTGGGGCAGAACATGGATGACTTCACGATCCATGGGTATGGCGACGGCCCGGGCAGCATCGATTACCCGCTCGACATCGTTTTCGGTGATCTCCGGGCCCTTGATGGCCACAATCCCGCGGCTGTTAAACCCGGTGATGTGGCCGCCGGCAATGCCGGCACACACCGATGAAATTTCACAACCGGCCATTAGCTCGGCTTCTTCCACGGCTTTTTTAATCGATTCCACGGTTGATTCGATGTTAATGACAACCCCTTTGCGCAATCCGATGGAAGGATGAGTTCCAATACCGATGATGTTGATATCCGACCCGGATACTTCACCGACAACGGCACAGATCTTGGTCGTTCCGATATCAAGACCCACGATAATGTCCTCTTGTCGACGCATGCTTGCCCTCCTTAGGCTCCCTGTTGGGGGGATTCTATTTTAATAGGATTAACCACGATACGTTGTAAGTTGTTCAAATCAATGCGGTCAAAATCAAAGATGCTGCGCTGCCGTTTGAGATAGGAAAACAATTTTGCCAGCATATGGTACTTGGCGCTATAGTCGCTGTAGCCCAGACTGATGGCCTTCAGGCGGTCAAAGGCGTAGATCGTCAGCCCGATTTGCCGGTCGACGCTGATTTGCCGGATCAAATGATTCGGCAGGATGCTGCTCTGCTGCCGGCCGAGTTCCAGCACCTGCATCACGGCCTTAAACGGCGCCGAATCAGCCGAGCTCCGGTCCGGCGGGGGCGATTCCAACCGGCCATAGACCTTCAGGTCTGATAGATTCAGACCCCTGATTACCGGCAAATCCTGCGGGTCCCCAGGGTCCCATGGCTTAAATATCCGGCCCTGGTGGTTGATCAAAAATTTTTGTCCAAAGTCGACCACCGCCAAGGCAGCGTGCTCCCTGACTCGAATGATGAGCCGCGACGGAATTTCCCGGCTGACCGCAGCTTCGGCAATCCAGGGGTGGGCCAACAGCCTTTTCCTGACCAACGCGAGATTAACTGACAGAATATTATCGCCGATGCCAACCCGGGCCTGGCGGGCCACCTGTTCAGGGGTGAGCCGCCGGGTGCCTTCAATCGTTACTTTTTCGGCCGCAAAATAATCACACTGGGTCACAATTTCGTGAATTAGAATGAAAAAGCCGGTTAGCGCCGCAAACGCAGCCAGCGCGGCCGTGACCTTGAATCCCAGCATGATTCGGTCCAGTAGCTGCAGCCACCGTTTTGGTTTTTGGCCTTTGCGGTAATTTTTGCGCGGCTTTTTTCGGTTAAACAAAATAAACCTCATAAATTCGGGAGCACTTCGTTCGAAGAGCGCTGCGCTCTATGAGCACTGCGTTTAAGGAGCGCTGCGCTTGAGGCCAAAAAGG
>Ga0209536_100011184_pt1 | contig 13171 bp, 8 predicted proteins | sample DeeMarSeWOR28_12_FD_187461 | JGI IMG/M metagenome (GOLD analysis project Ga0209536, IMG submission 187461) | Marine sediment microbial communities from White Oak River estuary, North Carolina - WOR-2-8_12 (SPAdes) (version 2) | ecosystem: Environmental > Aquatic > Marine > Intertidal zone >...
ATTCTTACTGTTGAGAGTCCTCCGCCCACTGCGATTAATGCACTTGTCAACATCACTGTGTACTACTATGATTTCGACAACAAGGTTGGAATCGATTCGGTCAATGTGGACAGAGAGGTCTTCGAAGGAGGCAGTCCTGTAGCTTCAACCTTCAACAATTTTGGTAATGGTTACTACATAGTCCAGATTGATGCTAGTACAATTGGTCTTGGCCTGCACAACTTCACTATTAATCTGAACTGGACCGGACTCATTCAACAGTATGAGGACAACACGGTCTACGTATCAGTCAACATCATCGGTGTTGACTCACAGATGGTTCTCCTCTCAGCATCTGATCCCACAGCCTATCTTGAAACCATGAGTTACACATTTCTCTATAGTGAAAGGGATAGTGGCATTGGTATTGCTAACGGAACTGATCAAGGATACGGAACAGGGAATGTCCACATCGCTGTGAACTTCGATGTTCCATTTAATCCCGCATACTTGACCATATATGATGATAACGAGGTCTTCCTATCTCTCGGTGAATTCCAGATTGAGATTGACACAACTGGTTTTGGTCAGATAGGTGACTTCACCATGACCATCACAATCGAATGGGTTGGAACTGATCCCTATTACACAACTCGTCAGGATATCATAACTGTCCGTGTTCTTGCAAGAGATACTGTACTTCTCATCAATCCACCATCTCCTGTGAGCTGGGGTGAGGATGCCATCTTCACATTTACTTGGGAGGACACAGCACTGGGGACTAGTATTCTAGATTCTCTTGAACTTGATATCGGCTCTAATGTTACCTTTAGCGAAGGACATTCAGCTGGCACTTTCACGATTACTGTTGACACATCTCAGTTTGCAACTATCGGCTCATACGGAATGTCTCTGTCTGTGACTTGGGATGGAAATCCATTTTATACCAACAGAACCACGAGCATTAGGATAACTGTTCTTTCAAGACTTACAGTTCTGGACTACCCCACACCTGACCCGACATTCTACTCTGACAATGTAACTATTACCCTTACGTGGACTGATGTCACTGGAGGAGGGTCCGTTGGTGTCACTGGAGCAACAGTCACAGTTCGTGAAGACTCGGTCGTGATACCATCGAACGAATATTCTCTGCAAGAACTTCCTGGAGGAGTATATGTCATTGAATTCAACACATCCCGATTCAGTCAACCTGGAATAGTGGCAATCGAAGTCACACTACATGTTACTGAAACCTACATTGCAGACAAGACAGTAAGTCGCAACCTGGATGTTAGAGAAAGGAGGACTATCCTCTCTTTCGAGGCGACAGGTAGTGTTGCCTACGGTGACCAAATCGTGTTCATACTCTACTATGAAGACCTCTATACCTCGGCATCAATTGGCAATGCATCTGGAGAGGTTACTCTAGACATCCTGACTCCTGGTTATACTTTCACATCAGTGTGGAATAGTGCAGGTAACTACTACACTCTCACAATCTCAGAGTACCCTGTTCTTGACATTGGAGTGCAGACTTTCATTCAGCTAGAGATGGATTATGCCTACCAAACACCCTTCTATGCACCAGATGACGTCTGGGTATCGTTCACACTGCGGGCAAGGCTTTCTCTCCTTAGTATTGAGAATGCACCTAGTCCCACGCCCTATCTAGACTGGACCAACTTCTCCCTCAGATACTCTGATGTTGATGGTAGCTACGGCGTTGTTGCTAGCTACTTTGAAGTCTATTATGGACTAACAGAGCTTGTCCTAGGAACTGACTACATCTATACTGGTTACGGGAATGGAGACTATGACTTCTCCGTTAACTCAACAGTCTTTGGTGGACTGGGACTTGACTCTATCCGAGTTGATGCATTCTGGACAGATGGTCCTGACTACCATAATAATGCCTCCCGAGTAGTAAGTTTCCGAGTTACTAGTAGAGATACTATCCTTGACTTGGTCAATCCCCCGGCTCAGACGAGATACCTTAACAATGTGACTCTATCTTTCCGATATCTCGACTTGTTCAGAAACCAAGCAATCACATCCATCTTGCCGGGTGACATTATAGTCTATAATGATGGCTCGCCTCTTTCCCCAGGAGAGTTTGTACTCACACCTTCGGGTGATATATTCCAGATTTCTATCAATTCTACAATTCTCGATACATCTCTGGGTACATTCAATGTAACAGTCTTCGTCCAGTGGCCTGGAGGAGAACCGTTCTACGTTGATGCTTCAGTGGAGTCATTTGTCACAACGACCAACAGAAGGATCACTTTCACAGCTTCACCAATTGAAGAGGCTCCCTTTGGCAAGCTCCTTAACATATCATTCAGGTTGACAGACACTGGGCTTGGTTGGCTACTCGATCTTTCGCACGTCACTCTGTTGTTCGATGCACAGAATCCATCCATCACGCTTGTTGAAAATACGGACTACTGGATCTACTCAAATAATCCTAGCACTGGTTGGTTCACTATCCGAATTGACACAAATGCACTTGGTACTCCGGGGTCTGTCTGGTTTGACCTCGTAATTATGTGGAATCCAGCAGTGCAGCCATATTATGCAAACACTGGAACAATCGAGATAGAGGGCGTTGTAGGTGATCTTGAGACCGAGTTGGTTTCTGAGGATCCTGACTCATTACTCGAAATTGGTTGGACTCTCCCTGTAGACGTTTGGGTCGACTATAGCTCGATTCTCTACGGAAACTTCACGACTGGGGCCACTGTCACCTTCAACTGGATTGGTGGTCAAGGAACACTCACTGAATTTGGTAGTAGTGGACGTTACTTCGCTTCACTAGACACCTCACTAGTGGATGCAGGAACATACATTGTAACCCTTGAAGCTGGTCGAACCAACTATGCGGTTGCTAGAACATATGTCACTCTTGTAGTCACCCCACTTCCTTCAGTAATCTTCGTCATTGATCCAGTTGGAGAAGACCAAATAATACCGAGAGGTTCTCCAGTTCCAATAACTGTCTATATGTTTGATTCAACCAATGGTGTTCCTATCAACTCGACCTTGGAACAGACAGTCTATTGTATATTCCAAGGTGTTAATTATCAGCTGTCATGGAATGAAACGGAAGGTTACTATGTAGGCTTGATACCCGCAGGCGGACCGACTGACTTACCTGAGGACTCATACACTATCCTTGTGAGAGCAGAATTTAGAAACTATGCTCCATCGTCAAGCGTTATTAACATCAATACAGTGCAATCAAGAACTCAACTATCACTCACTGGGTTCACAGAAGAAGAAATGAGTGTCGAGTATACTGGAATCGTGACCTTCACTGTGAATCTGACAACTCCTGACTTTGGCAATGCACTCTTCTCAAATGCAAATGTGAGTTGGGTGATTGATGAAGCAGGTTGGTCTGGTGATTTTGTGCTGATTGGCTCTGGACTGTTTGAAGCTGTCATTGATACTGCTGATTTAGGATATGGAATCTGGCCTGTGAGTATTAAGGCTCGAATGTCCCAGAATGTGACACTTTTCGCAGACACGAGCATCCAACTCACATTGACAATCACTCGTATTGAAACAACAGTCACACGACCATCCAACGTCAATGTGGCATGGGGCTGGTTTGGACAACTGGCTTTCAACTATAGTGGTTCCTTTGGAGGTATCGAAGGGGCAACTGTTTCCTCGACTGGTACCTTGATTGTAGGGACTCCTCAAGACATGGGCAATGGTATCTATATCATCAATGTCGATACTCGGTTAGCCTTGCCTGGAACCTTCACTATCAATATCTTGTTTTCAAAACCGAATTACCAAGAGGCTCCGTCGCAAGTACTGTTCACAGTCAGAGAAGCGCAGACAACAATCTATCCTCATGGAGTCGAGTATACACCATCGTATGTTGGAACTGTGGAGGACTTTCTGGACCTACAGATTCCGATTGGTGACTCAATGGTCATTGACTTCTTCTTCAATGACACAGATTCTGACAACTTCTATGTAGGTGGTCTGACAGATGCATATGCATCCATCAATAGCTATCTGAGAGGTCCATCAATAGAGGGTCTTCTCAATGTGACAATAATATCTCTTGGTGATGGTCTCTATCGGGTCACATTTGACACAATGGATGATCTGATCGATGCAGTAGTCGATCCGTTAGTCTATTATCAGTTTTACATTGAGATGAGATTGGACAATCACAGCTCAGCTGAGGTCACCTTCAATATCGAACTGATTGATATTCCAACTACACTAGAGATTGTCAATCCACCACTAGATTGGACAATAACGAATGGTGATCCAACTGTTCTCGAATTCAGATACTATGACACTTGGCATGGAATGGGAATCTCAGGAGCTTCAATATTTGCCAATGTCAGTCAGGGTGCTCCATTCTCTGCAGTTATCTCAGAAGGCACAACTCCTGGAACTTACAATGTTGAGATTGTATCCGGTCAGATTCTGTTCAGTAATGCATTTGGCACTCTCACAGTCACCATTGGCAAGACATCACACACAGTTGGTTCAGAATCACACTTGATTACCGTTCTCCAAAATCCAACTGACGAAACATTGACTACAGTGGTCATATATGGTGTGCCCGGCTTACTCATTGTCACTATACTGGCTATAGCTTATGTGAGGGTCTGGAGTGTACCAAAGCGGTTACGTCAGATTAACGCTCAAATCAAAGTCATCCGTAAAGGCAAGGTTCCCAGACCTGTTAAGGATGCCAAGAGTCGACAGGCACTGGTCACAGATCTGTTCAATGACACATTCTCAGAGGTAGCAATCACAAGAACACTTGGACAGATCCCAGAGGAGTCTATCCCTGTCGAAGTGCCTGAATTGGGAGAACTCCTCATTCAGTTGTCCATCCTCACAAACCTCAACCAGCAGGAGCTTGACGAGTTCAAGGCTGACATTGCTAAGATGAAGATGAGTGAGCAGGCTGCCTTTGTGAAAGAGGTCATCATGCAGGAGGCAATCCGTGCAGCTCGTCGCGAGGGCAAGACTGTCGAGGAGATCATCGAAGACGTTTCTCTTGAGGCTGAGAAACGACTTGCTGGTGAGCGAAAGGATGTGCCCGTCATTGATAGGGCGGTTGAAGCCGTAGAAGAGCCTGAGGAGGAAGAGGTCGAGCGTGTATTCCTGCCTGAGGATGAAGATGTCACACCTGATAAACCAGTCGTGAAACCAGAGGTACGAGTCACACCTGAGGAGGACTTCAGCTTCACCAGTGACATGCTCAGTCCCTTCGAGATTGAGGAACTGGAGAAGGAACTCAGAGAGAAGGGCATCCCTGCCCCGGAGATAGATGTCATTCTCAAACAGGTAAGGGAGCTTCCGCGAGAGCTTGTCGAGGAGCTCATCAGAAGTCTGGATGCTGAGCGGCTCAGAGGAAGATAGACCTACCTCTCAGACTCTCCCCTGAGAAAGTAGGAGAGAGGTAGTGTCTCTCCAGAAGGTTCAGTCTTGGTCCTGTTCGTACGCTTCACTGGGAACTGGGGGTGTTTTGCAAGTGTGTATGTTATACGCGATGGTGAGTCTGCTACCTGGATGTGTACCTGCGCTGTTGTTGAGAGTGTCCTCCCACCCTCTGGAAAGTTGGGGCTCCTTGTTGAAGCTGAGGCTGACACCAGTGTGAACAACGATCTCTGAAGAGTGACTGCTGCTATCCTAGAGGCCATGTGTGAAATCTCCTGCAGACTCTCCCCTTTGAGGCCCTCCTCTAGGTACAGGTTGGGCAGTCCAGTCACCATGAGGACTCGCGCTGGAATCTTGTCCAGAAAGTTCTCCATCTGATTCATCACAAGGTCGTAGGTCTGTGATGAGTTGAATGCACGAGAGATGTAGATGTTGTCAAGAACCTCCTCGGGCTCGAGGTTGAACTCGTACGCCAGTTCAGTGAGTCTCTCAACCTTGATCATATTGGCGCTGTCAATGATGATGGTCGGACTCTCAAGACCTCCCTTCAGTCGGAATGTCTGAGCCTTGACTGCAAAACGGAGGAAGTCATTGTGCAGACCCTTGTCACCATAGAAGAGATGAACCAGACCGGACTCGATTCCTCCCTCAAGGAGAGTATCAATCGCCATTATGCCTGACTCTGCCCTCATGGTCCTGAACTCATCTGCAGTATGAAATCCATGTTTCAAGGGAGTCTTCGAGGGTGTCATCTCACACCTTGTTCAAGCGCGATATCATTTAACCTCCCCCAGAAGGACGAAACTAGGTTTTCCAGAGCCGGTAACTGTTTTAAGGCACCTCAACTAAAGTATGCTACCAACGCCGGGAGAAGGTTACGAGTTGACACGAAAGATCAGGGTATGTCCCAAGTGTGGCTCTGCAAAGATAGGTGAGGCAAAGACTTCTGTTAGCGGATGGCTCGTTCCGACAACATACTACTGTGAGGACCCGGAGTGTGGATACTCTGGTCCAACCTATGTTGAGGTCGACGTCGAAGAAGCTGAGAATCTGAGACGCGTCATGAATGGGGACTCGAACACAGAGTAATACACTATTTTTCCCCGAGAGCAAATGCCTTAAGTAGGCGTCATTCAGTCAAAAAACAAGGTGACTACACCATGGTAAACTACGAGGGTTTTGACTTCCCCGACGATCTCTACTATACAGAAGACCAGATCTGGGTGAAAAACGAAGGCGGCAAGGTTCGCCTAGGCTTCACAACCTTTGGTATGGATCTTGCAGGTAAAATCAAGTTCGTCAGACTCCGACCAGCAGGCAAGCAGATTGCTGCAGGTCGAAGCATTGGCACACTTGAGTCTGGAAAATGGACTGGCCCCGTCAAGGCTCCGGTTGGCGGAGTGATTGAAGAGGTCAATGACGCACTCAAGGACAATCCAGGACTTCTCAATGATGACCCATATGGGGCAGGTTGGGTTGCTGTATTGAATCCTGACAATCTTGATGGAGACTTGGCAAACCTTCAAGGTGCAGCTGGTCTTGATGAATGGGTCAAGAAAGAGTTCGCAGAGAAGAAGACTGCATAAACAAACCGAATGAACGGCCGGGTTTCCGGCCGCTTTCCATTCTTTTTACTTTCTACGAGCAAGTTCACGTCTTAGTCCGACTGTTGCATCATAGATGATCTCAGGTGGAGCAAGTACGTAGAGTAGGTTTCTTGAGTATCCCGACTCGAAGATGATGCTCTGGAATATGAGGGTTTGAAGACTCTTGTCGATGTCATTTGGGGCGTACCTGACACTGAGCTCTTCACACTTCACCTCGACCACTTCCTCTAAGGTCTGACGATCAATGTAGGTCTCAGTCTTGTACCGCATCAGGTGTTCGCACATTGCTTCCAAAACGAGCAGTGTCATGAAGTCGTTCATCGATATTGTTTCAATGAGCTCCATGTAGTCGTTGTCATGTGCGAATGAGGTGATCGGCATGGTTGCACTACGAACAACATCCGAGTCTATCTCCTGCCCGCTCGAGGCCAATGGCCACAGAGCTTTCAAGGCCTCAACCGTTGTCTTTGGTTTGGAAGCATCGAACTCCACAACAAGGTCTGTGATGTACCTGACAACCTCTTCAGTGAGCCCCAGCGGGAACGTGTCCTCCACTCGCATCCTCACAATGTCGTAAAGCTGAGACTGGCTGTATGTGTCCAATGGGATTTCAAAGTCGTATGCCATCTGGGTGGCAGGTAGTTTGGTGAGTAGCCTGTAGTCATGACTGTTGAGGACACCGATAGTACTCGCTTTGATCTCCTTGGAGAGTCGAGCGACCTTTGTGTAAACCTCCTCACTCGTTTCATCGATGTTGTCTATGACAAACACGGTCTTCTTTTCAGTGGCTGCAGCAGTCCTCTTGAACTGTAACCAAAGCACATCCAGATCGAACGCGACAGTGATGGGCTTGTTGGCTTCCCTGTGGATCTTGTCGTTCAGTTCAGAAACTATCTCCAGTGGGTCTTTGTGTTTTGCATCCACATAGACCGTATAGGCATCGAACTGTTGTGGAACCAGCTTGGTGAGAAAGTAACGTGAGAACACAGTCATTCCCACGCCTGTTATTCCATGCACAAGGCAGTTTACTCCGTACTCCTCCTCATAGGAGTCACGATACATCCCGTTGATGCCGTCGAGCTCACGGTCTCGATGCAGCAGTTTTTCCGGCACGTATAGAGGATCAAATAGACCTTTGGGGCTACGATGTGGACGAACCATTCTCATCGGTATTTGGTGTCAGAATGATACTATATAAACCCCTGAAGAGACATGGCCGAAAGTATTCTTTCTGTAAGAGCCCAAAGGAACCCACTCTCACGGTGTTTTGAAGTCAGATTGATAAAACTCACCTACTCAGGATGAATTTTTGACCGTTTTCAGACCATTGAGCCTAACACATCATTGCATTCTGGTGAGAGGAGGAATGGATTGAATCCGTCTCCTATAACCTGCCTGATTTCCTCAAGCCTCTTCTTCTTGGTAACATCTGAGAAGGGCCACTTATGCTCAGGCTTTGGTGTGACTCCCAATTCTTCGCACTTGTCCACGATCTCGAGGACCACATTGAGCAGTTCTTCACCGGATTTGCCTTCAGGTCTGATTTCCCTAGAGTGCAGGATGAGCCCGTATGTTGGTGTGTTGTCACCAAGATACCACTTGCTTGGTCCGTGTCCATACTTTCCGAATGGTGCCATACCGTGGCTGTTTAGGAGGGCTTCGATCTCGTCGAGATTGTCCTGAAGTTTCAGAAGGCTATCCCCATGGAACCCATATCCCTCGAAGAGGGCGAACTGAACCCCTACATTGGGATTGCGTTTTGGAAGTTTGATTCTGATATTCTTCATTCGCGCTAGTTCTGCAGCATCAAGGGGTTTGTAGTCAGTAATGTCCTTGATCTCATCGACATAGTCCTCTGGAAACTCGAGGATGAGCAAGGGTGGGTCGAACCCTTCACGCACATCGTCGTGAGCTATTGTGATTGCTTCGCCATATCTAATTGGACTCTGTCTGTCAATCATATCAGTCAGTGCCTTTCCAAGAGCATTGCACTCTGAGAATTCTGCAAGACCTCCCACGAGTTTTTCCGTAAACTTAGGTCTAATCTTGAGTCGCATCTCTGTGATGAAACCAAGAGTGCCATGAGAACTAGCGACATCGTGGAGTGTGACTCCGATGTCATTGAGCTGAGCCTCGAGCGCTTTGTCATTGCTCTTGACACCTTCCCAGTCAACCGTGATCAGGCGGCCGTCGTAGAGGACAACCTGAGCACGAATCGTGTTGTCTCTCATGGTCCCGTTTACCCATGTGTCATTGCCGCCGCCATCAGTACTAAGAACTCCTGCAGCTGTTGCAGTATCTCTGCTGCTGGGTGCCACATAGAACCGCATTCCCATCGGGTCAAGGAACTCATTGATCCTATCGATGACAATACCTCCTTCGACATCCATGTATCCTTGATCTTTGGACACTGTCAGGACATCCTTCATCTGGAGGCTGCTTATCATCACGCGTTCATCATCTCCTCCGGTACAGGCTCCACTCAGTCCAGAGCCCCCACCTTTCGGTGTTACAGTGAACCCGTTACTCTGAGCATGTCTTATTGCTGCGATTACCTCTATTGTGTTTCGTGGATAATAGACTCCCTTGATCTTTCGGAAGTTTAGCTTGTAGTACATGCTGGCATTCGCACCGATGACAACGTCTCTGATCCTCATTCTACTCTGAACCTCCCAATGTGTGAGACAGAAGTTCCACTATGTCTTTGGTCTTCAGATCTTGGCCAAGGAGCTGTTCTCTACAAGACGGACACGCAGTTATCACGGTGGTGTGCTTGACTCCTTCCTTTGCTGCTTTTAGCTGAATGACTTTGTCACTCAAGGCTGGGTCTGTCATTCTCAAGAGACCTCCGCCCCCACAACAGGATAGGTCCATCTCTTTGAACTCGATTCCCATCTTGCTGATGAGTGACCTGGGCTCTGTCTTGATCTCTAGAATCCTATGGAGTTCGCAAGGATCATGGTATGAGAACTGCTCAGCTTCATCATATTTTGGTGGAGCTTCTACAAGTCTGTCGAAGAATTGTGTGTGATGTAGGGCTTCTGTCTTCTCCAGGTTGTGGTGTTCACGGAGTTGGATCAGACAACCGGGACAGCACGTAATCACATTCTTTGCTTGAGCTGACTCAATGACACTCTTGTTATGTTCTCTGAGTTTCTCAGCCCCATCGTCATCACCCATCAGATATAGTGGATGTCCACAGCAGTTCTCGTCTGCTCCCATAACAAGGTAGTCAACATCGAGCTTCTCTAGAGTCTTGAAGAGTGATCTAAGAACATCCATCTGACTTCCACGAAACGACATCAGACAGCCAAGAAAGATCATGTTGTCTGCTGTCTTGCCCTTCTTGTAGACCCTGTCCTCGAGTCCAGGGATCTCGTCCTCTAGCTCATCAAGCCAATAGATTGCTCTGTCCTCCTCAGCTAGACCATAGATGTTCTTCACATTAGCCAGAGCATCCTTGAGAGGTTCGAGATACTCAAACTCTTCAGGTGCTTTTTCAACAGCCTTTGCTCTTTGCTCATGCCAAACTTTGAGCAAGTCTACTCCTGAAGCACATTGCTCTTCGCATCTTCCACACATCGAACATTGGAAAAGCAGTCTCCTGAACTCCTTGCCCAGCTCCTCATCGTCTTCAATCTGGTCCATCACTTGCAGGAGGTATGCTTTCCCTCTGGGAGAGAACTGTTCTTCTCCAGTAGCATCAAACATTGGACAAAACGCGAGACATGCGCCACAGCGTACACATTTGTCATAGGACATGTTGAGGTCACCAATACGTTAAGTTTTCGGAATCTCATGATGCGTCTTAATAATCTAGCGCAATGAACCTTTGATTTGACTTATAATACGCCCCATGGTTGAGGCAAAAAGAAAGGAGGAAGCGGCGAGACCGCCGCTTTTCATCTTTAGCAACTATGTCTTTGGAGCCTTGGGAATGAATCCCTTTTCGTAGAGCATCTCAGAGCCGCCACGGGCAATTCGAATGACGTCCTCTGCGTGTTTGTAGAGCTCCTTCTCTTCCCAGTACTTCTTAGCAATTCCTTGCTCGATTGCTTTCATACCAACAGCTGTTGCTTCAAGTGGGTATAGTTCCCATTGGTCCATTGTTGGGATTACCTTTCGCTCGTTGGCTTCCTTGGCTCCAAGGTCCGCTAATGCCTGAGCCGCTGCAATGCACATCTCATCTGTGATTGTGCTTGCTCTCACGTCGAGTGTTCCACGAAAGATGCCTGGGAATCCAAGTGAGTTGTTGATCTGGTTGTCGAAGTCGCTTCGACCAGTTCCAACAATCCGTGCACCGGCATCCTTTGCGTCCCATGGCCAGATTTCAGGTAGAGGATTGGCACAGGCATAGACGATTGAGTCACTTGCCATCTTTGCAACCCACTCCTTCTTTATCGATCCAGGGATGGGAGCTGAGGCTGAGACGAGAATGTCCATACCTTCTATGACCTCTCCAAGATCACCAGTCTTCCTCTCAGGGTTTGTCTTCTGGGCAAGGTCGTATTTGAAGAAGTCGTTGTCCCTGTCTGCCACGATGTCCTCTCTATCTGCATAGAGGGCTCCTGTCCTATCGACCATTATGATGTTCTTTGGATCCATTCCTGCAGCGATTAATAGGTACACAGTTCGTGTGTTGGCCGCTCCAGCTCCGAGCAAGGCACAGGTTGCGTTCTCGATGTCTTTTCCCACAACATTCAGTCCACCAAGCACTCCTGCTACTACAACTGTTCCAGTTCCCTGTGCATCATCGTGCCAGACTGGAATTTTGACTTCAGGGTCATTTCTCAAGGTTTCGAGGACTTTGTAGCACTTGGGCTTTGAGATGTCCTCAAGGTTGATACCACCGAAGGATGGCTGAAGGAGTTTCACAAACTCGATGATCTTGTCTGCATCCTTTGTGTCAACACACACGGGCCATGCATCCACACCACCGAGGTACTTGAAGAGAATTGACTTCCCCTCCATCACAGGTCCAGCTGCTAGTGGACCAATGTCGCCAAGACCGAGTACACGGGTACCATCACTCACCACAGCGACCATGTTCCCCTTGTTCAGATGCTCATATGCCATCTCAGGATTGTCTTTGATGTCCAAGCATGGTTTTGCCACGCCAGGAGTATACCAGATTGCGAAGTCAGAAAAGTCACGGACAGGACACTTGCCTATTGACTGAATCTTCCCCTGATAAAATGGGTGTAGAATCATGGCGTCCTTTCCTGGCTTCTCTGCCTTCTTCTTCAACTCTTCTACAGAGAGCTTTTCATCAGACATTATATTGGGCTCCTACGAATTCGTAGACCAGGCTATATTCGCCTGTCAAGCAGGCTCGGGCTGCGAACAGCCATCATTAAAGTCTATGCTTTATGGTCACATCCCAATCAACTCATTGATAACCAAGAGTGTCAATGTGTAACCATGCCCGGAGTTGGAGACGACTTTCTGAAGTCCACAAAATATGAGCGGGGAAAACTGCCTGGCCACTACCTCGATTTTTCTACAAAACCCCCCACATACAAGACCTATCCATCTGCACAACGTGTAGATTTGCCCCCTCCCGATGTGGCGGATGGTCCTGGTCTCTGGGAGACAATGAGATCACGCAGGAGTGTCCGAGCATATACGCAAGATCCAATGAGCCTGGAGGAACTCTCGCAGATACTTTGGGCGACCCAGGGACTAACAGCGCGTGTTGGTGATCACGGTCTTCGAACTTCTCCTTCTGCTGGAGCACTGTACCCCATAGAGACCTACCTCTGTGTCAATAGAGTCGATACCCTCAATCCAGGAATATACCACTACGATATTGAGGGTCATGCACTGGAGCTTCTCCAGGAAGGTGACTTCTCCAAGGATGTAAGGGCTGGAGCCTTAGACCAACAGATCGCTGAACGTGCATCAGTGGTCTTCATCTGGAGCGCAGTCTTTCAGAGGTCAAAGTGGAAATACCTCCAGAGAGCATATCGCTACGTGTTTCTGGATGCAGCTCACATCGCGCAGAATCTAGCATTGGCAGCTCAGGGTCTACGACTCGGTAGCTGTCAGATAGGGGCTCTTTACGATGATGACCTCAATAGACTCCTTGGACTCGAGCCAGATGAAGAGAGCGTCATCTACATGAGTAGTGTTGGAAAACCTCGTAGGGAACGCTAGTCTAA
>Ga0209536_100011185_pt1 | contig 13171 bp, 16 predicted proteins | sample DeeMarSeWOR28_12_FD_187461 | JGI IMG/M metagenome (GOLD analysis project Ga0209536, IMG submission 187461) | Marine sediment microbial communities from White Oak River estuary, North Carolina - WOR-2-8_12 (SPAdes) (version 2) | ecosystem: Environmental > Aquatic > Marine > Intertidal zone >...
GAAGCTTGTCAGGCAAGCGCATCACGACGGGCGCCCCGCTGGTGCCCCGGTGGGTACGGGCGTCGGTCAGGAAGTAGCCTTCGCCCTTGAAACGCAGGCCGAACGAAGAGGCGATCACCGCATGGCGAACTACGGGCATGTGGTGGAGTGTGTCGTGGAAGCCAAGCGGGAAGCCCACCACCAGGAGCGAGGTGCCGACCTCGATCTGATCGGACTGGCCGGGGAGGTGATTCGGTGTGAAGGCACGGTAGAGGGTGGTAGCGGGTAATGCCGCGCGATCGATCTCGATTGCCGCGACGTCAATTTCACCGGAAGTATCGAGCCCCTGGCGCCAGACACTCTTGCCGTCTCGGTACAGCGGAATCGAGAATCCGGTGGACTCGCCCAGGTTGTCCGGGTCAACGTGCAACTCGATCTCGATGCAGTCGGGAAAATGGTGGCTCGGTTCATCGATCATCACGTGCCGGCTGGTCACCAGAAAAAGCCGTTCTTCCCGCTGGAAGAAAAACCCGCTGGCATTGGTCAGCGGTCGCTGCTCCACAAAAGTGCGTACGTGCGCAGCCGTCAGAAAAATTGATTCGATCATCGGCGTATTACGGCATCGAGCGGGGTTTTTTTCTCGCAGTCTTTTGCTGTTGTCTGCCGCGTCCCCTGTGAATGGGTTCGGCTCTGATGGAAGGATCGGGCTTGAAATCGTCAATCACCACCTTGGGGATCGCGCGTTTTATGAGACGTTCGATATCTTTGAGCAATTTGAATTCATCGACACAAACCAGCGACATGGCTTCACCCTCGTTACCTGCGCGGCCCGTGCGGCCAATGCGGTGAACATAATCTTCAGCGACGTTGGGTAATTCATAGTTTACTACGTGTGGGAGCTGATTGATGTCCAGTCCGCGCGCGGCGATATCCGTGGCAACCAGCACACGCACCTTACCGGCTTTGAAATCCGCCAGCGCCCGGGTGCGCGCGCCCTGGCTTTTGTTGCCGTGAATCGCGGCAGCAGTGATGCCATCGCTGATCAGCTGTTTGCAAAGGCGGTTGGCGCCATGCTTGGTGCGGGTGAACACCAGTACCTGTTTCCAGTTGTTGGAACCGACAAGAAAGGACAACAGTTCGCGCTTGCGATTGCTGTCGACCGGGTGAACGACTTGCGTGACACTATCCGCGGCTGTGTTACGCCTCGCCACTTCGATCAGGGCGGGTGACTTGAGCAGACCATCGGCCAGTTGCCTGATATCCTTGGAAAAGGTGGCCGAGAAAAACAGCGTCTGTTTATGCTTCGGTAACAGAGCGAGGACCCTGCGGATGTCGCGAATAAAACCCATGTCGAGCATCCGGTCGGCTTCGTCCAGTACCAGGATGTCGACTTTTGAAAGGTTGACCGAGCTCTGGCCGGCGTGATCCAGTAATCGACCCGGTGTAGCGACCAGGATATCTACGCCCTTGCTGAGCTTCTGCTTTTGCGGATTAATGCTGACACCGCCGAAAATCACCGTGGATTTCAAAGGCAGGTGCCGGCCATAGGTGATAACACTCTCGCTTACCTGTGCGGCCAGTTCCCGGGTCGGTGTAAGCACCAGGGCCCGGATGGCGCGACGTTTGCTTCCCGGTCTGGCGGAAGACATCAGTCTTTGTAATAACGGCAGCGTGAAACCGGCGGTTTTGCCAGTGCCCGTCTGTGCGCCACCCATAATATCGCGGCCTTCGAGAATAGGGGGGATGGCCTGGCGCTGTATCGGTGTGGGGTCGCTGTAGCCTTTTTCGGATACAGCACGGACCAGTTCGGCCCTGAGACCGAGGGATTCAAATGACATACGAGGATGTTCTCCAGGGATCGGCCTACCCAAGACACATAGCTTGGGACGGTCTAGGCGGAAACTTGCTTTTTTGCTTCGAGGTGAATCGGGAAAGATTACCGCATTGAATAACAGGTGCAGACCGATGAGCACCATAAATCGTGAAATCTCAGTATATCAGACGTTTTGCTTAAAATGTGGTTTCTGATTGATTTAATAATTCAGAGCACATCAAGATTATTGTTGCATGATTGGGTTTGACCGGCGACAGCTGTCTGCTTTCTACCCTACTGTCCCACCCTGCGGGCTTCGAATTAGTCATTAGGCTGACATCGGAACTGGGCAGGGCGGAGGCAATGCGCTCGACGATCAAGTTTGGTTCAGCTCGCCTTAGATTGGCGGTACTCTTTGTTGACCTGGCAGATCACAAGGTGAACCAAGATCAGAAAAGGAGACTTGACACGCCCCCTTCACACGCCGTTTTTTCCCGGTAACAACTGGGAGTTGCCGGAGCCTGCGCAACGTTATAGATATATGAGCACTATAAAGGCCTCCAACACACTGGACGGGACGCCATACGGAGCAGCATACCGCCACCATAGCCCGGGTAACCGAAGTAACCACCACAGTGTCTGTCATGACCTTAACGGTTGCCGTGGCCATGGCTACGGACACTCTAAGATAGATGTGCAGACGACCGTCTATTACGATTGCATATACCTCTCTGAACTCGCGCGGGTACTATCGGGAAAATGCTGCGGTGTCACGCATTCGTAATTTTCTCCGCAAGCAGCATGGCCTGCCGGTCACTTTTGCTTCCTTTGGTGGCAGGCGACCCGTGATATCGTTTTTGCTCAAAGGTCACAAGAAGAGCACGATTGTGTACGCACCGTCCATTCAGCGCGTTAAGGGCGGCGCCGGGCTGCTGTTCATCGAGGTGCACAAAACCGAAGCCGCCACACCGCCCCGTCATGATGTCCATAGCCAGGCAAACAGACTTGACAGCGCCATAGTCTGAGAAAAGCCGACTTAAACTGTCCTCGGTCGTGCGCGAGGACAGATTCTGCACCATCATCTTTGTGATCATAGTTGATTTTGTCCTTGGGTTTGAGAAGTTGCATCAATATCAGCTGCAACGAGGTTCGACCATACGCTTCAATCCGCGTATATTTCACGTGCGGTGGATCATCTAAGGTGGTGCACAGTTGTTCTGCAGCCTTCTGAAAGGTGGATGACACTCCCAGTCGGTCCCGAAATAATCGAGATGCGCATTTTCCGATAGCTGGATAGCGACACATGTCGTGTCGACCATGAGATGGCCACGCTCGCATTTCCACCCTGGCCCATAACTCGCCTCAGTCAGATACGCGTTTGCAGGCACATCGATGGGGACGCAGGCATTGTCACCCGCGCGCTAGCCGCATATCGCGGTCTGGTCATCGCGCATTCGTACTTGCAGACATTTCGAGCCAGGCTACCAATGTCACGGATAGTACAGGCGATAGTATCATCAACACTCGGTTAGTGGATCTGAAACTTTCCTTAGGCATGAGGCTCCCTAGTTAGTTACAGGACATTACTGCCAGTCTGGAAAGACCAGTAGTAAGGCGGCGCCTATATTTCCAACCGGGCAGTGATGTTGCCGAAGTTCGGTACTTACCGGTCTGGATTTCTATGAAAGCAAATAGAGACGGAAAGCGCTCGTGAGAGTAACACATCGGTGCCGACCGGTCACATAGGTAACACGTTTGGAGTAAATAAGTTTTGACTCACTCGCTCCAGCCGGTTCTCGTCTTCGTCAAAGAAGACGAGAACATAATCCATGAAACTGATAAACCAGATTGTTCAGTGACTTGCGGGATGTCGACAAGCTGCGAACGGCAACTTCGCATTATACCGTACAGATTGCCTTGGGAAGGGTAAAGATGGTTCGCGAAACGCCTGTTAGAGCATGCTTTATTCGAATGAGTCTAATGGTCCGGCTTTGACGGAAACTCACCGTTTGTCACGACAGCAGAGCCGAGGCCTAGCATTCTGGCATACGGTGAAGTTCGGCGCCGGCAGTCGCGCGGAGGTGCTGCTGTCGGATCAAAAAACCTATACTCAGGGTTCTTCTCTGCTTGGTATCCTCTGCGTTCAAAATGCGAACTCACATTGGAGGTGGCAGCATGTATTCGACCCGTCGCGTGGAATTGATGGCCGCCGTGGCATTGCTGACGCTGCTGATCGTTGGTACGGTGCTGGTGCTGCGCCCGTTTATTATCTCGCTGATCTTGGCCGCGGTGCTGGCCTATGCTAGCTGGCCGGTCTACGAGTGGCTGCTGGCGCGGCTGCATGACCGTGCCGGTGCTGCGGCAACGGGCATGACACTGCTGCTGTTGCTCACGCTGGTGACGCCTCTTGCGATCATGGCAGTGAGCCTGGTGGACAATGCTGTCGAGCTGTTGCAGCTGTTGCGTGCGGCGCTCAGCCAGCCCTTACCGCCACCCCCTGGGTGGTTGCAGTCCGTCCCATTGGCCGGCAGTTATCTGAATGGCCGATGGCTGGAGCTGATGCAGGAAGAAGAGGGGGCGCTGCTGCTACAGCTCAAACAGTACCTGTTGCACCTGCCCCTAAAGAGTTGGGCTATCACAGCCGGTGGCGCGCTCGGGCAGGGGGTGGTGCTGATCACCTTCAGCGTGTTCATCTGTTTCTTTTTCTACCGCGACGGTCCAGCCCTAACCGCGCGGGTGCATGCAGTGATGGAGCACCTGGCAGGCCACCGTGCCAAGCAACTTATTGGGGTGACCGCCGGCACCGTGTCGCGGGTGGTGAACGGCATTCTGGGGACGGCCTTGGCACAGTCGGTTCTGGCGCTGATCGGCTTCTGGATCGCCGGAGTGCCGGGGGCCATATTGCTGGGTCTGTTGACCTTCTTTCTCTCTATCATACCCATGGGCCCGCCACTGGTGTGGCTGCCAGCTGCCATCTGGCTGTACGTGCAGGGTCAGACCGCCTGGGCGATTTTCCTCGCGATCTACGGCGCGGTTGTGATCAGCAGCATCGACAACATAATTAAACCCTACCTGATCAGCCGCGGCGGCGCATTGCCACTGCTGCTGGTGTTCATGGGGGTGCTGGGTGGCCTGATGGCATTCGGGTTCATCGGGGTGTTTCTGGGACCGGTGATCCTGGCGATAGGTTATGCGCTGCTGTCGGAATGGATGCGGCCGTCGCAGCAGTCTGAGAAGCCGACCGGCGCAGCGCCGCGGTAGAGAAATGCCTGCAGTCTGCAAAACTTCAGGCAGCTTTCGAGACAGAGTAATACTCGTGGGCAAGGGGTAAGTGAACTACGTATCAAAGACGAAGGGCAGTATCATGTGATCTACATCTCTCAAGCGACCACGTCATTCATCTCACCGAAGATCACCGGAGGTATGTTCTCTTGCAGCCTGCCAAAGTCCACGTTCTTAGTTGCCCAAGGCCAGTGAAGGTCTCTTATGGCCGACTAGCTGCTGTGTCTCATTTCCGGGCAATCTGGCTTGCTCAAGTGCTGTGATGAAGTTACTCCTCAGGCTGTGCTACAGAATTGTAAGCTCTGTGATGCCCGGCCTGCGTGTCAGGTGCGTGAACCGCTAGGAGATATGTTGCCGAGGTGGTGCCCAATTCCTTGACCACTACAATTGCAACCGACTTACTCCCTGTAGGTAGGGATCCTGAATGATATCGCGCAAGCAATAGAAGACGGCACAACCAAAACAGCCCCTTTTCACCTGTGGGTCTCGAATTCGTAATTATGCAGCCATCGGAAGCTGGACGAGTCCGCGACAATGCGTTTGCCAGCGGTAACATTCCAAGTCGGCTTGCCTGGTTCTGGATTCATCACGGACTTGTGCCGGCGTACGGCCTTCGAGCGAAGCATGAAGACGGCTTTGGTTGTACTAGTTCTGGAACGCCTCAAGCTTTCGCTGCAAGTCGACAGCATTCCAGAACAACGTGTGGTCAAGAAGCTCACGACGAATAGTCCCGATCAGGCGTTCCACGAAGGGGTGTGAGACCGGTGTAAATGGAATGCTTCTGATGCGGTCAATCTCAAGAATACGCAGGTTCGCCTGCCATCGGTGATACTCGAAAAGCGGATCATTGTCAGTGCTCAGATACCGTGGTGGTACCTTACCCGAAATAATTCGGTTGAACATGCGGCAAAGCGCGATGCCATCGACATCACCGGCATGTACACCGAAACCAATAAGACGGCGGGTGAACTGATCCATCACTACTAGCACCCAATGGCTTTTCATGTGTATAGATTCGCACCGGAACAGGTCGACACTCCAAAGGCTATCTTTCATATGGCCAAGGAAGGTGAGCCATGAGGGGCCGCCGCCACCGGATTCTGGACGATAGTGTCTGGCCAGCACACGTCGAACAAGATGCTTATCAATCTCGATACCAAACGTTTGCGATATGATCAGAGCGATCCGAGGACAGCCGAAGCGCGGATTGCGGCGTTTGAGTTCAACAATGGCGCGAATGAGTTGCGCGGATGGGCCTTTAGGGCCAGGCTTCCTTCTTTTCTTTGGAGAGAAGAGGCTACAGTACTTTCGGCGCACCAAGTATTGGTGAAATCTCAACAGCGTTGATGGCCGTATGCTCACAGCGATCTTGGCCATGCGCCCTGGTCGGAGGAAAAGCGACCAGAAGCCCATCAGGAATCGGTCGGCTGTTGAAAGATTGGGTGCCCTTCGCCGGGAACGCGTGACAAGCAGGAGTTGCTGTTTGAGGAGGAGATTCTCGGCAATAACCGCCTTTGTGCCACCGGGGCCAAGAAGTTTAGCGACTGTGGTCAGCAGGTGGACAAACAGAATGAGTATGTCCTTCATACTGAGGGAGGGTAGGCTGGTAGCGAGCGTCAAGATTGCGCAATGCTATATTTTTAAGGGAAAATTACGAATTCGAGACCCACAGGTTCCATATGCCATATCGGGCGTAATGGTGCGATTCTGTGGCAGCCAGGTCAGTAGGGGCGTGGATTTTGTATTTTTGCGAAAGGGGTAAAGCTTGCGCAAGGTTTGGAGCCTGTTTCAAAAGCCCCTGAACAGAAAGTCGATCGCATCCATGATCTGATCCCGCTCGATCACAAGCGACAGTACTCTTTTCCCTATAGCGCGTTTCGGAATTCCAGCGATCTGCTCGGTGACCATGACCACCTGAACACCTTCAATCTCGAACTGGGGGTTGATGTACCTGGCGGGTTGACCGCGTTCGGACAGCAGGGCGAGAGGAACTACGACGCGCGTGCTGACGGATTCCAACAGGTCCGACTGGACTTCCAGTAGATAAGGAATGGCGGGCGCGCTGTCGGCGTTAGGGTTCAGGCAAACATCGAACTGGGCCATCAGAACTGACGCAGTCCATCGCTGAATACACCGTGTTTCTCGACAAAGGCGTTGTAGTCGTCCATAGCGCGGCGGTTCTCGTCCAGCCACTGGGCACGGCGCTTACGTCTGATCAGATGAGCGAGTTGCTCTTCAAGGGTGGCGGACAGATTAATCTTCAGATCTTTGGCCTGCTGTAACAGGTCGCTGTTGATGCTGACATTCGCGGCTTTTTTTGGGGCATTGCTGTTGTAACAATCATTCATCAGAAGCGTAGACCATTAGTAGTTTCATGCGCTACGTATACGCACATGATATGCGCATATAATATGCGCGTCAATATCAAAGCATATTGGTGCCGGAAGCTGTGACTACAAGTTGATATAGTGTTGGACTCATGCGGGAGTCTTGCGGGATTCAGTTATGCATCGTCCTGCCTTGTTGTGCAAATCGGGCAACGGGCATTCCAGTATTAGTCAATTAAAACAAAATATTAGCAGTCCGTCTGCTAACTACGAAGCAGGCAGTCGGAGGTTCATTAAGGTGGAGCAAATCGGACAAATTCTACGAATTCAGTCGATCGAGCAGTTGCTGGTACTTACTTTCTTCCACCCACACAGAGGTATTACGTGTCGGACATTCAAACTGCGCCCAACCTTGCTCATTGGTAGTGATGGAATGATTGAGCGCATCGGTTAAATCTCGATACCGGACATGCGGTCGGTAGGTGGGTAACCACTTGGTACCGGCATCACCGTTAGTCATGACCACGGCCATGCTGTTGTCATAGCCCGCGCCACCCCTAAACGACCAACCGATGGTGTTGTTATGATCAAAACGATCGTGTCGATGGCCATAGGTACAATCCGTACGCGCCAGCATATAGCGTCGTATCATGTCGGTGTGATTGCGCATATCCGCATCGGCCACCAGGGGATAGCCTTCATCCCGCAGCAGAATCATGGCATAGGCCTGTGAGATAAACCAGTCACCCACATACTCGCCGCGGTGTCCACCTCCATGCATCGGCGGTTGATCGTCATGACTGTGAACAAAGGGTGCCGAAAGTACCGGTTGTTCTCTGGTCAGTGTGCGGGTGTGTAGTGTGCTCATATTGAAGTAATTGGCACTGCGTGACGCCTCGACTAGTTTTCGTTGTAAGGGGAAATCGAACAGGGATATCTGTCCGTAAGTGGAAGCGATATAGCGATGCAGTTCGTCGACATTGGAATCGAAGTACTCCGCGACAGCAAACATGTTCTTGCCCTCGGAATAACGCATGGCGGTAAGATAGCCTAGCGTGCCTTTTGGGCGAATGTGCTTGGCGGCATCGAAACGATAACCATCAGTGCATACTCGGCTTTTGAACCACAGCCCGAATGCTTCAAGTTTCTTGGTCAGATCAATGCTGTCAAAGTCCAGATCACAACCCATGAGTGGATCACGTTTGGCCTCTCGGTCGAATCGCTTACCACTGAGCGCCCAGCAATCACGATCGTTGGGATGAAAGGCATCGAAGTGTGATTGATTCAGTGCTAACCAGGGGTAGTTGGTGGGAATATCTGCCTGAAACCAGACCCGACTGGCATCCAGCGGTTCGTTTTTGTTATTGCACTTAACATGCAGGCACCAGACACCATGTTCGAAATCGCCGCCCATAAGGTGATTGTGCACCTGATCATGATAGACTTGGATACCGTGAGCGTTCAGCACCTGACAGGTGAGTTGTAACTCGGCTTGATCACCATATTTGGTCTGGTTAAGTTGATACCAGTTCTTAATGCCATAGCCCACATCCTGATCGCCTCCCACACCTTCGCTGACCGGGGGTAACCAGACGGCGGTAAAACCGATATTCTTTATCTGACCAGCATCCTTTTGTAATCTTTGGTACAGGTTGTTGCCATTGTTATCCAGTTTTGGGCTGTGCCAGTTCCAGGGTTGGAGAATTGTGCCGCGTAATGTCATGGTTCACATCCTTGAGAGACAATTTATGTTGACCTCGCCAGTGTATGATACTAACGGCTCAGGGCCGGGTTCGGTATCCAGTTCTGTATGAAATTTGTATGACAGCTGAAAATTGCCTGGCTGGTTGCCCTGTTACCGAGGCTGTCCCTCCCGAAAAACTGTACACCTTGAAATGCTAGACCTTTTTCGGGGCAGGTGTCAGCATGGGGTCTGTGGGCATTGGCGCCGCCAACGAGATCCCGGAAACATGAGAACCTTAATCTGTGTGCTGTTAGCGTTCGTATCGACCGTGTTCCGGTCGCGGCTCACGCTGCAACTTGAGAATGTCGCATTGCGACAGCAGCTGGGGGGCTACCAGCGAACAACACGGCGTCCACGGATTCACCCAGCAGATCGTATTTTCTGGTCGTGGCTCTCGCACCACTGGTCGGGGTGACGGGATGCTCTTGTCTTTGTGCAGACCAGGACGGTAATCGCTTGGCAGCGTAAGAGGTTTCGTGATCATCGGACTAAATTGAGTAGGCAGGGCAGGCCGGGCAGACCGCCGGTATCAAAAGAAGTCAGAGCGTTGATCCGCAAGATGTCTGCAGCTAACGTTGGCTGGGGTTCACCACGGATTGTCGGCGAACTGCGCAAGCTCGGCATTGAGGTCTCGAAATCAGCGGTAGAGAAGTACCGGGTGCGATCCAAGAAGCCACCGTCACCGACGTGGAAGACTTTTCTGAAGAATCATGTTGCGGATTTGGTATCTATCGATTTCTTTGTAGTGCCAACCGTGAGATTCAAGCTGTTGTTTGTCTTGGTGGTCCTCGCGCATCATCGTCGCAGGGTAGTGCACTTCAATGTCACGGAGCCTCCAACCGCCCAGTGGGCTGGTCAGCAGATCATATAAGCGTTCCCGTGGGATACGGCACCAAAGTATCTGCTGCGGGATCGAGATGCGATCTATGGGAGCCAGTTCCAGCGGCGCGTAAAAAGCATGGGCATCGAAGAGGTGCTCACGGCCCCTCGAAGTCCCTGGCAGAATCCCTTTGTGGAACGCCTAATCGGCGGCATCCGGCGAGATTGCTTGGGCCATGTCATCGTGTTGAACGAACGTCATCTGAAACGGATATTGACTCGCCACTTTGACTATTATCATCACTGGCGTACACATCTGTCACTGGAAATGGATAGTCCTGAGTCGCGATCGGTGCAGCCACCTGATCTTGGAAAGGTCCTGCAGTTTCCAGAGGTCGGTGGCCTACATCATCATTATGAACGATGGGCTGCATGATTATATGTGATATGGGTATTCGGGAAGGACAGCACGTCGCCGAGACCGATTAATGATCAGCAGTTGCTGTTTCATGAGAAGGCTATCGGCAACGATCGCCTCGGCGCCGCCAGGTTCCAGGAGCTGGGCGATCGTTGTCAAAAGATGGGCGAATAACGCCAGCAGGTCCTTCATGGAAGGGTAGAGTAGGGAAGGATCCCGTCGGGGACAAGACTGTCTATGTGTTGGTGATCAGATCAGGCGATAATTAACATTTCGCCACCCACGCGAGTCAGTCAGTTCGCGCTCTCTATTTGTTCTTATCTTCTTTCTTGCTCGTCGATCTAGCCGTGGTCCTATTAGTACGTTTTTCGCTCTTCGTAATCTTCTCTGTAGAGGCCGCTTCTTTCTTCGCGGGTGTTGATGTTTTGGCCACGGCTTTTGTCCTAGCGATACCTGTCTTCTTCGCGGTCTTCTTAACAGGCGCTGCTTTTTTGTTCTCGGATGTTGAGTGTTTTGCCGTAACCTCTTTTCTGGAACTCCTTTGAGTCTTGGATTTGCTCGCTACGGGGGGTTTTTCTTCAAGCCAATGGGTGACCATGTCTTCAAAGCTTGCTAGCTCCTGCTCTGTCCAGGTTGCTGCCGAAGACAGAGCTCGGCGACCCTTACCAATTAGTCCGGATTGCCTCATCAGTCTTTCGTCAACCTCCTGTTCGGCGAGAAGCCAATCCTCCTCGGGCGACCCGTTAACAAATCCCCGCTGCTCAGCCCGCAAATAAGCTGCCTCACGAATCATTGATTCCCGCTCCTCGGCAGTAACATGCCCTCCAACGAGCGAAGCTTTTGCCGACTCGGTAAGATCGTGAATCTTGATTCGACCCTCGCCGACATCTCTGAAAAACTGGTGTAGATACGGGCCAAACGAATCGCCAAATTTCTCAAAAGCGAACTCAGTTAGCTCCCAGACATCTCGGCCTGCAGCGATAGAGTGCTCAAACGCTGCTTTCAGATGTGTTTTCGCTACCTCATATGTTGTAGAATCAGGCTTTGAAGTTCCAGTCATTGTCCGTGTCCCATGCTGCGTCACTCGCGGTTCGTTGAGTCAACCAGAGTCCGTGACAATACTATACCTATCACAGATCATTTGACCATCCCTCACTGATCAGCAATTCTCGGTATAGCGATTTTACCCAAGGCAGGTGTCAATAAGATGTCAAGCCTCGAAATCACCGATTATGCTACAGGCGTAAACGTGATAGAAACATCCGAAATATGATTTCCGCAAACGACCCCCGGGGCGACCACCATGAGAGATTCATAACCATCACCTAGAAGCGCCCGCTGTGGTAGTTTCCACAATGTCGTCCATTGACCACAAAGTGTTATGGTTGTCATGAAGACTAGGAGAAAGAAAACAAAGGACAGCGTCGTCCAAGTCGGCCCAAACCCCTCCACAAGTATCAGGCGGCCTTCGGGCCGCCTTTTTCCGTTGTATCGTGAACTTCCGGTTTTGGACGGTTATCCGCGTTGCCGAACCCAATAACTGCGGTGAATAGCGAAGACGTTGAACGGCGGTTAGCTGCTGCAAAGCAGAACTAGAGCGTTGTCCAGCGGACGGAAACTTCCGGGGATGTTTCAGACCTTCAACGGAAAATACCTGAGCAATTTGCATGGGTATCCGGTGTAGCCCGGCCAGTTCAACATAATTTAATGTTATTCTTGAATATACTGATAGCTGCTTTGTAAAGATTATGAGAGCAAGCATTAGTAATCCAAGATTATCGCATGCTGAAGGAGTCGCCTGTGAGTTCAGCGAAGTTCATTGCAGTCACTACCATCCTTCTAGGTGTGGCTGCAATCATCCTGCCTTACCTTTTTGGAACATTTGCAGTGATGATGCTTGGCGGCGTTATGCTGGCCAGTGGTATTGTGGCCCTGTTCTACATCAATACCATACGTAAAGAAGGAATACCTGTCAGTGTTATCGCCCCATGGGTACAAGTGATCGCCGGCTTGGTTATTTTGATCTGGCCAGAACTGGCCCTATGGATAGTTGCTGTTATTCTTGGAGGTGGACTTATCCTCAGCGGCATAACCGGTCTGACGGCTCTACGGGACTCAGGTGTCGTCAACCCACCCATGCGGCGCAAAATCGAACTATGGTTGAGCATCGTGCTTGGCGTGCTGCTGATCATTTTAGGAAGTGCAGGCTCAGCCATTCTGCTTGGGGTAGTCCTGGGGCTTGCCTTGATCAGTGCCGGCCTTCAACAGTGGCGTTTAGCCGCTTAGAAGCCTGACCGTCTCCTACAAATGTTTTCGTCAATAACAATCAATCACGAAGCAATCACAGCGAACCGATAATGTGTCGCCTGCTTCAAGGAACTAGTAATGACCGTTCTTGCCGCATTTTGACCGTTCCCTCATGATGCGGGAAGGGATGGAGTTGGCCGATTGGTGACCTTTGTCTTCAAGCATCGAGCATAAGCTCAAGGTATAGGCAATTGAAATCGGCTGAATGTCGGCTGCACACACGAAATTGAAAGAATCCGCGAATCTCGCTAGGGTACGCGCGGTGTATCCGTTCGATATTGGCATGGCAACAGATATCCAGCCAGGATGTATTTATCGGGAGTACTTCGAAGAATGTTAACGTCACGGCTTTTGTTCATAATCTTTCTGCTCGCAAGTTGCGACGTATGGGCCGGCTATCCTGAGATCCCTGCCGACAAGGAGGTGATAAGCATCCCCTCGAAGCTAGGTACGGTCACGTTTGCTCACAAGGCACATTCCGG
>Ga0209536_100011186_pt1 | contig 13170 bp, 14 predicted proteins | sample DeeMarSeWOR28_12_FD_187461 | JGI IMG/M metagenome (GOLD analysis project Ga0209536, IMG submission 187461) | Marine sediment microbial communities from White Oak River estuary, North Carolina - WOR-2-8_12 (SPAdes) (version 2) | ecosystem: Environmental > Aquatic > Marine > Intertidal zone >...
ATTAGGAACATCAGAGGGAACATCAAAATCAAACCTGGCGAGAGCCAGAATGATTTTAAAAGATAAAATAAAGAAAGAAAACATAAATATTGCTTAAATACTTAAGCCATGAGAAAAGATAGTATTGATAAATTGTACCAGGAGAAGTTGAAAAACTTCAGTGAGGTTCCGGACGAAAAGGTCTGGAAATCCATTGCTTCCTCCCTGGACAAAAAGAAAAAGTCGCGTCTAATCCTGCCTGTTTGGTGGAAATTAGGCGGAGCGGCGGCAATTTTAGCCATATTATTATACGTTTTTATCCCTTTTGAAAATGCTCAAAAGACAGATCAAATAATTACGGATGTAGAAAGTTCTCCTTCCACAAATAATTCAAAGGCAAATGATATTGAAAATATTTTACCGGAAGAAAATAATGAAAATGCAGCTGGTGTTGTAACCTCATCTGATGAAAAGAATGAAATTGGAAATTCAGTTTCTGCAAGTCCAAATGGCAGGGCCTCAAAGGTACTGCCAGCTGGGGAGACTTCCGTTATTGCGGCTGCTGAAAAAAATACTTTGCAAGCAGAGCCAAAAACTGATAAATCTAAACCTTCAGACGCCGTAGCAACTATTGCTTCTGTTCCTTCCGAAAAAACAGACGGAAATACCGGAAAGGATGAAACCGGCGCAAAAATTCAGGAACAACAGCTTCTAAAAAATGAAAATTCCGGTATTGCCGCCAAAACCAGGGTTCCTGATAATGATCCTGTGGCTGCCGATAGCGAAAATTCTGATATCCAAAGTAAATCCGGGCTACAGGAAGCCGCTATTGCACATGGCACAGCTAAAGTAATCGGGGAAAAAGGGGAGGAAAAAGAGAAAGAAGATGTAAAATCAGATAAGGACAAAAAGTCTATTTTTGACGAAATTGAAAAATCTCAGGAAACACAAGTAGCTCAAAGTAATAACAATAGATGGTCTGTTGGACCCAGTTTAGGGCCGGTATATTTTAATTCTTTTGGGGATGGGTCACCAATACACTCAAATTTTGTGTCCAATTCCAAGAGTGGTAACGTAAATCTTAGTTATGGTCTGAGGATTTCTTATGATATCAGTAAAAAGTTGAGTATTCGCTCCGGACTTCACAGGGTCGACTATGGCTATGATACAAATGAAATCTCTTTTTCTGCTTCACTAACAGCTTCGACTAATGATCAAATTGATAACATAAATTATGCAACTACCTCAAGAAATTTAGTTGTCAGAAATATGGAAGACAGCAAGCTTTCCGAGCAAACAATTGGTCTGGAATTTGTGGCACAAAGTCCCGCGCGCAATGGAAGAATGATTCAGGATTTCGGCTATATAGAATTGCCCTTAGAAATAAATTATGCCTTAATGGACAGAAAATTTGGCATAAACGTAATTGGCGGATTAAGCTCACTCTTCCTGGTTTCTAATTCCGTAGTACTTGAGGCTAATGGAAATACTGTTGAGATGGGTGAGGCTAATAATATTAATGATTTGAATTTAAGTACAAACATTGGTTTTGGTTTAAATTATAAATTTTCGCCAATGTTGCAATTGAATCTGGAACCCATGTTCAAATATCAACTAAATACATTTACTCAAACAGCCGGTGATTTTCAGCCATTCTCTGTTGGAGTCTACACGGGTTTGAATTTTAAATTTTAGGCCTATTACGGATTAAAAAGAAAACGGCCCAAAGACTATAATACAAGTTGGCAAGAACATAATGAAGTCATTTTTATTTATACCTTTTGGTATATAATATTGTAACCACCTCTCTGCCTGATATCAGGCCTCTCTTGAGAGTTCCTTTAAAATTACTGTTCTCACCTGCTTCCGCAATTCTGATTTCTGGTTTTCCATAAGTCCTTTTGTATAATGGAAAGAATGGACCTTTACTCTCACAATCCCGGGACCACCACTAAAAACCGTGAATGGAAATCGCTTTTTATTGTCATAAAAAGTAATGGGAACTACCGGAATATCATGGGCTATTGCCATTTTAAAGGCCCCATCCTTAAATTCATCCAGTATTATATGCTCCTCAGGCACTCCCCCTTCCGGAAAAATGCAAATACTAAGACCTTGATTTAATCTTTTTTGTGCCCTTCTGTAAACCGCACTCCTGCTTCTGCTGTCTTCCCTGTCAACCAGAATACAAACACGTTTATAAAAAAATCCGAAAACAGGAATATTAACCAGTTCCTTCTTACCAACAAAAACAAAGGGGTTCTTACTTGTTTTTAACATCATCATTATATCCAGCATACTGGTATGATTTGCAACCAGCATATAACTTTGACCCTTTTCCAGCTTTTGTTCATAGGATATTCTTGGAAAACAGAACATCCCGTAAATAATAGTATTTGCCCAAATATTTCGAGCCAGCCAAAAAAATTGAGCATAGGTTCTGTCGGATAGGGTAGTTATCAGAAGTATTGGAAAAAAAATAAAAATTGGCAAGCTTACCAGGATGTAAAACCAAATACGATAAAGAACCAGCCCCAATTTTTGCAGAAGTAAGCGCATAAATCAAAAGTAACAATTTTAGCAGGGTAATCGTATTTCTTTTACTTTTGCCTCTGTAATATTAACTAAATGGCAAGAATTTTAACTGGCATACAAAGTACAGGAACACCACACCTGGGTAATATACTTGGAGCGATTATCCCTGCAATCGATATGGCAAAAGAACATGAAAATGATTCCTTTCTATTTATTGCCGATATGCATTCGCTTACCCAAATTAAGAATGGTGAGGAGTTAAGGCATAACACCTATGCAACTGCCGCCACCTGGCTAGCTTTCGGGCTCGATGTTGAAAGCACTGTATTTTACAGACAGAGCGATGTTCCGCAGGTAACTGAACTTGCGTGGTATTTAAGCTGCTTTTATCCTTATCAACGACTTACGCTGGCGCATTCATTCAAAGACAAAGCCGACAGGCTGGAGGATGTCAATGCAGGTTTATTTGCCTATCCTATGTTAATGGCTGCGGATATTTTATTATATGATGCCAATATTGTTCCGGTTGGCAAAGATCAGCTCCAACATATAGAGATGACGCGTGATGTTGCAGGGCGTTTTGAGGCTCAAATGGGTGAGACTTTCGTAATGCCGGAAGCACAGGTTCAAAAAAATACTATGTATATTCCGGGGACCGATGGGGCAAAAATGAGCAAAAGCAAAGGCAATCTAATTGATATATTTCAACCCGATAAAAAACTCCGCAAACAAGTGATGAGTATTATTACGGACAGCACATCACTGGAGGATCCCAAAGACCCGGAGACAGATACTACTTTTTCTTTATATAATATTTTAGCCTCTGATGCACAGATCTCCGAAATGCGGTCGAACTACTTAAACGGAAATTATGGTTATGGGCATGCCAAACAGGCACTTTACGAATTAATTATTGAAAAGTTTAAATCGCCCAGAGAAAAATTCGATTATTATATGAACCACCTTGATGAAGTAGATGAAGCACTGTTAATTGGAGCAGAAAAAGCTGGAAAAGTGGCCAATTCAGTTCTTGAAAGAGTCAGGAATAAGGTAGGATACTAATTTTCTTATTACTGACTACCTGGTTTGTAATATAACTTTTTGTCCATAAGCCAATCCGTTCAACCTATGGCCTATAAGTGCATTTTATCGATAAACGCTCTAATTATTGGGTTTCAGTATCCCAAATTTCAGATAAACAAACTACCCGGTCTGATTAAAATTAAATAGCTTCATACTGTTTTCCAGGCAAAGGCCTTATCATTCCTTTAATTTCCATGGTCAAAAGACTGGATACTGTCTTAAATACAGGCAAATGACATTCCAAGGCAATTTGATCTACCAATTGACGCCCATCTTTCCGTAAAAAGGAGTAAATTATTTTTTCATTTTCATCCAATTCCACGAAAAGTTGCTTTTGCACCGGAGCTGATACTGATTCTTCCAATTGCCAATTCATCAAATAAATTAGATCAGCTGCTGAAGTAAGCATATGTGCCCTTTGCCCTTTAATTAGATTATTGCATCCCAGACTGGATTTATCCCTGACCCGCCCCGGCACAGCAAATACATCCCGATTATAATTATTCGCCATATCCGCTGTTACAAGGCTACCTCCCTTTTCTGCAGACTCAATGACAATTGTTGCCTCACTAATACCTGCAATAATTCTATTCCTTTTTAGAAAATTCTCCCGGTCCGGGTTGCTTGTGCTCCAGAATTCAGTCAAAAACCCACCATTTCTACAAATTTCATCAACATATTTAAGGTGCGCTTTTGGATAAATTTGATTTAAACCATGTGCCACACAGGCAATAGTCTGAAGCCCGTATTTGATAGCTGCACGCTGAGCGCAAATATCAATTCCATAGGCAAATCCACTTATTATTACAGGATCTAATGGTGCTATATTTTCTATGAATTCTTCACAGAATGCCCTGCCATAACTTGTGCTATTTCGTGTCCCGACTATGCTAATTATTTTTTTGTTCTCAAGTTGCATATTGCCCCTTTTGAATAGTAAAATTGGGGCATCAACACAGTGTTTTAGATATTTGGGGTAATCCACATCCAGGAAATATGAACAGGAAATATTATTCTTAAGGATAAATTCATATTCCATTTCTGCAGCATGAAGATATTTTTTATTTTGGAGGCCTCTTAGTATTACACGCCCAATTCCTTCAATTTTTTCCAGATGCTTCATTTTATCTGTAAAAACTGCAATTGGACTACCACAATGAGCGATCAGCTTTTTAGCCGTTATATCACCGATATTAGGGATATTTTGCAACCTTAGAACCGCAATCAACTCATCCTTAGTCATTTATAAAATACTTTTAGTTATTCACAAATTACATAAAATATTATGTTAATAAAAAATTCTCTTGTCTGGTTTGAACCCCTCTAATTTTTTTTCATCTTTGTATTTATGGGAATTGAGCACTACATTCAACAACTTTTATATCGTTACAACTGTGTTGTAGTTCCTGATTTTGGTGCGTTTTTAACTCAAATGAAATCTGCATCTATTTATAAGAGTACCAATACCTTTTACCCGCCTTCAAAACGAATATCTTTTAATGAACAGTTATCCTCAAATGACGGTTTATTGGTTTCATACATGGCCAATGCTGAAAACAAGTCGTATGAGGAGATGCTGAAACATACCCTTGATGTTGCAAAGACCTGGAAGAAACAATTGCATTCAGGAGAAAGGCTGAAAATATCATCCATTGGCGAATTATGGTTAAACAGGGAAGGCAAATTACAGTTTCAACCTTCAGACGAAGTAAATTACCTTACCTCCTCGTTTGGCCTTTCCTCATTTGTTGCAACTGTTGTTACGCGTGAAGTCCTTAAGGAACAGGTAGAGGAATTAGAAGAAAAGATTCCATTTATTATTACGCCGGAACAGAGGAAAAGAAGTTCATTCAGGCCTTATTTAAAATATGCCGCGATACTCTTACTGGCCTTTTCAACAGGTATGACTGCTTACAGGTTTTACGGTGAAATGCTTAACAAAAAACAAATTGTTCTGGAGGAAGCGCAGACCCTTGTTTCAAAAAATATTCAGGAAGCGACATTCTTTAACTCAAAGCCCCTTGAATTGCCTGAACTCACGCTCAATGTAACCAAGAAGACAACAACAGGGAATCACCACATAATTGCAGGAGCATTCAGAATAAAGGAAAATGCCGATAAAAAGGTTCTGCAATTGCGCAAAAAGGGCTATGAAGCAAGATATCTTGGTGTTAATAGCTATGGCTTGCACCAGGTTACCTTCGCAAGTTACGAAGACCCTGAAGAAGCTCTAATTGTTCTAAGGCGAATAAAGAGCAAAGAATCGCAGGATGCCTGGATGTTGTCCACAAAATAGTTTCTTTCTTTTTCTTCAATACAATTGCTGTGTATCTTTGAAAAAAAAATAAGATGCAGCCAAAAAAACCCAGTGATTCAAGAACTATTATGACAGATATGGTTTTGCCCAGCGAAACCAATCCACTAAATAACCTTTTTGGCGGTGAATTATTGGCGCGAATGGACAGGGCGGCAAGTATAGCAGCGAGAAGGCACAGCCGCCGCATTACAGTAACAGCATCTGTCAATCATGTTGCTTTTAATCGTTCTGTGCCTCTTGGAAGTGTGGTTACTGTTGAGGCGAAAATATCCCGAACCTTCAGAACATCCATGGAAGTATATATTGATGTCTGGATGGAAGATAGGTTTAGCGGGGAAAGAACAAAAGCCAATGAAGCCATTTATACCTTTGTAGCGGTAGACGAAACCGGGAAGCCAACTGAAGTCCCGCCAATAATCCCGGAAACAGCTCTTGAGTCCGCACGCTTTGAGGGGGCCCTAAGGAGAAAGCAGCTTAGTTTGGTTCTTGCAGGCAAAATGAAGCCAAATGAGGCTACGGAGCTCCGTGCATTATTTGTTAAAGACTAAATTGATTTTTTGTTAGAAATCGAAGTTGTTTGGATCCGGACCAAAGCGCTGACTTTTATCTAAGCTATCCAAATTAGCAACATCATCGGGACTTAATTCAAAATCGAAAATATCTGAATTTGCCACGATTCTATCTCGCTTTGATGATTTAGGTATGGTTATGACTCCTTTTTGTAAGTTCCATCGCAGCACTATTTGAGCACTGGTTTTATTGTATTTAGCCGCGAGTTCATTAAACGTATCAATTCCAAAAATTCTGCCTTGCATCATTGGAGACCAGGCTTCATACTGAATATCCCTGGCCACACAAAAGTCCAATAGGTCCTGTTGTACCAAATACGGGTGAAATTCCATCTGATTTACCATGGGTACTATCTTTGCCGTATTTAGCAAATCCTCGAGGTGATGCTGCATGAAGTTACTTACGCCAATGGCTCTAACCCGCTTTTGCTCGTAAAGATATTCCATGGCTTTCCAGGTATCTTTATATTTTCCGGAAACCGGCCAGTGCACCAAATAAAGATCCAGGTAATCCAGACCCAGCCTGTCAAGGCTTTGGTCAAAAGCCTTTAAGGTTTTTTCAAAACCCTGGTCAGAGTTCCATACTTTACTAACTACAAATATATCATCCCTTGGCACATCGCTTTCCCTGATCCCGGCTCCAACCCCTTTTTCATTGTCATACACGGAAGCTGTATCTATATGACGATATCCGGTCTCTAATGACCATTTAACTGCGTTTATCACTTCTTGCCCCTCTTCAGAAAGGTAAACACCCAAACCAAAATAAGGCATTCTAACTCCGTTATGCAATCTAAAAGTGCCTTTAATATCTGTAATCGAGTTCATATTTCATTTATGTTAAAGTCGATAAATCCATTCCTCAGGATTTAATCTTGTAGCATCCTCGTAGAGGTAAAATTTTAATTGTGTTAATCCATTATATCGATTAGTATATATTTCTCCTAACTCTTCTTTCAGGCTTACTTTATCACCTTTTTTCACATACAAATTGGAAAGGTTATAATAGGTGCTTATAAAGTTTCCATGTTTAATCTGAACTCCCTTGTTTCCGCCCGGCACAGCCAGGATAGCAATAACTTCACCTTCAAAAACAGCCCGTGCCCTCGCCCCTTCATCTGTGGCAATAATTACGCCATTGCTCTGATGTTTAATCCCCGGATATACGGCGTCTTTATAGATGCCAAAACCCTGCTGCTTGATTCCTTTTTCAACCGGCCATATAAGTTTCCCCTTGTTTGCAGAAAAGTTATTTGCCACCAATGTGGCTTCCGGTGTTAAAACAAACTTATTAGATGTTCCGCTTTTTCCTGCCTTCTTATTTGAGGCTGCTATTGCACTTCGGATCAATCGTTCTATTTGTTGCTCAATTTTTCGTGCTTCCTGCCTTTTATTCTTAATCGCCGAGGCATATTTACTCTCATTCTGCCTTATAGACTTTAAAAGTTCTTTCTGTGCTTTTATCTCCACCATCAATTCGCCTTTGGCTTTTAAATTATCGGCCAACAAAACCTCCTTTTCCTTCCTTTGGTTAGTTAAGTCGTTATTTAATTGAGTTAGTTCTTCCGTTTTCCTGACAATATCCTCTCCCTGCTCTTTCCTAAATTGAGTGTATTGTTTCATGTATTGTAATCTTTTGAACGCCTGATAAAAGTTTTCTGAAGACAGGAGAAACATCAGCCTGCTTTGTTGGGATCTATTCTGATATGATTTTTGGATCATTTTGGCATACTCTTCTTTCAAAGCTTCCAGGTCTTCACGAAGCTTTGATATATTTCTGATATTGGCATTTATTTGCCTGCTAAGAAGGTTGGCTTGCTGGTTTGTAACACGGATCAACTGCTGTCTTACATTAATCTTCTGATCAAGAACTTCCATTTGATCCAGAACAGTCCCTTTTTGCTTTTTTTCAGCAAATAACAGCCTGTTTATGTCTTCAATTTCCTTTAAAAGCTGTTCGCGCCTGGTTTCTAATGCTTTTTGTTCATTGGTTTGCCCATGTGCAATTGAACCCAGCAGTACTAAAAAAACAAATAGTATATATGCAGAATATTGCTTTGCAATTCTCATTTTATTTCAAAACTATTTCTTCGAATCCTTTAGGGATTTTATAGGGAAAATTCAACGTTCTATTAAATTCAATATTCTTAAATTCTATGTCAATATTGGTGGTATGATCACTGTCAATGGCTATAATCTGAATTTCTTCAGGTAAGATCCGGTTATTCTTTTCCTGATACGATTTGTAATAAATCTCCATTAGCCTGTTATTCCATGGCTGAGATAATTGCTGTGTAGCAATTTTAAAATTCTTTGGTTCAATCAGGAAAAGTGTTTTGAACAGATCCCCCATATTTTTGGGCTTAAGCTCATAATATTCTTCTGCAGCAAGGGAAATATACTTCTCCGTACGCAAATCAAATAATGCTTCCCCAAATAATAGATTCTGTACTTTATTAAAATCTAATTCCGTTCCCAACAACTTGCTCAAATAGCCAAAGTCTCCATCAAAGTACTCATTCTGAAGTTTATTATAGAAAGTCACCCTTTTAGGGGTGATTAAAGCTTTTACAACACCCAAAGGTGCGCTCATCCATATTGCTTTGTCCTTTTCAACTCTAAGGCTAACATTAAAACTTTGAACGGCTCCGCCATCATTATAAGCAACTTTCATTCTGCCGCTTACAGTTTTGAATTCTAATTGATTTTTATAATGATTTTTGATTATTGCCTTGGTCGTAAGCCTTTCATCTACTTTGCCAGCTGAAACTATCTTACTTGTTTTGCATGAGAAAGAAAGCATTGCCAAAAAGGTAATTATGATCCATCTTTTCCGGATGTAGGTAGTGCATTTCATTAAGTCAGGAGCCGGATTTGATTTTACTAAGATACATATTTGCCTTTGATGAATTCCCCAAAGTTGTATAAGCATTGGCTAACTCTTTGTATATGTTATTGCCTAATTCGATATCATCTATAAGAAAATCAAGCGCAGTTTCCAATTCACCTGTTGCTTCCTTCTGCTTTCCACTTCTATTCAGACCCATTCCCTTTGCGAAATAAAAATAGGGCTGAGAAGGAAATTCTTCCAGAGCTTCTTCTGCTTTGCTAACCAGCGAAGAATAATTCTTATTTCGTATTAATTCGCCAATTTCCTTTTTATACTGTAAAAGGGGAGTAAGGTCCTTTGTTTCAACCAAAGTCGATTGCTTTATTTCATCAACTTTTTTAATCCGATTTAAAGAATCTTCGATCTTAAGTGAAAGTGAATTTTTGAAGGAAGAGTCTTTCATTTCGTTTAGAATATGTAAAGACTCCTGAAATTTCCTTTTTTGAAAGTAAATTACAGCCAGGTTTTCTCTCAATTTATCATTATCAAAAGTAATTTGATCTTTGATTGACTCAATTGAATTCCCCTGCTTTTCCATTATCTCCACAACAACATTTAAATACCAATAGTTCTCAGGCATAGAATTTAATGCATCTATGCCATATTGCAGAGCAATTATGGGTTGTTTATTCGCTAAATAAGAATTAGCCAGTTCAAAATCAACTACATTGCTTGTACTGTCCAGCCTTTTACATTCAAGAAAAAGGTTAATAGCCCTATCATAGTTTTCTATTCCCTTTTGCTTTAAAGCCTCAAAAAATGCTTCCTGAAATTCATCTGTATAATCCTCCAAAAAAACTTCCGCGCTCTCTTCCTCCTGGGCATAGTTTAACTGAGAGAAAATAAATATCCCCAAAATATAAATTATATATTTAACCCTAATGTTCATATGATCAGACTACATAAATCCCAAAAAGAAAATTATCCCTATTTTGTTCCAGTACTTCCAAAACCACCTGCTCCCCTTGCGGTTTCAGTTAAACTTTCCGTTTCAATCCATTCAGCTTGCTCATGTGCACAGATCACTAACTGTGCAATGCGCTCCCCATTGACAACCGTAAATTCTTCATTGGATAAATTAACAAGAATCACGCCAATTTCTCCTCTGTAATCCGCATCAACAGTTCCTGGGGCATTGAGCACTGTAATTCCTTTCTTAGCTGCCAAACCGCTTCGGGGACGAACCTGTGCTTCATACCCAACAGGAATTTCCACAAATAGCCCTGTTTTAACTACAGCTCTTTCTAAGGGTTGTAAGGTAATTGATTCTGATATATTAGCCCTAAGATCCATCCCGGCAGAAGCCGGAGTTTCATATCCCGGTATTGCATGGTCTGATTTATTGATAATTTTTATTTTCATTTTAAACACTCTTGTCTTTTCCTTTTATTCCACCTAAAAATATTCTTTTAAGCACTTCGCTTTCCATTTTATAAAGAATGATTAAAAATACTAAAAGCAAAGCACTGCCAATTATCAAATTTCTGTTAAATACGTAAAAAGAAACTATTGCCAAAAGGATGGATAATCCCAGATAAAAAATTATTTTTCTAAAGTTATAGGGTATAGGGTAGTATTTCCTGCCAAACAAATAAGAGATGATCATCATACTTCCGTAGGCTGCAAGTGTGGCATAGGCGGAAGCATAGTATCCCCATTCCGGAATAAAGAAATAGTTTATGCCGATTGTAATTAATGCTCCTACAATAGAAATATAAGCTCCAAATCTAGTCCTGTCCGTAACTTTATACCAAACTGAAAGATTGTGGTAGATTCCGAGACAAAAACTCGCTAAAACTATTACGGGCACTATTGGCATTGCCTCCCAATATGCCTGGTCTCTGATAAAAATGACTTTTAAGACATCCGCAAATACTACAACGGCTAATAATATTACGCTGCCCAAAACAACAAAATAGTTGGTAATCTGGGCATAGGCACGTTGCGGGTTTTCTGAGGAGGAATGGCTAAAGAAAAAGGGTTCTATCCCAAGGCGAAAGGCAGTGGCAAAAAGTGTCATGAAAAGTGCCAGTTTGTAGCATGCAGAATATTTGCCCATTTCACTTTTGGCTATATCCTGAGGTAATAATTCAGCAAGTAATATTCTATCAAAGACTTCATTTATTGTAAAGGCTATTCCTGCTATCATAACCGGTATACCATATTTTATCATCTTAAGCCATAAAGCCTTGTCAAAAGAATAGGTTCTGTTAAGGTATAGACCACCCATCATTAAAAGCGTAAGGCCGCTGGCGATCAAATTTGAAATAAAAATGTATGATATTTCAAAATCCGGAATATATATGGCGTTTAACAAGCTTTCAGGATTCGCATCTGCAAGGCCGGGCAATAAAAGCAGGAAAAATATATTCAAACCTAAATTTACAGCTACATTTACGGTTTTAACCATAGCGTAGCGCATGGGTCTTTCATTTGCGCGTAACCAGGCGAATGGAATGATTGCCAGAGCATCTAATGCAAGGATAAAAATTACATACTTAATATAACGCTGTTCAATATTCAACAATTCCGTCAGTTGATATTGAAACAGCAATGCGAAGAGTGTAAATAAGACAGTACTAACCGATAAAGAAACCAAGGAGGTTGTAACTACTTTATTCTTGTCATCTTCTCCGTTGAAAAATCTGAAAAAACCAGTTTCCATGCCGTAAGCGAGGAACACATTGAAAATTGCAAACCAGGAAAAAATTAAAGTCACCTCTCCATAGGATCCCGGTGGCATAACCTTGGTATAAATTGGAACCAAAATAAAGGACAGCATACGAGGTAATACTGTAGCCAAACCATAAATAAATGTTTGCTTAAAAAGTTTTTTAAATAAACTCAATGGCTTATAGATTTGCGCTTAAAATTAGGTATTTAAACCCATGGAACAAAGTCTGTTATTTTATGTTTACTTGTATATGAGAGAAGGTTTCGTCTTTATTCCTGTAATTTTGGAATAGGCTATTTTCCTTTTTTTAGGATCTGCAGCACCATTTTTATAACTGATAACCGCTTCATCTTCCTTCAATTCAAATGGAAAATCCTGATTTTCTTTACTGATAGATCCCGGCGGTTGGTTTCCCACTTCTTTTTTAGGATCTGAATGCATTATAATATCCGGTTTTTTAACCTTCGGAATATCCTTGTAATTGCAGATAATGTATAATTTCCAGAATAATATTGACTGATTGCTTCTTGTACCTTCACTTCAGCTTTAGATATTTGATTTATTAGCATCCAATCAAATATAAAGAATATATTCTTATTTATATACTCTTTCAATTCATTAAGTTCGTATAGGATAAATTCCATCATTAAAGGAGGAGATATTTCAAAATAATCTATTTCAATAGTGGTCAGATTGTCGAATAGTCTATCGTTATCGGCGTCGGTGATTTCAATCCTTACTTCATGAATACCATAATCCATAATCCACATATTTTGTAGGTAAAAAGTGAATATATTCTCTTCTATTGATGGATTATGAACTAATTGAGATATATTATCTATGAAGATTTCTATTTTTGAAAGCTTAAAATCTAAAATCTTTACGTTTGGTACATATTTATTGGCTAATAGTGATAAGAGCTCGTTTTCACTCCAATTCTAAAATAACTGAAGGACAAGCAGCACTTTCACTGCTTACCCTTTACAGTTGAATCTAACAAAAACAAAATGTATATCTCGAACCTCAGTGGACTCCAATAGGAGCATCTGAGGGATAGTAAACCAACAATGTAATGTCATTGCGCTCCCGCCGACCGCCAGCTGGGACAATGAAGAAGGAAGCA
>Ga0209536_100011187_pt1 | contig 13169 bp, 14 predicted proteins | sample DeeMarSeWOR28_12_FD_187461 | JGI IMG/M metagenome (GOLD analysis project Ga0209536, IMG submission 187461) | Marine sediment microbial communities from White Oak River estuary, North Carolina - WOR-2-8_12 (SPAdes) (version 2) | ecosystem: Environmental > Aquatic > Marine > Intertidal zone >...
CCTGGCCAGGCAGGGTGTCCGCAGTATTGTGATCACCCGGCCGGACAACGAGGCGGAGAGCCAACCGTCGTCGGCGGATCTTGCGAAAGCCGCGGAGGAGTTCGGGATTACGGTTTTGCATTTTCCCGTCGATGCCGGGTCGATGACGCGGGACGTCGCCGAGGCGTTCATGAAAGCCTGTGAAGAACTCGACCGGCCGCTAATGGTGTGTGGCCGCTCAGGTGGACAGTCGACCCGGATATGGGAGATGGCCGAGTCGATGTAGGCTCAGGTATCGCCGAGCATCAGTCGTTCCGCCAGGGCGTCCGCGCTATTAAACGCACCTTCGACCCGCCCGTGGACGAACCAGTCGCCGCAGGCCGCCAGTTGCTGGTCCGGATCCAGCGCATACAAATCACCGTCCTGCCGGTCGATGTTGGCGTAGCGCCAGCGGTGCACGTCGACGAACGCCGCAGACGCCGTGTCGATACCCGTGGCTTCGCGGCACTCCGCCAAAAGATGACGTCGCACGGCGTCAATATCGTCGTCCGCGTGTGCGTCTGCCCAGGCATTGGTGGAGTGAACGACAAGGCTCGACGATGCCGCCCGCCCGGGTTTGCTGTTGTTGACTGAAATCCAGCTGATGTCGGCGTCATGCACGAGTGCCGCCTGCCACGGCAACTCCACAGTTTGGTCGAAGCCGAGCAGAAGCGCATGACACGCCTGCATCCGGACCGCCGCCGCGGCAGACGCGATCGAGGTCGAGGCAAGGAGGTCCGCTGTCTGTGCAGCAGGGGCCGTGACGATCACCCAGTCGAACTCGCCGAGCGGCTGCTGTCGGTCGCCGACGAGTTGCCAGCGTCCGCCCTTACGCGCCAGGGAAGTGATCGCGGTGCCCAGCCGGACGTCTAGGCCGGACGCCAACGCCTTACCGACCGAATTCATGGACGGGGTGCCGACGTAATGCGGGTAGTCCTTTCCCCACTGTCGACTGTCGACGACCTGTTCGTGCCGGAGTTCCGCGAATCGGGCCGGCCAATCTGCAATGTGCCCCGCCTCTATCAGCGGTTCGAGAAAAGTGCGGAAGGCCGCCGACTGCGCGGTAAAAAACTGGGCGCCGTGGTCGAATTCGAATGGCCCGGCGCGTCGCGTCGACATTCGTCCCCCGACGCCCCGGGATTTCTCGAAAACGACGACGTCGTGTGACCTTGCAAGCTTCTGCGACACGACGAGCCCGGCGAGACCGGCACCGATGACCGCGATGGTCGACATGATTGCGCGTCAGCCTGCAGCGCTCACCCGGGCGGCTAACGCCTGAGCAACAAGCCGACTGCAGATAGCGGTATGTAGGCGGGCGCCAGCCCGAGCAGCCGCGCAAGCAGGCTGGGGGAGGCGTCGTGACCGAGCCTGAAGACCGGCTTGCCGGCGGATTCGAGGCTGAAGGTCAGCCCGTGTGTTGCGAATACGTTCGCGAGCAAACGCAGCGAGTGCCTGCGCCCGCGGAACGAACGCGGCACCAGGTCGCGCACTTCCCGCCACCCGGCCACCTCCATTCGGAGGCTCTCGCCATCCGCCACGAGTTCGAGCGACCCGCCGCCGGGCGTGTCGAGGTGCAATGATCCCTGCACCTCGACAGGCCGAGGGGCTTCAGGCCTGGACGCCATCGCGGGCACGGATCTTGAGAGAGCCGTTAACCTTCCACTTCGCGTGCGACGCGTCTTCACCGACGCCGCTGGGAACCCACAGCTCCATGTCTTCGGCTTCGTAGGTAATTTCGGCATTGCGACCCGTCAGCTTGTCATACAGCGTGATGGCAAGCTCGGACCAGTCGGTTGTCTGCTGACTCATTTCCAATCTCCTTTTCGAAAGCAATTCGATGAGCGGGGGATCTTAAGGATCGTGCGTCGTTGCGGCTATAGCCCGATACTCGAGGAAACATTCGGTTACAGGCAGTTACATACGCGGACTGCGCAGTGCATCGGCGCGACCCGGAGCGATTAACCGTAACTGTTTGTAACCGGGTACTGACAATCGCCGCCGGCGCGTTAATCTTCACGTCTAATTTCAGATAAGGACACGTACATGAGCATCACCCTGCCTGATCTTCCCTACGCGATCGATGCGCTGGAGCCGCACGTTTCGGCGAACACCCTGGAATTCCACCACGGCAAGCATCACAAGGCCTACGTTGACAAGCTGAATGCCGCCATCGCCGGTACCGAGTATGAAGGCCATTCGCTCGAGGGCATTATTGCCGCTTCCCACAAAGCCTCGGACAGCGGCGTCTTCAATAATGCGGCGCAAGCGTGGAACCACACATTCCTGTGGCACAGCATGTCGCCGACCGGTGGTGGCGAGCCCGACGGTGCGCTGGCCGAAGCGATCAACACGCGCTTCGGCAACCTGGCCGGGTTCCGTGAAGCATTCAAGGCGGCTGCACTCGGCCAGTTCGGTAGTGGCTGGACCTGGCTCGTACGCAAGGCCGGCGCGCTCGAGATCGTCAGCACGGGTAACGCGGAGACGCCGCTGACGGACGGGCTGACGCCACTCCTTACGCTCGACGTCTGGGAGCACGCGTACTACCTCGACTACCAGAACAAGCGCGACGCCTACATCGACGCCTACCTGGACAGGCTCATCAACTGGGACTTCGCGGCACAGAACGACGAAGCTGATCGAGCCGCCGCGTAAACGACGGCTCGACTTCCCGACGATGAACAATTCGAGCCATTCTCCGGAGAGCCGGCTGCCCGCGACAAAGACGGCCGGCAATCCGGAGGGCAAGGGTGCTCACGGCTTCCTCGACGACTGGCGGGCAACCGAGCCGCGCGGGGTTGTTGCAAAGCCGCAGCAGCAGGTGCTCGCCGAACTGTTCACGTCGATGCTGGTGCTGTCCGCCTCGTTCAGGTATCAGCCGGTCCCCGGGCGTCCGAATTATCTTTACTGGATCGACGGCCAGTGGTCCATGAGCCTTATCGGGCCGTTCGAGTGGTCCGAGAAGCGGCGCGGCGGTTTCGCGGGTACCTGTGTCCTGCAGCCCGACATGACCTGGACGATCGAGCCATCCGAGCGGCTGTCCGAACAGGGCCCGGTCTCCGCCGCCGTTCGCCGCTTCTTCGACGGGTTCGCCCGCATGCTTGATACGGACCTGACGCTCGAGGATATCCTGCCGTATTACGCCGGCGGACTGCACTATTACCAGCGGCTCCTGGCCAGTGCCCTGAGCCGTTCGGTGCGTGCCACCATAACGCGCGGCGACAGGAATGCGGTCAGCTGCCGGGAGTGGCAAATGCAGTTACCCCGATTCGAACATGAACTTCTCGCCTGCAGCGGCTAACATTTGCTATCGAGGCAGTGGCGCGGTCGCTGCCGCGTGGATTGCCGGAGTGTTGCTGATGACCGTTCCCGCCCCGCCGTCCGACGCCTCCGAATCCGATGCGCAGGAGGACCTGCTGCTCGCTGACTTCACCTCGGCGCAGGCAGGGCCCGACTGGTACGTGGTCAACGACAACGTCATGGGCGGCCGCAGCGAAGGCGGCTTCAGGGTCGAGCAGGGCGAGCTGTACTTCGCCGGTCGCACGAACACCGACGGCGGCGGTTTCAGCTCGATCCGCACGAAGCCCGTTACGTTCGATCTCTCCGAATACAATGGAATCCGCGTACGCGTGAAGGGCGACGGTCGCCGCTACACCTGGCGATTGACGACGGACGCGCGCTGGCGCGGACAGGAGATCGGTTACTGGGCTGACTTCGAACCGGGCGAGGGCGCCTGGCGCACGGTCAACATTCCGTTCTCCCGTTTCGTTCCCCGGTACCGCGGCACACGGCTCGACGGGCCGGAACTGGATCCTGCCCGGATCACGGGCATGGGCCTGATGATCTACGACAATCTCGACGGCGCGTTCGAATTGCGCCTGGCGAGCGTACACGCCTATTCGGCGCAGGCACCTTTCGCGCTGGAGCAGTACCGCTGGAAGCATCGCGTTCTCCTCGTCAGCGCGCCAGCCCCGGACGACACGGACCTTGTCGAGGTGCAAAAGGAATTGGCTGCGACGCGTGACGAATTTGCGGACCGTGACATGGTGCTGGTGACGCTGCTCGACAGCGGTCCGTCGATGGCCGGGGACCGGGAACTAAGCGTGGCGGAGACTGCTGCCGCCCGCGCCGTCCTGGAGATCCAGGCCGATACGTTCGCGTTGCGGCTGATCGGCAAGGACGGCTCGGTTAAGCTCGCCAGGGATGCCGCCGTGCCAATGCCGGAGATTTTCTCCCTGGTCGATACCATGCCGATGCGGCAACGTGAAATGTCCGACCGCTAGTACCCGCCATGTTCCACGTAACCGGGACGGCGCTGTGGCGCCGATACCTGATCTGTGCCCCGTCCGCTCGCAGCGTCTTCCGGCTGCGAGCGAGCCGTATGCAGGATGAGACCGAACAGCGGCCGCATTCCGGGTATCATGTACTTCGGCTTTTGAACCCAAAACCGACGGTCATTTATCGAGTCCTTTGGGTCTGTACTTCCTGGTTACGCTTCGCATTCGGCCCATCGATCCAGTGTCCCAGCCAACGATTGAAACCGAACGATTGACTTTGCGACCGTTTCGACCCGGCGATTCGCCAGCTGTTCAATTGCTAGCCGGCGAGCGAAGCATCGCTGACACGACGATGAACATCCCACACCCGTACGAGGACGGCATGGCCGAGGAATGGATCAGTGGGCACAAATCGGCCTACGAAGACGGCACGGCGATTACCTTTGCAATTGAGCTTCGCGGCGACGGCAGTTTGGTTGGAGCCATCGGGCTCAGAATTGATCGCGGTCTCAATAAGGCCGAGCTTGGCTACTGGGTGGGTCAACCGTTCTGGAACCGCGGTTATGCCACGGAGGCAGCCATTGCATTACTGGCCTTTGGATTTGACGAATTGAAGCTCAACAGAATCCACGCTGCTCACCTGGCCCGAAATCCATCGTCCGGCCGCGTGATGGAAAAGGCGGGTATGCTTCTTGAAGGGACGGCGCGCCAGGACATCGTGAAGTGGGGAAAGTACGAAGATCTGGTGTCTTACGGATTGCTTCGTGAGGATTGGTTGTGCCGCTGAATTCTTGCTTGATGGATATGGCGCGCAGACGCCTGCCTGTGGCTATACTGAGACGGCCACCTGTTTCGCGGTATACTTTCTCCTGTTGAATCGGGACAGACTATCGGCAGTTCTGAACCGTCGCGACAGCACGACGCGCTGATTAAATACTTCTGACGCAATACTCTGCTGACGTGCCCTTCAGTCGTGAACAACAAACAAATCAAGAGACTGAAAAGGAGAATCGAGATGAGGCGATCGACGGCGGTGCTGCTGCTCTGTGCGAGCCCAATTCTCAACGCTCAGGATGTTCCGGCGACGCAACCTGAAGGAAGAGAGTACTCGCCGTATCCGGAGCAGGATTTTGCGAATCAGGTCTTCTTTGGCGACACGCACCTGCATACGTCTTACTCGGCCGACGCCGGCATGATCGGCAACACCCTGGGCCCTGAGCAGGCGTACCGCTTCGCCCTGGGCGAGACCGTCACGTCATCGACCGGTGTACGTGCCCGGCTGGCCAGGCCGCTGGACTTTCTTGTCGTGGCCGATCATGCGGAAAACCTGGGACTGGCTCCGCTGCTGGCTGCTGAGGATCCGAAACTACTGGCGACTGATTTTGGTAAGAGCCTTCGCGCGGAGATAGACAAAGGCGATCCCGCCGCTGCATGGAGTATGTGGTCGAGCAGCAAGGCCACCGGGGTGGATCCGCTGGCTGATTTCCCGGAAATCTATCGCACGGCTTGGGAACACATCACGAGCATCGCAGAAAAGTACAATTCTCCTGGCCGCTTTACAGCGTTCATCGGCTTCGAGTGGACGTCAAATCCAGAGCGAAACAATCTTCATCGCAACGTAATTTTTCGCGGTGGCAAAGAGACAGCGGACACGATTATCCCGTTTTCGAATTTCGATTCCTTCGATCCCGAAGACCTGTGGAGTTGGATGGATTCCTATGAAGAACGAACCGGGGACAAGCTGTTGGCTGTTCCGCATAACGGCAACCTGTCGAACGGGCTCATGTTCGATGACCAAACGCTCTCCGGTAGCCCGCTCGACCAGGATTATCTCGATCGACGCGCGCGCTGGGAGCCACTATACGAGACCACGCAGATGAAAGGAGATGGCGAGACACATCCATTGCTCTCTCCAAATGATGAATTCGCAGACTTTGAAACCTGGGACAAAGGTCAACTTGGCCCTGCACCGAAAACAACCGACATGTTGCCGCACGAGTATACGCGCGAGGCGCTCAAGCGTGGTTTAGTCTATGAGGCGAAACTCGGTACCAATCCGTGGAAATTCGGTCTGATCGGTTCCACCGATTCCCACACATCGCTTGCAACGACGACGGAAGACAACTTCTTCGGCAAGGTTGCGGCAGTCGAGCCAACCGCCGATCCGATCCGCTTCAATGAGACCGTGGGAGGCATCGGCGGCGACGCCAGTGTAGGACAGTATGCGCGACAGACGAGTGCCTCTGGCCTGGCCGCAGTCTGGGCGCGCGAGAATACGCGCGAGGCTCTTTGGGACGCAATGGCGCGTAAGGAAGTCTATGCAACGACTGGCACTCGCATACGGGTTCGCGTCTTTGCCGGTTTCGACTTCAGGGAAACGGACCTGCACCGTTCCGATTTCGCTCGGCACGGTTATGGGCACGGTGTGCCGATGGGCGGCGACCTGACCGCTGCTCCGGCGGGCAAGGCGCCCTCGTTCTTGATACGCGCGCTGCGCGATCCTGACGGAGCGAACCTAGATCGGGTCCAGATCATCAAAGGCTGGCTTGACCCGGACGGCAATACGCACGAGCGTATATGGGACGTTGCCGTATCGGGCCAACGTGAGATCGGCCCGGACGGCCGTAGTCGCGAGCGTGTCGGAAACACCGTCAATGTCGAGGACGCGAGTTATACCAATGCGATTGGAGCCTCGACTCTTGGCGGATATTGGAGTGATCCGGACTTCGACCCCGAGGAGAGGGCCTTCTACTACGTTCGAGTGATCGAAATCCCCACGCCTCGATGGACGACCATTGACGCCAGGGTATTCGGTGTTGAACGTCCGGACGATGTGCCGACAAGCATTCAAGAGCGTGCTTACACGTCGCCGATTTGGTATACGCCCTAGGCGGACGAACGGCGGCTACTTGACGCTTTGAGCCGGTGGTCCGGAGAGACTTCGACCGGCTCCTGAGCGCCTGCAAGCCGCCAGTCGCCTGATTCGAGGTAATATTTCCGACACTGAGCCCGTACGAGACGTTCAGTCAACCAGCGGTCTTTTCATCCTGTGAGCAACTCCGGATCGATCGTCTTGGCTGCGGCAACGTCTCTCTGAAATTTGTTTTCGCACAGTAGCTTGAATCTGTTCAGGATATTCGCTGTCACTCGATTGTGTATGCGTTCCCATGCTGTGTTGACGATGTGTTTTTCCGGCCAGTCCTTTTTGCCATAGAAGTTGAAGACGACCCCCATAAAGACCTGTGACTGCTCCATCTCTCCCAATTCGTCGATCGACGAGCGTACATAGCAGCAAAACATGCCCACCGGATAGCCGCCACTGCAATCATAGAGGATGTACCTGGGACTATCGAGATCAGCCGGATCCGGCATACGCTGCATCTTGATGGTCTTCATTGTAAATAACGGGACAACGTTCAAACCAAACAGGTCGTACCTGAGACCGAGAAATCTTTTTTTTCGCCCTAGCAGGTAAACATTCTGGTTTTCAAAATCGCCGTCGGCCCTTTCCAGCTTCGCCAAGTGTCCGGGCCAGCAGCGCTCCACTGCCTCTCCTTCCAGGAATTCCTCAAAGACCAGGCTGCCCGGGACCGCGATGCCGATCTTGTGGATGTTCATAATCGCGTATTCGGAGGCACTGAGTGCCAGGCGCTGCCGGATACGATGTTCGTAGTCCTCTCGCACCGCATCGGACTTCGACTCGATAAGCGTCGGGATGGCTGGCCTACGCAACACAAAGCGCCGAATATCGGAGAGGACCGAGCGACTTTGCCCGGGTAGTCCGTCGAATTCGCTCTTGTTGCGTCGCACCTCTGCGAAGTCGATCAAGAGGCGTACCTCGCTAGCGTTCGGTGCAATCTGTAATGCCGATTGTATTACGTTTTTCCGCGGCCGATATAGATGCGCCTGGCGTCTACTCCGCGGAAACATTTCCTGGAAATTACCTTAAGTTCCGCCGACAGTGACGTCACGGGATGTTCGGCCGATGACGCCCATGGGGCCGGAAGCCGCCGGTCGGCGGAATTTCGCTAAAATGGCGGGCGTCTTATGCAGGGCGGAACTACGGAAGCCTGATCGATGTTCAAGTCATTCAGTAGGGGGAATACGCAAGTGAAGTCAGCCGGGCAATGTTGTAGAAGGGGTGTGATCGGGTTTCTCGTTTCCGTTGCCTGTGTCGTCGCCATGTTGCCGTCCGTCGCGTCGTCCGAAGATGCATCGCCGCTGCCGGGCCAGCGTGTGGTCCTGGTGACGGGCTCGACGGGCGGTCTTGGCCGGGAGACGGCGCTGGCATTAGCCCGGGCAGGCGATCACGTCATCATTCATGGACGAAACGCGGACCGGGCAAAAGAAGTCATTCAGCAGATCGAGAAGGATGGGCGCGGGAGCGCGAAATTCTACCAGGCCGATTTCGCAAGCCTGGAGGAAACGAAAGGTCTGGCCAATGCAATTCTCGCTGATTACGATCGCCTGGATGTTCTGGTTAACAACGCAGGCGTCTTTGTGCCGAATCAGGAAGAGCGTCGAGTGTCTGACGATGGTTACGAGCTGCATTTCCACGTGAATTACCTGGCGGGATACGTTCTCACCAATATGCTGCTCCCGCTTCTCGAGGCCAGCGCTCCGAGCCGGGTAGTCAACGTTGCTTCCGGACAGAGGCCGCTGGATTTCGACGACCTGATGTTTGAAAAGGAATACAACGGCCTGGATGCCTATTTGCGCAGCAAGAATGCGCAGATCATGATGACTTTCGCGATGGCGCCCTATCTGTCGAGCCGCAACATTTCGACCAACGCACTTTTCCCGTCCGGACTGATGAACACGGATATGGTGATCGAAGCGGGTTTCGAGCCACAATCTCCGGTCGAGACCGGCCGGGACGCGCTCTTGCAGCTGATCAACGATGATGTGGGCACCGGTCACTTCTTCGATGTCTTCGAGGTCGGAGAGGCGTTGTCACAGGCATCCGACGCCCACGCCCGGCAACAGCTCATGGCAGCGAGCGAGGAACTGACGTCGATTCGGTTTCCGGGGGCTGGCAAGTAGACCCGGTACGACGGCGGGTGCTCGTGAGCGGCCGCCGCAAGCCCCTCGGCCATTGAATCTGCCGTTTGCGCGCCCAAATAAAGGCCATGCGCTACAAGGACTACTACGCGGTGATGGGCGTCGGCCGTGACGCCACGCAGGACGATATCAAGCGGGCCTACCGCAAGCTTGCGCGCAAGTATCACCCGGACGTCAGCAAGGAGCCGGATGCGGAAGCGCGCTTCAAGGAGCTCGGTGAGGCCTACGAGGTCCTGAAAGACCCGGAAAAGCGGGCGGCTTATGACGGGCTCGGCGCAAAATGGCAGGAGGGGCAGGATTTTCGGCCGCCGCCGGACTGGAACGAAGGATTCGAGTTCCACGGCGGCGAATTCACCGGCGCCACGCCGGAAGACTTCAGCGATTTCTTCGACAGCCTGTTCGGGCGCGGGGGCACGGGTGGTGGCTTTGCCCGGTCGTCCCGACGCACTTTCCGTGCGCGCGGCGAGGACACCTATGCGAAGATCCTGATCGACCTCGAAGACGCCTACACCGGCAAGAGCCGCGCGGTCACGCTCGAGCATACCGAGATCGGCCCGGATGGCCGGCCGTCGGTCAAGCAGCGCACGCTGAACGTGCGGATCCCGAAGGGCGTTCGCCAGGGCCAGCACATTCGGCTTGCAGGGCAAGGCAGCCCGGGCATCGGCGGCGGCGAGCCGGGCGATCTCTACCTGGAAGTCGAGTTCAGGCCGCATCGTTACTATCGCGTCGAGGGCAAGGACGTGTTCATCGATCTCCCGGTAGCCCCCTGGGAGGCGGCACTGGGGAGCACTGTCGAGGTACGGACGCCCTCGGGCTACATCGACCTGACGATTCCCGCGAATTCGGCAAACGGCCGCAAGCTGCGCCTCAAGGACAGGGGCATTCCGGCGCGGCAACCCGGTGACCTTTTCGTCGTCGTCAATATCGCACTGCCCAAAGCAGATACAGAAGCCGCAAAGGCCGCGTACGACGCGTTCCGGCAAGCCTTCGATTTCAAACCGCGCGCGGATATCGGAATGTAATCGATGACGAGACGCGACGAAAAAACCACGACCCTGGTCGGCACGATCCTCGAGGAAGAAGTCGTGCTGAGCCTTGCCGAGGTGTGCCGGGCTTCCCGGCTCTCCGCCGAGCGGGTCATCGAGATGGCCGAGGAAGGCATTGTCGAACCTGTGGGCAGGAGCCCCGAAAGCTGGCGCTTTCGCGGTGCCAGTCTGCGGCGAATTCGCTGCGCACAGCGCCTGCAGGAAGATCTCGGTGTCAACACGGCCGGTATCGCGCTGGTGCTCGATTTAATGGACGAACTCGAGCGGCTGCGCGCGCGGCTCGGCCGCTTCGAATACTAGGTCGCGGCCCCGGCTGCGCGCATTGTCTGTAACGTGGCGGCATTCGACCGCGCACGAAGAACGCAGCAAACGCAACGCAGTTCACAGTTCCGGCCTGCCGGCACGCCATGCGTGACCGCTGTCACAGAGGAGCCCGGAGGTTCCTGTCTAGGATGGTGGCGAGTCTGATTGCATGGAAAGCGCATGGCATCGGCAAGGATGCTCACAACCGCCTGTTTATGCTTGCTATTGGCCCTGGTTCCCGGGGCCGGTTTGGCGGATCCCGGTATCGCAGGCCAAGGGCCCCGGGTTCCGCCAGTCCACGATATCGACCGACTCGTCGACGCCAGCGATGTGTCCTCCCGGATGCGCAGCCTGTTGATCAGCCAGGGTGGGGAGATCATCTACGAGCGCTACTTCAATGACTTCGGACCGGACGACCTCACCAATGTGAAATCGGTCTCGAAGAGTATCCTGTCGGCGCTCATCGGCATCGCGATCTCTGAGCGCCTGATCTACGGTGTTGATACGAAGATTGACGAGTACTTCGGCGAGGAGATGGTCGAACTCGGCGATCCCGCGATCGCGACGATCTCGATAGAGAATCTGCTTACGATGCAGGCCGGCCTCAGGCCAACCAGCAACGTGAACTACGGCGCCTGGGTGCAAAGCGACAACTGGGTCAGCGCCGCTCTCGAGATGCCCATGGAAGCGACGCCCGGGCGTGAAATGTTGTACAGCACCGGAAATACTCACTTGCTGTCGGCGATCATTGCGCGTGCGAGCGGGCGCACGACCCTCGATTTTGCCCGTGAGGCGCTCGCCGAACCGCTCGGCTTCGATCTCGCGCCATGGCCACGCGACCCGCAGGGGATTTATTTTGGCGGCAATGACATGGAGCTGACGCCGCGGCAGATGCTCGCTTTCGGCGAACTGTACCTGAACGACGGCCGTATCGACGGGCATCGCGTGATACCCGAAAGCTGGGTCAGGGCGTCACTGATGCCGCGCGCGAAGTCGCCGCACGGAGACAGCCGCTACTATGGTTACGGCTGGTGGAGTTGTGACCTGGCTGGCCACTTTGTCCCGCACGCATGGGGTCACGGCGGGCAATTCATCATGCTCGTTCCAGACCTCGACCTCGTTCTCGTAACCACGTCCGCCCCGTACGCCGATGCGGCGGCTCATGAGCATGCAAACAAGGTCTACGGGCTGTTGCAGCGCCTGATACGAAACGTCGACGACTATTCGACGCCGCACCAGTGGTACGCGGACCGCGGCCCAAATCCAGTGCTGCATTGACGGCCGCCGCCTAAAATTTTCCGAAGTGTATTATATTTCTAGCCACTTCGGCCTGATGCGCCGACGTTTCTATTTGTAACTGATGTTTAAATTGGGCGCACCAAGTGGTTTAATGTCGGTGTACGTATATTTACCTATAATAAAAACCAGCTCCAGACCTTGGAAGATAAACCGATCCCGAAACCGCCGCGCCCGCACTGGCCCGCTACTGCGCTGCTTCGCATACTGGCTCCCACGTTTACACTCGTGGGGCTCGCCTGTCTTATCGTATTCACGCTCGCCACGGTCGATTCACGACATGGCGCCTGGGCGGCCGAATCCGCGTTCGACAAGCTTCGTGAGCAGGCGCTTGCAGAAATTCCCGATCAGCAAGACTGGTCAGACGGACGCAAAGCAAAGTATCTCGAGTCACAAGCCGCCGAGCTCGGTGCGCCGCCCGCGCTGATCCGGATCCCGTCGCTCGACCTGACGGTCCCGGTTTTCAAGGGCACGGATGAAATCGTATTGAACCGCGGTGCCGGGTGGATCGAAGGCACCGCGGAACTCGGTACGACCGGCAACGTTGGCCTCGCGGGACATCGCGACGGTTTCTTCCGTGGCCTGAAGGATATCAAGTCAGGCGACATGATCGAGGTCGCGACACTCGACGGCTCACTGATTTACCGCGTGAGCGAGATCACGATCGTCGATCCGGAGGACGTATACGTGCTGGCACCGACCCCCAAGCCGTCGGTCACGCTGGTCACGTGCTACCCGTTCTACTTTGTCGGTCATGCGCCGAAACGTTACATCGTGCGTGGCGTCCTTGAAGACGGACAGCCATTGATGTCAGGCCTGGTCACAGACCAGGAACAGAACCATAACCATAAGCAAATCCAGATACCTTAACGAAGGAGCGACCAATGAGAATAACGACAAGCCTGATACTAACGAGCACCCTGCTTCTGGCAGGGCTTGCCGCAGCGCCTGCCCAGGCACAGGTTACCTGCGACGACATCGACTTCACCGGCCAGATCTCGGATCGTTTCCCGCGGGCAAACGACGCGTGCCTTGCGGTGGTAGAGCGCGACGGACGCCAGTTCGCCAAGTTCACTGCCGAGGTGCAACGGGTTCGTGGCAACACTCTTTACGCGAAGTTCAAGTTGCCCGATGGCAGCAAGACCGATACCTATTCATTCGACATGCCCGC
>Ga0209536_100011188_pt1 | contig 13169 bp, 16 predicted proteins | sample DeeMarSeWOR28_12_FD_187461 | JGI IMG/M metagenome (GOLD analysis project Ga0209536, IMG submission 187461) | Marine sediment microbial communities from White Oak River estuary, North Carolina - WOR-2-8_12 (SPAdes) (version 2) | ecosystem: Environmental > Aquatic > Marine > Intertidal zone >...
AATTGATGGCAAAAAGTAAGCAAAACAGACATAAATTAAGTTGACATCGCGCTGCCAAAGAGACAGCAAGTAAATTAGATCATAAATTCCTTCCAACGAAATTTGGACTGTTTGCTCATTTGCAACAACAGGGATTAGCAATCTTGGCAAAGCAATTGCTACGAACAAACCCGAAATAGAAATGATAATTTCACGCAGAGATCTTCTAATTCCTTCCTGCTGCATTTTGGAAACTATATAAGCGAGCAATGGAATTGCTACAAATTCGCGCATCTGCAATCCAAGTATTGTAATCAAGAGTAGAGGGTAAAACTGTTTCTTGAATACAAACCAGGTACAAAGCAGAATAACTGCATATGCCAAAGCATCAGCACGATATACATCAAAAAGCAAATATTTGAGGTTGTACATGGAAAACGCGACAGCCAACATACCGACATAGGCACTTCTTTTAGAATGTGTTAGATAATGGACGATCAGGTAGATTCCCAACAATTGACTAATTCCGCCGAAGTAAGTAATCAGTTTAAAGCTCTTATAAATTGAAATTCCTATGGATTGATGGAGTATCCTTGCCAATAGTGGAGTAGCGTATCGATAAATGAATGGGGAAACTAACAGTTCCGTTTCAAAACCTCGCTCTGCGATACCGAGATAAATATTGGAATCAAATAAATACTTTTCTGTAGCTCCATTCGTCAACATATCTACCAGAATAACCAAAGCAATACTGGAAACCAAAGGAAGTACGTACTTCTTTAGTATTTGCATAGACTTTTTGTGCAATGGTTTCAAGTGTTATTTTGTCTCCCGACCCCTGCGGACGGTAATGGTTTCGCCGCCAATACCCCAGTTGTCGGTCTCGACTTCTTCGATGACTACCACGGTGGTAGCCGGGTTCTTACCCAATGTTTCAGCCAGCAGGCGAGTCACTTCGCGGATGAGGGTAGCCTTTTGTTCAGCAGTCGCGCCTTCACGCGTGATTTTGATGTTTACAAAGGGCATAATTTCTCCTAACCAATTGTGTTATACAACTGCCAAGGTTCCAAGAAACCAAGGGTTTCGTTATGACGCCAAAATAAACTTGGCGATCTTTGCGAGTTTGGCGGTTTAAAAGTCAGCGTTCATCTGTGTTCAACGCATTAACCTGCTCAGCCGCCAGGTTCGCCAAAATCATCTCGACGGACATCACCTGCCCATACGATTTAAGCGCGGCCAGAAAGGCCTTATGCATATGCTCCGCCGGAATGGTTGTATCACCGTAGGTCAGGGTACGCGTGGCGCAGGCATCTTCGGCGACCATGATTTTGAAACCCAGATCGGCGGCAGCGCGAGTAGTGGCGTCCACGCACATATGCGTCATCATACCAGTGATGATGACGCGCTCGATCTGCCATTCTTGTAAAAGTTCGAGCAGATTCGTCTCACGGAAGGCGTTCGGATAGTGCTTCTGCACCAATGGCTCACCTTCGTAATGGGCGGTGATGTCGTTGATGTCCGTGCCACGATCGCCAGAGATAAAGAAAGTTGCGTCTGGGCTCAAAGATATATGTTGGATATGTACGGTCGGCATACTATGGTCACGGAAGCATTGCAGCAACTCGTTAGCCTTCTGGGCTGCTTCTACAGGGCCTTCTAACTCCATCTTGCCGCCGGGAAAGTAGTCGTTTTGGATGTCGATCAAAAGTAAGGCTGTTTTCATTTTTTCTCCATTTCACTTTCTGCTAAAATCAGCTGGAATCTCCCCCCAGGCTTTTGTGTCCCATTTCAAGATCTTGAATTTGGGATAGGTTTTCAACGCTTCTTCTGCACGGTATATAAAATCAAACAACAGCTTATTGGATGGCAGTCTTTCCAGATTCGTTTTGCACTTACCCACTTTAATCCAGCCCATGGCAGTTACAGAATCGGAGTAAATCGGCCAATCATGATTCTTGGTAATTAACCAGTCCATCGCAAGGATGATGGCCAGAAACTCACCGACGTTATTGGTGCCATCCGGGAATGGCCCGGCGTGGAAGATCTGCTCGCCAGTTTCGGTCAATACGCCCTGATATTCGAGCGGACCCGGTGAACCAGAACAAGCCGCATCCACGCAGATAGAAGGAAGAACGGGTTTTATCGGCGCAAATAACCATTGTTGGTTTGTGCCGGGTTTACCCTTGTAATCTTCATAAACATTTCGATAAGCGGCTTCCGCCATATCGCGATTGGCGAAGGATTTATATTCCGCACCTGCGTATCCTTTCACCTGCGCTTCACATTCTAGCCAGGAGGTATAGATGCCAGGCACCCGTCCCTTCCAGACAACATAGTATTTTTGTTTTGCCATTTATCCATTTTAACCGCAAAGCCCGACGATTTCTTGTCGGGCTTACTGATCAAGTGAATATTGATTACTGAACCTACCCCATCTTGCCCGTGATATAAGCTTCCGTCAATTCCTGTTTAGGCCGTGTGAACATCTCATTCGTGGGCGAAAACTCCACCAGTTCCCCCAACCAGAACAAGCCGGTCATATCTGAAACACGTCCTGCCTGTTGCATGTTATGCGTCACGATGACCACGGTATAGTCCTTTTTCAGGTCGGCGATCAATTCTTCAACCTGTAAGGTGGCAATCGGGTCGAGAGCCGAAGTCGACTCGTCCATCAGAATTACTTCGGGCTGCACCGCTACAACGCGCGCAATACACAGTCGCTGCTGTTGGCCGAGTGAAAGCCCCATTGCGTTCTCGCTCAAAATATCCTTGACTTCATCCCACAATGCGGCCTGTCGCAAGCTGCGTTCGATCGTCTCTTCCAAACTGGCTTTGTTACCCGCTGTCCCCAGCACGCGTGGTCCAAAGGCCACATTGTTATAGATCGACTGCGGAAACGGGTTCGGCTTCTGGAACACCATCCCCACACGCTGTCGCAACTCAACCACGTCCATATCTTCGGCGTAAATGTCCTCGCCATTTAGCGTGATCTTACCCTCCACGCGTGTCCCGCTGATCGTATCGTTCATGCGGTTCAGGCAGCGCAGGAAGGTTGATTTGCCGCAGCCCGATGGGCCGATCAGCGCTGTCACCTGGCGTGGCAATACTTCCAGGCTGATATTCGCAAGTGCTTTCGACTTGCCGTAATAAAAATCAAGGTTTCGGATGGAAAAGACGGGATCGGTCATATCCTGATTTTATCATCTTTAGAGATGAGATATAATTCGGAGCGATGAAATCCTATCCGCTTCTTTCCGGATTGCTGCTTGCTCTCGTTATCTTGAGCGTTTCCTGCTCTTCGGCCTCTTCCTCCCAAAACTCCCAACAATCGACTGCTTATATTGAAAATAAAGGCTCTGATACCATCGTCAATCTGGCGCTGGCCTGGGCTGAGCGTTACCAGTCAGACTACCCTGATGTGCGTATCTCGGTAACAGGCGGCGGGTCCGGGACGGGAATCGCGGCGCTTATTAACGGCACCGTAGACATCGCAAACGCCTCCCGTCAGATCAAGAAAGAAGAGATCGACGAAGCGCAGGCTAATGGCATTGACCCAGTCGAATTCGTGATCGCCCGCGATGCAATTGCCGTCATCGTCAATCCAGAAAATCCGGTCAACGAACTCACCCTGCAACAAATATCCGATATTTATAGCGGGAAGATCAGCAACTGGAGTGAAGTCGGTGGCGAAGACCGGCCCATCGTGCGCCTGTCGCGTGAGACCAACTCCGGCACACACGTCTATTTTTTGGAGACCGTGCTGCGCTTGGGCGAAAAGGAAAATAAAACCTTTTTCTCTGCGAACACACTGCTACTGCCATCCTCGGAAGGCATCATCGCCGAAGTGCGCCAAAACCCGAACGCCATTGGCTACGACGGCCTGGGTTATGTTCCGCATGATCTAAAGATGATCGCAATCGCCGAACAGCAGGGCGGCGCCTTTGTATTACCCTCAGTGGAAACAGTGAACGACGCCACCTATCCCATCGCCCGTGATCTATATATGTACACTGCGGGCGAGCCAACTGGTACGGTGAAGATTTACCTTGATTGGATCATCACATCTGACGAGGCACAAGGCATTGTGAAAGAATTGGGGTTTGTGCCGATTAAATAACCCTGTTGTAGGGGCGGTTCTGAGACCCGCCCCTACGTGAGAATGCTATGGAAAAAGACCTTAACTGGCGCGAATTTGTCATTACCCGTTTGATCAAAGTCTCTGGCTATTCAGCAATTGTCTTTGTTGCTTTGATCTTTTTCTTCCTGCTGCGCGAGGGACTTCCCACGCTTGGGGAAGTTTCCCTTTCCAACCTTTTCAGCACACGCTGGTATCCAATTGAAGATTATTACGGCATCCTGCCGCTGATCACCGGTTCCCTGATCGTGACAGTTGGGGCATCGTTGATCGCAATTCCCTTTGGCATCGGGACAGCTATCTACATCGCTGAGATCGCTCCGCGCTGGGTCCGTGAGATTCTGAAGCCGCTGGTGGAATTGCTCGGCGGATTGCCCTCGGTGGTGCTGGGATTTCTCGGCATCCTGGTGCTTTCCCCCTGGCTGCGCGTTTCCCTGAACATCCCCACTGGCCTGACGGCTCTAGCAGGGTCATTACTTCTGGGAGCCATTGCCATCCCGACCGTAGTCTCAGTGGCTGAAGATGCACTGGACACAGTTCCACGTTCCTATCGTGAGGGTTCCTGGGCGTTGGGCGCCACCAAATGGCAGACCATTTGGCGCGTGACACTTCCTGCCGCCCGCTCTGGCGTGCTAACAGGCGTGATGCTTGGCATCGGCCGCGCCATCGGGGAAACAATGGCGGTCATGATGGTCACTGGTAATGCACCCGTCATGGCGCTCAAACTGAGCAGTCTGTTCTCTCCCGCCCGCACAATGACCGCCACCATCGCCGCCGAAATGGGCGAAGTTGCCAGTGGCAGCGTGCATTACCATACGCTATTCTTCATCGGCATGGTCTTGTTCCTGATCTCGCTGGCAGTCAATGTAGCCGCTTCGAGCGTTGTCTTCCGCTCGAAGAAACGCGCTGAAAGGATCTTGTCGTGAACCGCCATCTTTCCCAGCGTTTGGGCTTCTCCCTGTTGACCTTGATCGCCGTGTTCACGGTGGTGCCCATCGTGGCAGTTGTTATTTACATCTTGGTGCAAGGCGCCCCTGCCATTTCATGGGAATTCCTGACCGCCATGCCACGCTCCGGGATGCGCGAAGGCGGCATCCTGCCTGCCATCATTGGGACGTTTTACCTGACAATTGGTACGGCTATCTTCTCGGTCCCATTGGGAATTGCAGCGGCTGTATATTTGTCCGAGTACGCGGCAGATAATCGTTGGACCCGGCTTATCCGCCTCGCCATCATTAATCTAGCGGGCATCCCGTCGGTCGTCTACGGTCTCTTCGGGTTGGGACTGTTCGTGCTGTTCCTTAACTTCGGCACCAGCATCCTGGCCGCTTCATTGACTTTATCCATCATGACACTGCCCGTCATCATCAGCACCGCGGAAGAAGCGTTGCGGGCTGTACCGCAAGGCTTCCGCACAGTCAGTTTTTCATTGGGCGCCACTCGCTGGCAGACCATCCGCCGCATCGTTCTGCCGCAAGCCCTGCCTGGCATCCTGACCGGCGTCATCCTGGGTCTGGAACGTGCTGCAGGAGAGACGGCACCCATTCTATTTACGGGAGCGGCCTTTTTCCTGCCACGCCTGCCCGGGTCCGTATTTGATGCGACCATGGCATTACCCTACCATCTGTTCGTTATCTCTACACAAGTTCCAGAAATGCCCATTCAAATCCAGTATGGCACGGCTTTGGTACTGCTGGTCTTTGTGTTGGGAATGAACATCATTGCTACGGTTATCAGGTCAAGAGCGAGGGCAAAACGACAATGGTAACCATGAACAAAATCATTATCGAGAATCTCTCCCTCCAATATGCCGACGGCACCGAATCTTTGCGCAACATCAGCATGGACGTGCCTGAAAATGCCATCACGGTTTTATTCGGTCCAGCGGGTGGTGGCAAGTCCACGTTGCTGCGCTGCCTGAACCGCCTGAACGACCTGACTGAAGTTAAAGCCGTTTCTGGCCGCATCCTGCTAGATGATGAAAACATTCTCGATCCCAAAACCGATACGATTGTCTTGCGACGCAAGGTTGGTATGGTCTTCGCCCGCCCGGTGGTATTGCCGATGTCCATCAGACAGAATCTGACCTATGGACTGGAACTGGCAGGTGAGACGCGTAATTCCAGGCTAGACGAAGCGGTCGAACGCAGCCTGAAGTTGGCCGCCATTTGGGACGAAGTCAAAGACCGACTGGATGATCCCGCTATCGCCCTCTCCGGCGGACAACAGCAGCGCATCTGCCTGGCGCGTTCGCTGGCACAACAACCAGAAGTCATCCTGCTCGATGAACCTACTTCCGGTCTCGATCCCATCTCGACAGGCAAAGTCGAAGCCGCTCTGCAAGAATTAAAAAGGGACTACACTATCATTCTCGTGCCGCATTCTGTCCAGCAAGCAGCGCGGACTGCTGATTACGCCGCCTTCTTCCTGCAAGGTGAACTGGTGGAATATGGTAGCGGCGATGAGATTTTCACTACCCCACACGAACAACGCACAGAAGATTATGTGACCGGGAGATTCGGTTAGTTTTGTCGGGGCGGGGTAATCCCGCCCTTTTTTGTTAACAATCCCTTAACAGCCTTCTACACCCCCTATGGTATATTCCCCTCAATGTCAGAAACCATTCTCGTCGTCGAAGACGAACCGTCCTTACAGGAAACCCTGGTTTACAACCTGAAAAAAGAAGGGTACACAGTCGAAGCTGTGGGCGATGGCCGTGAAGCGCTAGACCTGGCGCGCCAATTCAAACCCGACCTGATCGTACTCGACTTGATGCTGCCCAGCATGGACGGCTTTGAGGTCACGCGTATACTGCGCAAGGAAATGACTACGCCCATCTTGATGCTGACCGCTCGCGATGACGAGATCGACCGTGTGGTCGGGCTTGAAGTTGGCGCGGATGACTACCTGACCAAGCCCTTCTCTATGCGAGAACTGATGGCGCGTGTCAAGGCCCAGTTGCGCCGCGCCCGTCTGATTCGCGAAGAAATGAGTAGCCAACCGTCCGGAATACCCCAAGAAAAACTGAGCTTCGAAAACCTGGTCATCAACCAGACTCGCCGCGAAGTCACCCTGAATGACGAGCCTCTGCAACTAAAACCCAAAGAATACGAATTGCTGCTTTTCCTGGCCGAGCATAAAGGCCAGATGCTCTCGCGCGAGTTCATTCTCGAGCGTGTCTGGGGCTGGGATTACATCGGCGATAGCCGCACAGTGGATGTACACATACGCTGGCTGCGGCAGAAGATCGAGTCCGATTCGGCCAAGCCAGAACGCATCATCACCGTGCGCGGCGGGGGCTATCGCTTCGAAGGTTAAATGGGCTCTTATCTTGGCATTCTAGTCCCGATCCTTCTAGTTGCCCTCCTCTGGCTGGGCTGGCGTTATCTCAGCCTGCACCGACAACTCAACCAATACACTCAAAATCTGCGTAACGCCTCCGAGGGAGTGCTTGCCCCGCAAGCGCTACCCGAAGATGTGAAAGGGTTGGAAGAGCTCTCCAACGCGGTCAAGAATCTGCTCTCTTCCTTCAACTTCCAGCTTGCTACTTCTGACGCTGACCGTGCCCGTCTCGCCGCTGTGCTCGACCAGTTAACAGATGGCGTCATCATTGCGAACCCGAATGGCTATGTCCAGTTTGCCAACCCGGCTGCTGAGAAGCTCTTCGGAAACGACCTGCTCGAACGCTCAATTAGCGAGACGCTGCGCCACCACCAACTGATCCACGCCTGGCAGGTAAGCCAGAACAACGACGAGATGCAAGTCGAGACTGTTGAACTGCCCAATCGTCACCAATTCCTGCAATTGATCGTCATCCCCGACCGCTTCACACCCGGCGGCAGCCTGCTTCTGGTTCAAGACCTGACACGCGTCCGAAAGCTTGAAACCGTCCGTCGGGACTTCATCAGCAACATCTCACACGAACTGCGCACCCCGCTAGCCTCGCTCAAGGCCCTGACCGAAACGCTGCAAGACGGCGCGTTATCAGACCCGGAAGCTGCCCCCCGCTTCCTGGGCCGCATGGTTACCGAAGTGGACGCGCTAACCCAGATGGCGCAGGAATTGCTCGATCTTTCGCGCATCGAATCCGGGCAGGTGGGGCTTTCACTCAATCCTGTCGAACCCAAGAAGCTGCTGCAATCCGCTGCCGAGCGCATGCGCTTGCAAGCAGAGCGAGCCGGGCTTTCATTGCGTGTCGAGTGCCCGGACGACCTGCCCAGGGTAAACGCGGATGAGCCGCGCATCGAGCAGGTGCTGGTTAATCTGATCCATAACGCGGTCAAGTTCACCCGCCCGGGCGGGGAGATTACTTTGTTAGGAGAAGCAGGCGAGGGCGTAGTCCGATGCGGGGTAAAGGATACGGGGATGGGCATCCCGGCGGAGGATGTCCCGCGCATTTTCGAGCGTTTCTATCGCGTCGACAAGTCCCGCGCAGGCGGTGGCACCGGGCTTGGGCTGTCCATCTCGCGGCATCTAGTCGAGTCGCATGGGGGGCAAATTTGGGCCGAAAGTATCGAGGGGGAAGGCAGCACATTCTATTTCACAATCCCAAGCGCTTAACAGACCTATTTGCCATTGTTAACATTTTCTTAACCTATACCATCGGCTTCTGATCTAAAATAGTTCAGGAGTATGTTGCAGAAGTTATACACGGCGTAAACTTCTATGGCATATTTCATCCTTTGTCGCCTCTCTGCCATTTCTGGCAGGGAGGCGTTTGTATAAAAAATGATCGAGCGAGAAGTCAGCGTGGTTTTTTTGCACCAATAAGCCTAACAAATTTGTTTTCTGTTTGTTAACCAGCTCTTAAGTCGTTAATAAGACTTAGGTGCTATTATGTGATTATGTAATAGGAGTTCACTATGAGCATCTTTCTCTCAATCACACTCGTTGCAATGCTAGCCGTCTTCAGCGTGGACGTCATGCAAAAGCGTCGTGAGTTTTTGAAACAACAAAGCACGAAATAGCACAGCTTCTAAAACATTTCTCCTCCTTTGACAGCCTCCACAAGAGGCACTTCCCGCCGATCAGACATCGGCGGGTTGTTTTTTTTTATCCAACTACCTAAGATCTGTTTACTGATTGTTAACCAACTCTTAAATTGCTCATAAGATATAAATGATACGATTTGTGTAAGGAGTTTCAACCATGAACATCTTTCTCATACTCGTTCTTATCGCCCTGCTAACTGTCTTCAGCGTGGACGTTCGACAAAAACGTCGTACCTTTTTGAAAAAGCAGTCAACTGACTTTGACCATTAGACTTTTTCTCCTCCTTTTACCGCCTCAATGAGGCAAAGCCCGTCGGATACCTGATGGGCTTTATTTTTAGGAGTTATGCAATTGAATGGAGGGGCCCTGAACTAACTGTTAAGTCTTTAAGTGAAAATTTATCTGTTACTTTTCGTTTCAAGCAGTGGCTTTTCAAATTCTTTGGTCAGGTCCCCTGTTTTGATATAAACTGTGCGTTCACAGATGTTTGTAACACGGTCCGCCATACGCTCCAGGTTATGTGCCGCACAAAGAACATAGTTGGCCTGCTCGATTTTTTCTGGTTGTTCAGCAACATAATCCATCATTTCAAAATACAACTGTTCATAAAGCGCATCGATCAGGTTATCGTCGCTAACGATTTTTCTTGCAGCATATTGATCTTCATCAACAAATGCGGTAAGAGAAGAGTGGAGCATGTCAATGACTTTTTGAGCCATGAAATGTATATCCCGCAGAATTTTTGGCATACTCAAACCACCTGAGCGCAAGTTAATTGAAGCAATCCCTTTTGCATAGTCCCCCATACGCTCCAATTCTGTGCATATCTCGAATATGGATACAAGAATGCGCAGATCATGAGCCGCCGGCTGTTGTGTGGCCATTGTTGCAATCACTGCCCCTTCGAGACTGAACCGTTTCTCATTAATTCTCCTGTCATACTCCAGGATAAGTTTAGATTGGTCAAAATCATGTTGCTTCAACGCGTTTACAGATTGGAACATGGCTTGCTCAACCATGCTTCCAAGAATAAGCACTTCATCTTTAGCGCGCTGAATTTCTCGATCCAGATATGTTCTTGTCATCTTTTAGTTCTGAATTTATTGTGGATAGCCTCCAATATAGTAACCTTCCCGAATTAACATCAATAGAATGTACTGTTAACATCGCGTAAATATTTTCAACACGGAAAGATTTAACCAATCCTTAAACTGCTCTTGATTGGCCTTTAATACAGAGGAAGTACACTTTTCAAAAAGGAATTTATTTATGGGTTTTGCTGACTTACACATTCACACTTCATATAGCAAAGATGGAACTGCTTCCGTGACAGATGTACTCCAGCGTGCGAAAGAGGTCGAGTTGGATGTCATTGCTATCACCGACCATGACGAAATCAGGGGAGCACTGGAGGCACAGAATTTAGCCTCAAAGTATGGGGTCGAGGTAATTTCTGGTATTGAGATTACGACTGCCGAAGGTGATTTGCTAGCATTATTTGTGGATAAGTTGGTAGCGCCTTATCTATCTTTGGAAGAGACAGTTCTACGCGTAGGGGAACTGGGCGGAATCTGTATCGCTCCTCACCCGATGGACAATGGCTTCAAGATGCACAGCCTGGGTTCGTATCCAATTATGAAGGCACTGCGCAACCCTGATGTCGCTGAAGTACTGGTGGCTATCGAAACCTATAATGCCACCACCTTGAATAAAGAGAACAACCGCTATGCGGATATTCTGGCCAATCGTCTGGAAATTGCCAAGACGGGTAGCAGCGATGCCCATATCTTGAGAACGATTGGGCTGGGAGGGACAATCTTTCCTGGCTATTCAGGGCAGGATTTGCTGACAGCTTTTCGAAATAGGACAACAGTTCCACATGTGAATGAAGATTGGAATGCCGTGAAAATATTGGGAAGTTGGTCTATAAAGTATATTGAACATTCTCTCTCGCAATTCAAAGCAAATACACTGCACGGATTGAGTAGTTTTGCGTGGAGAGAAACTTTGAAAGGTGTATTACTAAATGAATAAACATATTCTTGTAACGAATGATGATGGCGTTTTGTCGCCCGGTCTAATGGCACTGGCCGATGAAATGCGCAAGCTAGGCAATGTCAGCATCCTCGCGCCCGACCGCAACTGGTCAGGCGGCGGGCATGTCAAAACATTGGACCGCGCCTTGCGGGTCAAAGAGGTTCGACTGGCGGATGGCTCTACCGCTTATGCTGGGGATGGCGCACCGTCCGATTGTGTGGCGCTTGGCACACTGGGATATTTCAAGGAGCCTATTGACCTGGTCGTTTCTGGAATTAATGCGGGTGCGAACCTGGGGCATGATGTCACTTACTCCGGCACAGTGACGGCCGCAATGGAAGCGGCCATCGCCGGAGTTCCGAGCATCGCGGTATCGTTGGAGATCGTGGAAGGCCATATTGGTGAAGTTGACTATGGCCCGGCGGCACGAGCCGCGCGACAAGTTGTCCAGAACGTGATCAACTATGGTCTGCCTGACGAAATCCTGCTGAACGTCAACGTTCCTTTCATAAAAGAAGAGCAGATTCGCGGCATTCGTATGACCCGCCAGGGGTTACGCGTGTACCACAGCCGTTTGGATGAGCGCATCGACCCGCGCGGACGGCCATATTACTGGATCGGCGGGGATGCGCCTACCGGCGTGCCTGAACGCGGCACAGATGTAGGAGCGCTTGCGGAGGGTTTCGTCTCAGTCACGCCTCTGCAACTCGATCTGACTGCTTACCATGCGATGACAGACATAAGTAACTGGGATTGGAACAATGCCCCCGAACAGCAACTCTTGCAGTTACCAGAGTGGAGTGCGCACATCAAAAAATAGATGCGATGTTTCTTCTCTTTTGTCGTCTCCCCGGAGACACTACCCGCCGTCTTGGAACGGCGGGTAGCTTTTAAATATCTCCACACATAGGGTTTCTTTTAAAACGATAACAAGTTGTTAACAATTATTTCGTGAATAGATAACTAAAATCATATTAGCATGGAATTTCTAGGAGATCACGCATGGAACTGCAATACAGAGAATTAGAAAATAAAATCCGCTTGATAAGGCTAATCGGGGAGTTAGATATTAGCAAAGCTAAATCTGTTGAATCTGAGTTCATCGTGCATTGTGCTGGAAATCAATTAAAGGTTATCGTTGACCTTTCCAAAGTAACTGATATTACCCACAGTGGTGTCCAACTGTTTCTTTGGACAGCCAAAGAAGTAGTCAGTAGAGGGGGAAAGTTTGTTGTGACCAATTCAATCCCAACAGTTGAGCAGTTCCTTAAGAAAAATGGCGTCAGCGTATGGGCTCAATCCTACCCGGACATTGATACCGCCGTTTCCTATCTATTAGGTCTCGAAACGAATCGATTAGAAGATCTCTAAACAGGTATTGCCGGTAGCAACAGGAAGCCTCTAAAGAGCTGCCATTGAGACTGCAAACATTGTTAACCTATTGTTAAACGAATTTTTGTTTAGCCTTAATAGCTGCCAGTTAACATACTTCCGTATACTATAAAACTCTTACAAGGAGAAGAGAAAAATGCGTAAAAATTTGTACGTCCTGTTTGCCGCCTTTGTGTTGGTCAGTATGATTCTGGCTGCCTGCGGCGGTGATATCCAAACCCCCGCTCCAGCTGAACCGGCTGCGCCGGCTGAAGAGCCCACCGCTGCCCCAGAAGAGCCTGCTATGTCAGACGATCCGATGGCGATGTATGCCCCAGATGCAGTTTCTGGCGATGTTGTGATCGCTGGCTCCTCCACCGTCTTCCCGCTGGCTGAGCGCATGATCGAACGCTTCGCTGAAGAAGGCTTCGACGGCAACGCCACCTACGATAGCATCGGCTCCGGCGCCGGCTTCGAACGCTTCTGCGTCACCGGCGAATCAGACGTCTCCGGTGCTTCTCGTGCCATCAAGGACAGCGAAATCGAATCCTGCCGAGCTATCGGCCGTGAGCCTATCGAGTTTCGCCTCGGCACCGACGCCCTGTCTGTTGTCGTCAGCACCGAAAATGACTTCGTTACCGACGTCACCCTCGAA
>Ga0209536_100011189_pt1 | contig 13169 bp, 12 predicted proteins | sample DeeMarSeWOR28_12_FD_187461 | JGI IMG/M metagenome (GOLD analysis project Ga0209536, IMG submission 187461) | Marine sediment microbial communities from White Oak River estuary, North Carolina - WOR-2-8_12 (SPAdes) (version 2) | ecosystem: Environmental > Aquatic > Marine > Intertidal zone >...
GAGCGAGACTGCGAGCCGAGTTGGATCCCCAGCGCTACATCGGTCGCGCCCCTGAACAAGTAGTGGAATTCGTCGAAGGACCATTGGCGCGTATGCTACAAACTCTAGCTACATACAGCGCCCCTGATGAAGCGGCGGTCACGTTATGAGTTCAACTCCTTTGATTGAAAGTGCTCTTCCCCTGCCGCTCGTGCGCCAAGGCAAGGTGCGCGAGGTGTATGCGGTCGACGACGATACGCTATTGCTGGTCACCAGTGACCGGATTAGCGCGTTTGACGTCGTGATGCGCGAGCCTATACCCGACAAGGGGGCGGTATTGACCCAGATCAGCGGGTTCTGGTTCGGCGAACTGGCTTCGGTCGTATCAAGTCACTACTTGACCTGCAGAACTGACGAGATAATCGAGCGAGTTCCTGCATTGGCCGGGCACCGCGCGCAAATTGCCGGCCGGGCAACGTTGGCGCGGCGCGCCGAGCCGATACCGTTCGAGTGTGTCGTGAGGGGCTACATAACCGGTTCGGCTTGGAAAGAATATCGCAGCGGTGGCACGCTGGCGGGCGAACCATTGCCGGCGGGACTCGAGGAGAGTCAGGAGCTGAGCCCGGCGATCTTCTCCCCTGCGACCAAGGCGGAGGAAGGCCATGACGAGAACATCACGTTCGACCGGATGGCGGCGGAGTTGGGTGACTCGTTGGCACAGCGGCTGCGAGACATCAGCATAGAGCTGTACGAGGCCGGCAGGGAGCAGGCACGGCGCAACGGGATCATCATAGCGGACACCAAGTTCGAATTCGGGCGCTCATCCTCCGGCGAATTGGTCCTGATAGACGAATTGCTCACACCGGATTCGTCACGTTTTTGGCCGGCGGATCAATACCAGCCCGGCCGCGGCCAACCCTCCTTCGACAAACAGCCACTGCGAGACTATCTGGACGGGCTCAGGCGCAGCGGTGCCTGGAACGGGGAGGCCCCACCCCCGACGCTGCCCACGGAGATAGTGAGCGCAACCAGCAAGCGGTATCGCGACGCCTACTTGCGACTGACGGGCAAGCCGTTGCCGGACGAACTGTGAGGCTGGCACCGGAGGGCCGCTGGTTCGTGCTTGCGGCCGTGATGGGTTTTGCTGGCGCCGCCATAGTGGCATGGGTTGCCCATCTGGGATGGTGGCTGCTGCTTCCCGGCGGTTGGGCTCCGGTGGTGCTGTGGATCGTGTGGTTCTTTCGCGATCCGGACCGCAACGGACCTCGTGGAGAGAACCTGGTTCTCGCGCCAGCTGACGGCCGCGTGGTCTCGATTGCCGCAGTCGACGAACCCAGCTTTGTGCGTGGTCCGGCACACCGGATCTCGATATTCATGAACGTGTTCGACGTGCATGTGAATCGGTATCCCAGCGATGGCGAGGTCGCCTACCGTCATTACCGGCCGGGCAAGTTCGTGAATGCTACGCTCGACAAGGCGAGCGAGGACAACGAACAGATGTCGCTGGGCATCCGCAGCGCCAGGGGCCCGCTGCTGGTGCGACAGATCGCCGGTCTGATCGCGCGCCGCATAGTCACTGACTCCAGCGTGGGCGACAGGGTGCGCCAGGGTGACAGATTGGGGATGATCCGATTTGGATCGCGCCTGGACACGTTCGTGCCCCGGGGCGCCACCGTCACTGTAGGATTGGGTGACAGGGCACGAGCCGGTCTCACCATAATTGCGGAGTGGCAATCATGAAGCAATCATCCCGCCGCCGGGGACGGGTCCGCCGCGTCATAATCGTGGTTCCCAGCCTGTTTACGTTGGCCAATCTGTTTTTCGGCATCTGGTCGATCGTGCTGGCCTCGCAGGGCTCGTTCTACCTGGCCAGCTGGTGGATAGTGATCGCGGGCGTGTTGGATATGGTCGACGGTTTGTCGGCCCGGATGAGCAAGACCGGAACGAAGTTCGGGGGCGAGTTGGACTCGCTGGTGGACATTGTGAGCTTCGGTGTGGCTCCGGCGATGCTGATTTATTTCTTGCAGCTGTCTAGCCTGGGACCTTACGCCTGGGTGTTCTGTTACGGGTTCGTTGTGTCCGTTGCCCTGCGGTTGGCACGGCACAACATCCAGCACGACGAATCTCCGCGGGCGGGCTTCAACGGTCTGCCCTCACCCGCCGCCGGAATGACGCTGGCGACGTTCTATCCGTTCACCCGTACCGACTTCTTCCAAACGCAGCTGGCCGACCTACCGTGGCCCCAACTCTTGATCTTCCTCATGATCGCGCTGAGTCTCGCGATGGTGAGCCAGATCAGGTACGCCCGGCTGCCGGGGATCGGGTTACATTCGCGCCGCGCCGTGCTGGGGCTCGCCGTGAATCTGACCATCCTGGGTTTCGGGATCTGGTCGCGGGACATCTTTTTCTTCCCGCTGGGAATCACCTACTTCGCCTACGGTTTCGGGCGGGCGGCGGTGATCGGTTTCATGGAGCGCGGTGACGACGATGAGTCGGACCAAGGTGACGAGACCGCGACCGGTCCGGCGATCGTGACCGAGTTGAAGCAGTCCGGGCGGCGGCGTAAGCCCGGCTGAGGCACCGTCACTGTGGAAAAATGGGACACCCGTCACGTCCAAGCCACTAAAAATCGCTATTTTACGCTGTCAGTACCGGCTCCCCCTGGCGGGATCTCCCGCAGCCGGCGCGCCCGCCGACCCCTGCAGTCGGCGCTGACTCATTCGGAGGAGGCATAGTATGAGATGGCCAACTCTCGCGGCTGCAACCCTGCTTGCGGTCGGACTGACAGGATGCGACAGGATCCCATTCATCGGCGGCGGTGAGGAGGAGACGGCGGTGGCAGACACCGCCGCGGTCGAGCAGCCGGTTGGGCCGGACAGCGCAGCACTGGAGGCTGAAGCTCAGGCGGACACGGCTGCGGAACCCGACGTACCGGCTGCAGCTGAGCAGCAGCAACCCCAGGCGGAGCCTACCCCGCAGATCAGGCAACCCACGGTTGCCCGGCAGGACGAGCCCTGGACACCGACGCATACCGGCACGATCAACAACGGGATGACCCGGGCGGAGGTGGTCGCCGTATGGGGCCAGCCTGCTGCCGAACGCACCCAGGGCGAGTGGGTGTACCTATTCTATCGCAACGGTTGCGAGGTCACCTGCGGGACGGCCGACGTGGTCCTGCTGCAGCAGGGTCAGGTAGTCGATGCCATCGTGAGGGGAGTGGGCCACACGTATGCGGGTGTCTCCTCATCGCCGCCGGGGAGCCCGGCACAGTTCACGCCGCCGGGAAGGACGCCGGGCGGAGTGGGGATGGCGGGGTGAAGACCGGGCGCGGCGGAGCCACGGCAAGTTAGACGCGCGCCGGCTGGACAACCCACTTATCTTGAAATCCACAATCAGCGGCGTCGGCCAGCAGTGCAGCCGGTTGGCGTCGCCGTACTACCGGCCGGGCCATCCGATGTGGTACGCGCAGGGGTAGCGCGGCATCGACTGTTGGCCCGCGGCAAACGACGTAACTCATTGCAATGAAGAGCATTAATCTCGGCAGCCCAGGACCAGTGATTGCCGATCCGCGGCCAGTTTCCCGCACTTCAGCCACGGAGGCCCCGAGGGCATGTGTGGCGTAATCGGAGTGGCAGGTGTCAGCCAAGCGGCGGAGTTGGCGTACCTCGGCCTGTACGCGCTGCAGCACCGCGGTCAGGAGTCGGCCGGGATCGTGGCGCTCGACGCAAAGGGGCGGGCCCGGGGACACCGGGGCATGGGGCTGGTTCAGGACGTCTTTCCACCCAAGGTGCTGCAGGAACTGCCGGGCGAGACGGCGATCGGACACACCCGGTACTCGACGACGGGCAGCTCGGTGTTGGCCAACGCTCAGCCCAGCCTGGTCCACTACCACACCGGTCCGCTGGCGCTGTCGCACAACGGGAACCTGACCAACGCCGTGCAGCTACGCGAGGAGCTGATCCGGCGGGGCTCGATCTTCCAGTCGTCCTCGGACTCGGAGGTGCTGGTTCACCTGATCGCGCGGTCCCGCAAGACAGCTCCGGAAGAACAGATCCTGGACGCCCTGAGTCAGGTAGAAGGCGCCTATACCCTGATTCTCACGATCGGGAGCACGATGTACGGCATCGTGGACCCGCGTGGGTTCAGACCCCTGGCACTGGGCGAGTTGAACGGCGGCTGGGTCCTGGCATCCGAGACCTGTGCGTTCGACATAATGGGCGCCCGGCAGGTGCGCGAGTTGTTGCCCGGCGAATGGCTCAAGATTGAAGACGGGCGCGTGATCGATCTGCCGCCGCTGCCACCGCAGCGGCCGCAGCGGTGCGTGTTCGAGCTGATCTATTTTTCGCGCCCGGACAGCGTGGTGTTTGGCACGTCGGTTGACCTGGCGCGGCGTGAGCTCGGGCGGCAGTTGGCCCGTGAGCATCCGGCTCCGGGAGCGGACTGCGTCTTCTCCGTGCCGGATTCGGCGAACGCGATGGCATTGGGATTCTCGGAACAGAGCGGGTTGAAGCTCGAGCACGGACTGATCCGCAACCACTATGTTGGCCGGACATTCATCAACCCGGGCAACGCATCGCGCACCGCGAAGGTGCGGATCAAGTTCAACCCGGTGCGGGAAGTCATCGAGGGCAAGAGCATTGTGGTTGTCGATGATTCTCTGGTACGCGGCACCACGTCAAAGGGGCTCGTGAGCATGATCAAGCAGGCGGGCGCGCGCGAAGTACATCTGCGTCTCGCCTCGCCACCGATCATCGGACCGTGCTACTACGGAATCGACACACCGACTTATGGAGAGCTGATCGCAGCGAATCACAGCGTGGAAGAGATACGCGAATTGCTGGGCGTGGACACGCTGGGTTACTTGTCACCACCGGGGATGTTGGACGCGTGCGGTGACGGCGAGGGAAGGTTCTGCCACGCCTGTTTCTCCGGCGACTATCCCACTGCGATTCCAGAGCGCCGAGCGGTTGCGTCCGAGCAAGATGGGACCGCATCGACTGTAGACACCAACCTCGTACATGCGAACCAATGAAACACGTATTCTTTTTTGGAGACGGCCGGGCGGAGGGGAATGCCCAGATGTCGGACGAGCTCGGCGGCAAGGGCGCTAACATCGCCGAGATGACAAACCTCGGGATCCCCGTACCCCCAGGATTCACCATTTCTTCCAGGCTGTGTCTGGACTATCTGAAGGAGAACAAGCTTCCCGACCCGGTTCGGGCAGAAGTAAACGAGGCGATGGCCCGACTGGAGCAGGTGTCCGGCCGCAAGTTCGGCGACGAGAACGACCCGCTGCTGGTGTCGGTGCGGTCGGGGGCCAAGCGGTCGATGCCGGGCATGATGGATACGGTCCTCAACATCGGTCTCAACGACCGCAGCGTTGCGGGACTGGCCGCGCGGTCGGGCAACCCTCGCTTCGCCTACGATTCCTACCGCCGCTTCATTCAGATGTACGGCGAGGTGGTAGAGGGCATAGGCGGCAAAGGCGGTCCCGACAACCCATTCGAGACCGCAATCGCGGCCATGAAGCAGAAGAGCTCCGTCGAGCGCGACATCGATTTAGCGGCGGACGACCTCAAGGCACTGGCGCAATCGTTCAAAGAGATCTATCGCAAGGAAACGGGGCAGGCGTTCCCGGATGCACCGTGGGATCAGGTGCTGGGAGCGATCGAGGCGGTGTTCAAGAGCTGGAACACCAAGCGCGCGGTGGAATATCGGCGCATCAACCGGATCCCCAACGACATGGGAACGGCCGTCAACGTGATGGCCATGGTGTACGGCAACATGGGGGAGGACTGCGGCACCGGCGTCGTCTTCACGCGCAACCCATCGTCGGGCGAGAACAAGCTGTACGGCGAGTTCCTGTTGAACGCCCAGGGTGAAGACGTCGTGGCCGGTATTCGCGACCCGGAACCGATCGACCGGATGAAGGACCACCTGCCGCAACCCTACCAGCAGCTGCTGGACACCTGCCGTCAGCTGGAGCAGCACTACCAGGAGATGCAGGATGTGGAGTTCACCGTGCAGAGCGGCAAGCTCTACATGTTGCAGACGCGGACCGGCAAGCGCACCGCTCGAGCGGCGGTGCGGGTGGCGGTGGAGATGGTGAAGGAGGGTCTGATCGACAAGCGCACGGCGGTGAGCCGCGTGCAGCCTGACCAGCTGGACCAGCTGCTGCATCCGGCGGTAGACCCGGCGGCCGAGGTCGAAGTGCTGACTGTGGGATTGCCGGCCTCGCCGGGGGCTGCGGTGGGCCAGGTGGTGTTCGATGCCGACGAGGCGGTTAAACGGGGCAACGATGGAGATACCGTCATTCTGGTGCGGCGCGAGACGGTGGCTGATGACTTCCCCGGGATGGTGGCGGCGCAGGCGATCCTGACGGCGCGTGGGGGGATGACCAGCCATGCGGCGGTGGTGGCGCGCGGCATGGGCAAGTGCTGTGTGGCCGGCGCCAAGGAGATCGAAGTAGACGAGGGCCACTCGTGCTTCTCGGTCAACGAGACCGTGATCAAGGAGAACGACTGGATAACATTGGACGGCTCGACGGGACGGGTGATGTTGGGCAAGGCGCCCCTGGTGGCGCCGGAGCCGACCGAAGACTTCAGGACCCTGATGTCATGGGCCGACGAGATCAGGCTGCTGCGGGTGCGCACTAACGCCGATACGCCGAAGGACGCCGCCCGAGCGCGGGAGTTCGGGGCGGAGGGAATCGGTCTGTGCCGCACGGAGCACATGTTCTTCGAGGGCCAGCGGATCAAGTCGATGCGTGAGATGATCCTGGCGGGCTCCGAAGAGGGGCGGCGACGCGCACTGGAGAAGCTGTTGCCAATGCAGCGGGAGGACTTCGAGGGAATCTTCCGGGCGATGGACGGCTACCCGGTGACGATAAGGCTGTTGGACCCGCCACTGCACGAGTTCCTGCCGCACGACCCGGCCGAGGTAAAGGCGTTGGCCCGGCAACTGGGCCTGCCGCCCGCGAAGCTGGAGCGGGTGATCGACAATCTCACCGAGGCCAACCCGATGCTGGGACACAGAGGGTGCCGGCTGGGAATCACTTATCCGGAGATCACCGAGATGCAGAGCCGGGCGATCTTCGAGGCCGCGTGCGAGGTGGCGGCGGGCGGCGTAGAGGTCCATGTGGAGGTGATGGTGCCGCTGGTGGGGGACGTAGAGGAGCTGCGGAGTCAGGACAAGGTGGTGCGGGAGACGGCGGAGCAGGTGTTCGCCGAGAAGGGTCGCCGGGTCGACTATCTGGTGGGTACCATGATCGAGCTGCCCCGGGCTGCGGTGACGGCGGACGAGATCGCGCAGGTGGCCGAGTTCTTCTCGTTCGGGACCAACGACCTCACCCAGACCGCGATGGGGCTGTCACGCGACGACTCCGGGCGGTTCTTGCCGCAGTATGTGGAAAAGGGGATCCTCAAGATCAACCCGTTCCAGACGCTGGATCAGGAGGGTGTGGGCAAGCTGGTGGACATGGGTGTCAAGCTGGGGCGTCAGACGAACGAGCGCTTGAAGATCGGGATCTGCGGGGAGCACGGCGGTGACGCCGACTCGGTGATGTTCTTCCACAGGGTCGGTTTGAACTACGTATCTTGCTCCCCGTTCAGGGTGCCGATCGCTCGGCTCGCGGCGGCACAGGCGACGATGCAGGACTGAGCGTGGAAAAGTCCTAGCGCCGTTTTCCACGTATCCACGGCTCTTGCCCAAATCTAGTGATCTCTGAGGATTGGAGTACAATCGCAGTAGCGTCATTGACTTGCGAAGTCGGAACGCGGGTCAGAGCCAAGTTGATAACTGGGAGTGACGAGTTCTCCACATTCTTTGCATAGCGCGTGAATGTGAGTAACCGGTGGGTTCTGCCAAAGGCCCCGTCCGTCTTCCAATAGCCTGACCGGCGGGCACGCATGCGACGGCCCGTACGCTGAGGCCCAGACCCCATGTGGGACGCCCTCCGTTGTGCGTGTTGATTCGGTCAACTACTAGGGAAAGAACATCAGTTGGCACACGTATCGCATAAGCTCTCCAACGCCTTCCAGGGAGCCCTTGCGGGCGGCGGCGACCCCGCTACCTCACCGCTCTACGTCTTTGGGCCGTTCCTCAAGTTGATCGTTGTGGCTGGCGTGGCGCGTGTCACATTCGGCGCCAGTGTTTGGCTAGTGGTATTCACGGTGGTCATGGTCGCAGCCATGTACCGCCTGGTAATGAGGTGGGTAGTGGATGGAAGTGGTGGGAGTGGTCTCAGCGAGGAGGAGTTCGGGAGCTGGGCCGTAAAGGTGAACGCTGGGATCACCTTCGTGGAGTACACGCTGACCTTCCTTGTCAGCATCGCGGCTCTGGTGACCTTCATCGCCGACCGCTATCCCATTCTGAACGCAAGCCTCCTCGGTATCCAATACCGCGCCTTCCTGGCGGTGGCGATTACCATTGTCACCGGTTGGCTGGTGAACCGCGGACCGAAGACGTCGGCGGCGGCGTTTGGTCCCGCCACACTCGCCGTGCTCGTGTTGCTGTGGGTCATGGTCGCCGCCACCATCTGGAAGCAGGGCTTTCACCTCCCGAGGCTGGATCTCCAGGCCTTCACTCCGGATTACATCGGTTTCACGTTGGGCGGCTACGCCAGGATCCTGGCGCTCATGACCGGAATCGAGATATTCGCCAACCTGGTAGCGGCATACGAAGGAACCGAGGAGCAGAAGAGCCGCAAGGCTTTTGGCAGTCTGATGATCATCATGGGCACCACGTGTGCAACGATGCTCGTGGTTGGGCCGGCTGTGCTAGAGCTGTCCGATCCCACCGACGCACATGTGTCCGTGTTCACGCAGACCATGGACGCCCTACTACCCGCACCGTTGCCGTACGTTGGCACGTTGATCGGCGTCGTGGTTCTGGGCTCGGCCGCGGCAGCGAGCGCGCAGGGAATACAGAACCTGGCGCTCGGCCTGCGGTACAGGCAGTACATCCCTGCATCCTTGGGGATTCGGAACCGGTTTGATGTGGCGGACAGACCCGTCTGGCTCGAAGTAACGATCGTGAGCCTGTGTTTCCTCGCCTTCGGCACGAGGGAGGAAACGTATCTGGCCATCTATGCTGCCGGTGTGTTCATCCTCCTGAGCCTGACGGGCTGGGCTGCCGCGAAGCGGCTCACGCGCGAGCTGCGCGCCAAGTTCTCCGCGGCGGGATTGGCCACACTTATCGGCACGGCGCTCGCGGCAGTGCTGACGTCCTTCGCGACGTCGATCATCTTCTATGAGCGCTTCACCGAGGGTGCCTGGACCTACCTGTTGTTCGTCCCTGCCCTGTACGCGCTGTTCACCTATTTCCGCTCGCGCCTTGGTGAGCCAATGCCGCTCGACGAACACCTCGGGCGTTTCTTCGTGGGCCAATATCTGCTGCCCTACGAGCGGCAAGCGCGGCCTGCAGACGAGATCATGTTCGACGACATAGTGGTGCCGCTCGATGGATCTTCGTTCGCAGAGCAGGCGCTTCCTCTGGCGGAAGTGATGGCACACGCCTGCCACGGCCGCATGGAACTCGTCGCGGTGGCCCAGACAGAGGCAGCGCCGACGGAGGAACGAGATGATGTGACGGCCGGTGAGATCCGCACGCCGACCGAGCTGGAGTCCTACTTGGGGCAGGTTGCATGGTCCCTGCAGCAGGGGGACGTCGACGTCAACTACACGGTCAAGCACGGGCCCGTCGCCGACAGCATAGTCCGCCTGGCGCGGGACGTCCGAGCGGATCTCATTGTGATGACCACGCGCGGCCGGTCCAGTATGGAACGGCTGATAGCCGGGAGCGTAGCGCACAAGGTCGTGCGGCTCAGCGATCGGCCGGTGCTGCTGATCCGGCCGACCGAGGAGTGGACGAGCAGGGCTTCACGCTTCCGCCGGTTGATGGTAACCCTCGATGGATCGGAGAGCGCTGAGATGGTCCTGCCGTACGTTCGGGCCTTGGCTCGAATCTTCGACAGCGACGTTATGCTGCTGGCTGTTCCGGAGACGGATGCAGAAAAGCCCCGGCTGGAACACTATCTCAATAGCGTGGTTCAGGCACTGCGTGTGCGTGGATTCAAGGCAAGGGCGATAGTTACTGGCTCTGGGGCGGCCCGCACCATCGTCGCCGTGAGCAAGGACGAACGGGCCGATCTCATCATGATTGCCACTCGTGGTCGCGGAGGGACCTCCGACCACAGTTCGGTTGGGAGCGTGACCGAGCGCGTGGTGCAGTCCATCCACTGTCCGGTATTTCTCGCGTCGGCGCAGGTCCCCCGGATGCCGCGAGACATGTAACCACGGCGAGCGAGACAGCATTCACCTGAATGCCGCGAGTTGGGTGTGCGTTAGCGTATTGGCCGATCTCGCTCACGTCGGCCGCAGTCGCGGTCGAACGGTCTTCCCCGCTTCGTCTACAGACGAGACATCAGATAGGAAAGTCGCGATCCCAGCTCGTTTTGCGTGAGCTCGTGTAGATCAGGCGAAATGTCATCCAGTAGCTTCGCCAGAGCCATCGACCCGAATGAGAACAGCTTACGCTGTTCTTGGCCGGGCAGCGTCTGTCCCACGACCGCACGCGCTCTAACACGCACGTTCTCGAGTCGTCTGTCTAGGGACAGTGCGGAGAAGCGACGCTCGCAGTCTACCACGAAAGCGTACAGCGGGTCACGGCCGACGCTTTCGAGCGCTGAGAAGTCGGTCGTCCCTGCGACGAACGAGAATCTCCGATCCTCACCATCCAGCGTCACATACAGGTCGAGGAACGCGGCGCTGCCCGCCTTCTCCGTCTCCCTCTGCATCGACGAACTCGTATGGCTCAAGCGATCGAGCATGACACTCGAGCTTGGACGCCCCAAATCACCCGCGATGTTTGCACCTTTGTGCGCTCCCATGAAGACGTCCGCTGCAGGCTTGCAGTAGACGCCATACACCAACGCACTGTAATTCAACCCCATCTCCCCTTCGCCCGTGTGCACGGTGAGTTGTGGGCCGCCGGACGAGAGCGAGGTCACGACGGTCTGCCGTGGTACTCTGAGAAGATCATCGCCTTGGAGTACAATCGTGTTCACACCGCAATCGGCCAGCGATGATTGCACATCGGCCATTACTTGCTGGTCGGAGTCGGTAAGCCAGATCTCGGGCGCGGGGAAGTTGATCTTCATCCGGGCTTCAGCGGCCGTGAGACCAAAGTAGACGGCTGCCTTTGCCGCGTCCGCCGATGGGTGGGGCGGATTCGAAACCACCAGGTAGTTTGTGTTCATAGAACACTAACGTAAGGCGCTTCGAGTCGGCTGTCCATCTACGCGGTGCGCCCCGAGCTGACGACGCTGGTTCCTCGGACAACGTGCGCCCGTCATCCGTTGACGCCTCGTGTCAATGAGCGCTATCCTTCCCCCACCTGCCTTCGCCGGTGCGCCCTGGCGCAGCACCCGCGTCCGACCGGTACGTGAACCGGAGCCACGATCATGCATCGTCTCGCTGTGGGGGCACGGAGTGAAGACGCGCTCTCACACCGTCCAGCCATCAGCCTAATCCCGCAGCGAGCAGGCATTCTCGCAGCCCGCACGCCGCTCGACTGCCGTGAAGAGACCGTAGAATCATGCAATCTCCCCTGCCAGCACCACTCCCGTCTCCAGCACTTCTCGGGCAAACGGATCGCTCCGTTCGCTGCGGCCCTGCAACTCGGCCTCTGTTCACGCTCACCCAGGGTGGCGCGGATGAACGCGGTGCCGCTGCGGGGAGCTACGCGCGAGAGATCGCCCAGCAGTGAGCGGTGGTAGAGGGAGTAGGGCCTCAACCGCTTGGGTACGGCTAGCACAACCTGCCGGTGGGGTACTGCTTGTCGGCTAACGCCTTAGAATGTGACGCGGGTGGGGGCTCTAATTTCCGAGCATAGCAGCAGGCCAGCCGCACGGCGATGTCGGCCCCGTCGGCCGCGCAGGGAAACGCTAGTCTCCTACGGATCGCACCACCGCCTGCACAAACGCCTGCACCTGTCCGAGGTCGTTTTGCAGGATGTCGAACAAGATGTCGTGATCGACGTCGAGGTACAGATGCACAGCACATTGCGCAAACCCGCCCACCGTTCCATCTGCCGGGCGAGAGCCTCTTCCAGCACCCCTGACTCCGCCAGTATTCGGAACGATTCACGATGGGTCGTGGGCGTCCGTAGACCCGAATCGGCGATAACGTGCGCCGCAACTTCCAACACCGATTCGGCACACAACTGCAGCCAGCGCTCGGCCTGTGCCTGCAGCCCCGGGTCGCGCAAGTACTCCTCACGTTGTATACCAGCGAGTTGCCGCAGACGAGTCAGCAGCTCCTCAATGCGAGCGAGCCGCCGATCCAACACCTCACGGTCGACCAAAGCGCCCCTCCTTCACCCTGCTGCGCCGCGCATGCGCAAAGATGGCCCTGAAATGTCGCTCGTCCTCGGCCAGCGCTAGGGTGCGGACGAAGAACCGCACGTAGGCACGTTTGTCTCGCGTCAGGATCAGCTCACCCTGCAGGGCGCGATGCGCCAACAAAGGCGGTGCATCGTTCAGCACGACCACGTCCGGCCGCCCCAGATCTTCGAGCGCGGCCCCAGCGCGCAAGCGCAGATCGAATCGTTGCCGAGCAGTCAAGCGCTCAACGACGTAAACACCCACGTCGAGGTCGGAGTCCTGCCGCTGCTCGCCGCGAGCGACCGAGCCGAACAGGAGCGCAAAAAGGATGTCCGCCTCCGGCTCCAACCGCACACGCACCGTTTCGGGGAGGGTCATAATCCGTGCTGAAGGCTAGTGCTACAGTTTGCCTCTCACAAGACCGGGGTCACGGCACACTGGGTATCCGTCCGCCGAGCCCGTCGGGTCGACACGACCGACGCGAGTACACGCCTGTGACGCGCCGCGAAGGGACGGACTAAGTGCTTGTAAGACAATGAATTATGGTGCTATGCCTATTTCTGAGAATCGCAGCCCCTGACCTCGCAACTGCGCCATCTCATCAATGGTTTCTTCCGCCCGAACCGTCTATTGCACTACCATGCTCACCATCTCCCGCAACAGCTCTGCGGCTGGCGCTTGTCCTCCGGCCAGCAGCGCCACCACCGCCTCGGCTTAGCAACACGCTGACATGCCCCGACGATCAACGCTCGGGGATTGTTGGGGTGCCCGGGTGCGCCGTCAACCAGTCCGCATACACCGGAAGGCA
>Ga0209536_100011190_pt1 | contig 13169 bp, 9 predicted proteins | sample DeeMarSeWOR28_12_FD_187461 | JGI IMG/M metagenome (GOLD analysis project Ga0209536, IMG submission 187461) | Marine sediment microbial communities from White Oak River estuary, North Carolina - WOR-2-8_12 (SPAdes) (version 2) | ecosystem: Environmental > Aquatic > Marine > Intertidal zone >...
CTCACGATCAGGATTATGGATTAGCGCTCCATTTTGCTTGTAGGACAAACCTAATACCCCTACAGGGGTGCCCTTTTGTAGTAATTCTCGTAATGTAACTTCCCCTTCTCCTCTTACAACAATATCGAATGATTTAAATTCAAGAGTCTCATTCGGTGCCAAGGTGGGGTGCCAACCTCCTACAATTGTTTGCGAATTATGTTTTTTAGCTATACGAGCAATAGTTCGAGCCATAGAAATCTGGGAACTATAATTAAGACTGATTCCGACAAAATCTGGTTGATATTCTTCTGTTGTTGCTTCAATATCTTTTAAATTTATTTCCTTTATTCGATTGTCGATAATACGTACTTCAGCTATATCACTAATATAGGCAGCTAGGTATTCCAAACCCAATGGTGGATATACTATACTTGCTTGAGGACCATGTTTATACACATTTGGATTATCCGGTTTAATTAAAAGAACACGCAAATTTATAAAATCCTCAAGCAATTGACACAATTTTTTTGATAAATTATTGAAACTAGGTTTAATGATAATTTAAACCTTAGTTTTTATTAAAGGGGGTTACCTTAATTCTCAAGCTTTAGAAGTTTCCAACTGTTAATCGTAATTTTTAAATAGAATTTCAGTTTATGATTAAGAATATAATAAATTGAGATTATAATTGAAAGATACAACATCTTAACAAATATATAGAATCATGCATAGTACTCAAAAGCGTGAAATTTTGAAAAAACTCTTGATCATTGCATTCTTTTTTACGTGTATCCCTATTACGATTATTTATGTTTTGTTAAGAGACTTATCATCGGTAAGTTTTCTTATTAATGACTATTTTACCTCCGGTTATTCGCTATTCTTTCCATTTCTCCCATATAGTAATATCATAGTTAGATTCTCAACGGGACATTTGATTGATATAATCATCATGATTAATATCATTGCCTTACTTGAAAGAAGTGGGTATCATTATTATGTGAATGTATGTTTAAAAAATAATTATTTAGATCTTCAATATCTAAATCTTTTCTTTCATGAAGCTGATAAAAGTCAGAACTCAAGAATACCTAAACTAAATTTAATATTTCGATTTAATAATAACCCTGATGATTTATTTGAAGAAGAAGCTCAAGAAATTGAATCTGAAATACAGTTTATATTTAACGATTTATTTAAAAAAGCAACTACTCGTATTAGCACATCAAGGCAAGCAGTCAATCTCGATTGTTTTCTGCCTATTAACAATCGTTTACCATTAAAAAAACATCTTAATTTGTTCTTAAATACCTTTTACTTCTCAATTCTTCAAACTCTAATGGTAACAAATTTCCACAATAATCAAATTCCTCCCAAAAATAACATCTACTTCTTTAATTTAAATGGGAGTAAAAATTTTGCAGAAATCCTGCAAAATATCTTTCAAAATTTATCAAACACCAATATGATTTCAAAAGAGAGTGAATAAAATGGAATGGAAAAAAGAAATACAAGAATTGTTTGATCTTATAATGGAACAAACTCCTGAAATGTTTCGAACATCAATTAAACCAATGTGGCATGAAGCAGCTGAAAAAACAGCCAGACTCAGGAATTCGGGTTATATTAACAAAGATGACTTACTTTCCTCATTATTTGAAATAACACCTGCAGCATTCCAACCGACTGTAGTTCAAGATTTGACAAAATTAGGGATTGACACGGACCACTATGTTCGAATATCTGAAGCCCGAAAGGCATATGCTCGAACTTGGGATGAAGTTGGAGGGGCTTGGGCCCCTGGGGTACATCATTTTACAATGTATCTTACGGATCGATGCAATCAAAAATGCGTTCACTGCGCAGCTGAATTAATGGGCAAACGTCCAGAACTATCCACGGAGCAATGGATTCAAATTCTAGACAATGTAGAGCAAACATTACGAAAACAGGATCGTCGAGGTTGCTATATCTGGTTTGGAGGAGAACCAACTCTGCGGAAAGACATTAAGGAATTAATTCAATATGCAGGTGAAAAAGGATATTTTCAAGCTATTTCAACAAACGGAATATTATTCAATGAGGAATTAGCTAAACTTTGTGCAGATGTTAAGATGCATCATGTTTTTATCAGTTATGATAGTGTATACCCTGAGCGTGCTGCAAAAATACGAGGATATCCTAAGGCTCAAGAAGCAGCTGAAAAAGCCATCCAATTAGCTTTAGATTATGGGCATTTAGTTATTTGTACAGCCACAGTTCAACAAGAAAATTTTGATGAACTTGCACAAATTCAAGATAAACTGGCTTCAATGGGTGCCTTACCATATTTCAGAGCGGTCATTAAACAACGAACTGCTGAGAAGAATTGGGAAGATATCGGTTTGGATTATGATCAATATAGACAATTTTATGATTTTAAATTCAAGCATGTTGTAGACGCAGTAAGGAATGGAGAAGCTTCATTTTTAAATAAAGTCTATACATATGATATGGTCCCCTTTATGGAATGTCCTCGAACGATGGAAGAAAAAGCAGCATTAGAGTGGGGTGTTGGTTGTCAAGCATGTCGCTCAGTTTCTGGTATTGATGTTAATGGTGATTTCTTCCCTTGTGATTATCCATCTCAACTGACTTTAGGTAATGTTTTAGAAGAAGGATTCGATGCAATTATGAATACTGAGATGTTTAGGGCCATAAGAGATAGAAAAATAAAAGGTAGATGTTCCACTTGTCATCACCTTGAAATGTGCGGTGGTGGTTGCCGAGTGCATGCTGAAAATGAAACTGGTGATTTTTTGGCAGCCCTTCCCTTCTGCTGGCATGATGATGATCATGAACATGGAGATTGCGCATAAAGGAGAATTATTATGGATTGGGAAGAAGAGACAAAATTATTGTTTGGAAGAATAGGAGAACAAATGCCTCAAGGATTTCGCCCCTCAGTAGAACCTTTAATTATCGAAGCGGCTGAAAAAAGATGTCGTGAAAGAAATGGGGCCTATATCAATGATGCTGATGTAATTATGGGTATTTTTGATATTATCCCTGAAGCTTTCAAGCCAATCATGGTTGAAGATTTAACATCATTGGGTATTGATGTCGAGAGATATATAGAACTTAAAGATATAAAGGATCGACTTAAAGTTTCTTGGCAGAAATTAGAGCGTGGTTTTCATCCTGGAAACATTCATTTTGCAATGTACCTAACAGATAAATGTAATCAAAAATGTCTTCACTGTGCTGCTGATGATCTTATACCCCGTCCAGAATTAACTGCTGAGCAATGGTGCCAAATTATTGAAAATATCGAAACTGGGTTGAGAAAGCAAGGAAGAAACGCTTGTTTCGTTTGGTTTGGAGGCGAACCAACCTTACGCAAAGATATTGGCAAAATTATGAAATTCTGTAAAGATAAAGACTATATCCATGCTCTTATTACCAATGGTGTTAGATTCGATGATGATTTTGCTAAAATGTGTAAGGAAAACAACATTAGCCATATTTTTATTAGCTTTGATAGTGCTGATCCCACGAAAAATGATGAAATTCGGGGATTCCCTAATTCATTAGAATATGCTAAGAAAGCAATTGATCTCTGCTTGAAATATGGTATTTTTGTATGTTCTTCCATCACCGTTATGAAACAAAATGTTGATGAGTTAGAAGAACTTAAAAAAGTATCCGAAGAGTGGGGCTCACAACCATATTTTAGATGTGTAGTGAAGCAGAATCGGGCAGCTGCATTCTGGGGTGAAATTGGCCTTGATTCGGAAGAATATAAGAAGATGTACGATTTCAAATATAAACACGCCATTGAAACGATAAGAAATGGTAAAGCTGGCACCCTCCCTGCTTATGAAATTTATGACATGGTTCCATTTATGGAACAACCTAAAAACGATAAAGAAATAGCTGCAATTGAATGGGGTGTAGGCTGTTTAGCTTGTAGGACAATGATGGGCGTTGGCATAGACGGAACCATCTACCCTGCGGGGTATCCTACAACACTAACTCTCGGTAATGCATTGAAGGATAATTTTGAAGATGTACTTAATTCTCAACTGTATAAGGATATTCGTGATAGAAAAAAGATAAACGGAAAATGTGCTTCTTGTCATCATCTCAAGTATTGTGGAGGAGGATGTCGAGTAACAGCAGAATATATTACTGGAGACTTTTTCGGTTCCTTTCCATTTTGCTGGCATGAGAATGACCACGAACATGATGATCTTAATAAAAAAGAGATTGAATTATTAGAATAAACCTATATTTTGGACTGTATACAGAGTGAGAATGATGCGAGTTTTAATCTTTTCTGGGAGTAGAGAAATAGTACATGTAATGGTTCCGCCTATCGGAGAAGCATATCTTGCATCATATTTAATAAGTCAGGGACATGAAGTTAAGTTGCTTGATTTAACTCTCAGTAGTGATTCTAAGAGAGACATTACAAAAGCAATTTCTTCTTTCGATCCTCAAGTGATTGGGATATCAGTTCGGAATATTGACTCTACAACCTACCCAGGGAATTTATTTTTTTACCTCCCCGTGAAAAATGTTATATACTTCATTAAAGAACTGGTTGAGTCCAATGTACCTATTATTTTGGGTGGAGCAGGATTCTCAATTTTCTCGGAAGAAATATTACGGGATCTTAACCATAATATTGGGGTTGTTGGGGAAGGTGAATATGCTTTTGCTGAAATATTAAAATATTTAGAAAAAAATGATGATCCTCGAAAAATAGAAAAGGGGATATGTTACATTGATGGGGATGGGAAATATCATCAAAGTCCCCCTTGGCATATAGAAAATTTAGATAACTTACCTTATCCAATTCGTGGGTTATTGGATAACGATGCATATTGTATAGATCCAATGAAAAGACCTGGACCTTTTTGGGGGAATATCCAAACTAAACGCGGATGTCCCATGAACTGCATCTACTGTAGTTATCGCTACATTGAAGGTCCTAACCCTCGTTTTCGATCCCCAAAGAATATTGCTGAAGAACTAGAAATGATGGTTGATAATTATGGGATCAAAAATGTGTTTATCGTAGATAGCGTTTTAAATTTAGATTATAAACATTTGAAGGATACATGTAATGCTATTATAAAACAGAATATAGATGTTCAGTGGGGGGCTAATTATGTTCCTAGTAAAGATTTCCTTGATTTAATGCCCCTTATGAAAGAAAGTGGAGCAACACACTTAGCAACGGGGATTGAATCCCTTTCAGAAGAAATGTTACACAATATGAACAAAAATCGCTCTCCTGATGAATCTCTCCTTACTTCACAAAAATGTATTGAATTAGAAATTGAACAATTAATCCACATTATCGTTGGGGGTCCTGGGGAGACTCTTGAAACCGTTCGAGCTTCTTTTAATAGATTGGAGACTATTAAAAGCTATAAAGGAAATCTTTGGCAAGGAGATGGAGATATGATCATTTTCATCGGGATGAGAATTTATCCTCACACTCCACTTCAGCTAATTGCTGAGCAAGATGGAATAATACAAAAAGGAGATAACTTATTAAAACCAGTGTTTTATATCTCCCCTAAAATTAAAGAAGTAGACCTTTTCCAGGTAGTTAGAGAATATGGTGAATCTAATCCACGATGGATGATGCCTGGATTAGGCTTCAACAACCCAGATGGATTTGCTGAAATGAGTCAAATCCAATTTGCGTTATACCAGAAATAAAAAGGATTTTATAAAAAAAAGGTAATTAAAAAATGGAATGGCAACCAGAAGTCAAGGATCTTTATGATGACATAGTTTTAAGGATACCAGAAATGGTTAGGCCCGTAATTAAGCCTGAACTTTTCCAAAAAGCAGAAATAAAATGTGAACAAAGAAATGGCAAAATGGTAGCTGAAATTGATCTTATTGTAGCTCTATTTGAGATAACACCAAATGCATTTCAACCAACTATGATTGAGGATCTTAAGGCATTAAACGTCAATTATAACTTATATTTGCCTAAGGTTGAATCAAATTTCAAGTGTTCAAATGATTTGGAACAAATGATCAAGGACTTTGCAAAAATCTGTGATATTACAGGAGTAATTTTTAATGAAAAGGCTGCAAGGAAAGCTTTCGATGCATACAAGGAATTTTTTACTGGAGCTCCTGTTTCAATTAGGACTACTACAAAACCTGTTGAACGTAGAGATGTGGCACTACGATATGTGGAATTTTTTATGCCCCACAATCCTGATCCGTATACTCATGCTGTTAATGAGGGATTAATTAAGATAGATGACCACCCAATTCATAATATGTTTAAAGAGGTTATGGATACATTTCAGATGATGGGATATGGGGTGGACGTCGATGCTAGCACCGGATTATCAAAAATCTGGCCATTTATTGTTCCTGGATCGATTGAGCCCCTTTTCACTCTAAAATCAGCCCCAGAAAGCATTAGAAATTATAGGGACTACTTTATTAAACATGGGTTAACACATTTCGCATTATTTGCTTTTGATTTTCTACACAACACCACGAACATTTATTTCATGATTCAACAACCACCAAAGCCGTCATATGATAGTTGTGTATCCCTCGTGGAGGATTTAGGTCTTAAAATTGACTCAGAAGAAGCAATGGAAGGATGCAGAAGGGCTGTACATCTTAATTATACATTTAACTGGGAATCAGATAAACTTGAGCGACTTTGTTTTGGAATTGCAGCAGACACTCATGAGGAAGTACCAGTTCATTTTCATCCGCTTATAGAGAAATTTGTAAAGGAGTCACCGCTCCAAAGTGAGTCACAAAAGTTTATCTGGGGAGTTACATTTACCAATAACGGTCTTTATTACAAAATCGAAAACGACTATAATGGAGCCATGGTAGACTTCTTAGGGATGGGTACTAAAGCTGGACTTGAAACTTACAAATAAAAAGAGGAGGATCAAAATTATGCAATTTACCGTGGCAACTAATTGGGATTTTAATTTAATTAAAGAACTAACTAATTATCCGGTAAGGGATCTATACGGAGTAGGTAATTTTTCAATAGTAGGACACGGACGACCCTCATTTTTAATTAAGGAAATAACTGAAGAAGGTATCGCAGAATATATTGGGGCAGTTCACAACAACAATATGAAATTTTCCTACTTACTAAATGCACCTTGTTTGAGTAATATGGAATATGAACCTAATTTTCACCAAAAATTAATTGAACATCTTCAATGGATCTCCGATGTTGGAGCTGATTATGTTATCGTTACCATCCCATTTTTAATGCAAATCATTAAAGAACAATTTCCAAACCTAAAAATCCGTGTTTCAACAATTTCTCATGTAAATAGTGTTAATCGAGCGAAATTTTATGAATCTTTGGGAGCTGATGAAATAACTCCAAGCATTATGATTAATCGAGATTTCAAAACTCTTAAAAAAATAATAAAGGCTGTCAAATGTAAGATTGTACCATTATTAACCGATGGATGCTTATATCAATGTCCTTTTCGACATTATCATTATAATCTCTTGGGGCATTCATCTCAAGGAGAACATCAGCTTGGGGGTAATTATATTGATTCTTGCATACTTAATTGTAGTGCTATTAAATTCTCAAATAAGGAAGAAGTAGTTAAAGCTAGATGGATTCGTCCCGAAGACCTATCGCATTATGAAGAAATAGGAATTGATACATTCAAAATTGCGGGACGCAGAATGTCGACTGAATGGATAATCCGAGCTGTCAAAGCATTTTCTTCTAGAAAATATGAAGGCAATTTAGTTGATATTATTCAAGGATTTACAATGTCAATCGGAATTGAAAAAGATCCAACTTCTAAATTTCGACAAACAGTTGATACAGAGCCTAAATCAAAATTAATAATAGATAATACCAAACTCGATGGATTTATAGATTTTTTCAAAACACAGGATTGTGTTTCAATGTGTGATGAGTGTAGTTATTGTATCAATTGGGCTGAAAAATCAGTCTTCTATGATAAAGAACAAGCTCCTAAATATGTGGAATCGATTAAAGATTATCTTGATGATTTAGTGACGAGTCGCGAATTTGGAATTGACACTCCTAAACCTAAAGAAATTAAGGAAAGAGGATTTATATGGGATGCAGAAACTGCTGAAGTATTTGGAAAATTAATAGACTTATCACCTCCTCAATTTCGATCCATCGCTAAAATGGTAATCTCTTCTCTTGCTGAGGAAAAAGCTAAGAATAGAAATGCAACGATGGTTGAGAATAAGGATATACTTGAAGCATTTATAGAGGGGACACCTGAACCTTTTCAACCAGATATGAGGGAAGGATTGAAAACTTACGGACTTCTGAAAGAAAAAGATAAATAGAATCTATTTAAGAAAATTAAAAATTTAAAATTGAAAAAATGAGGTATAAAACAAATGGAAACAAAAGAAGAATGGGAAGCATATTTAACTCGCTTCATGGATGCCTACAATGAGCTACCGGATTTAGCATCCCTATTAGCACCAGTTGCTCCATTGGTCTTTCAATATGAAATAACAGATAATTCAAATATGAACTATTGGCAATTTATAGATAAAGACCAGATGCGGTGGGGAATGGGAAAATATACTGGCCCAGATGCCCCAACAATCATCCATAGAACAGATTTTGCCACGATACAGAAAGTTAACTCTGGAGAATCTGATCCTATCCAAGCAACAATGGCAGGAACATATGAAGTTGATGGGGATCCCACAAAACTTATGGCTTGTGCTCCATTATTACCGTTAAATGCAAAGGCTCATGCAAAAACAATAAAATAAAAACTAAATTTTTTTCTTTTTTTCTCTTCCTTCTTTTTTTGTCTAACTTTTATTAAGGAATTGCTTTAAACTCCTAAGGAGATAAGACAATTCGAGAAGAATGGGGGAGTAAGTTTTGTAAGAAAAATTTATATAAAAATAGAGTCTAAACATAATAACTTACTTTATAATATATTATTAATTAAAGAATTGAGTTCGAGAGAGAGTTGGCTCAAAAAAATATTTATGAATATGATGCAAAGCTCTTACTAGCAAAAGAGTTACCTAAGTATTTTAAAGAATTTAAGTACCACAACAAGCTTGTAATTGCTGATTGTGATACTGATTTAGAGCAATTGGTAAAAGATAATCCTTGGGTAGAATCAGAAAAAGTAGTGGTTAAACCTGATCAATTGTTTGGAAAACGAGGAAAAGCAAATTTACTTCTCCTTGATGCAAATTGCGATGAAATGAAACAATTCTGTGTTGATAACCTAGATAGAGTATGTGAAATTGGTGACATCAAAGGAGAACTCAAACGGTTACTTATTGAACCCTTTATCCCTCATGAAAAAGAATATTACGTTTCTATTACATCTGATCGGGAAAATGATATCATCCATTTTAGTTTTGAAGGAGGAATATTTGTAGAGGAGAATTGGGATAAAGTTATTCATATTCCAGTACCTCTCGGAGCTGATATTACTTCATTTGATTTGGCAAGTAAAATACCTGATCTGGGGGATCTTAAGGACATTTTAATTGCTTTCATTAAGGGGCTTTTTCAAGTATATGTTGATCAGGATTTTGCATTTTTGGAAATTAATCCATTTGCGATAACCAAAGAAAAGGAGATAGTGCCTTTAGATGTTAAAGCTCGTTTAGATGATACTGCTATATTTCTCCATCCTGATACTTGGGGCAATCCTGATAATCCGATAGAATTCCCCGCTGCATTTGGACAAAAAATGTCAGATGAGGAAGCTATGATCAGTGATATTGATGAGAAAACCGGTGCATCTCTTAAATTCACAATAATAAACAGAGAAGGGCGAATTTGGACTATGGTTGCTGGTGGCGGTGCTTCAGTTATTTATACGGATACTATCGTTGATCTTGGATTCGGAGAAGAATTAGGCAACTATGGGGAATATAGTGGAAACCCAACAACCGAACATACACAAATTTACGCCCAAAATATAATAGACCTAATCACCGCAAACCCCGATCCAAAAGGAAGACCAAAATATCTCATAATTGGAGGAGGGATTGCAAACTTTACTGACGTAAAAGCAACATTTACAGGAATTGTAAGTGCCTTAAGGAATTCTGTGGATAAATTAAAAAAAGCGAATGTAAAAATATACGTCCGAAGAGGAGGACCTAATGAAAAACAGGGCCTTGAACTCATGGAGCAGGTAGGGAAAGAAACGGGGATCCCAATTGAGGTATACGATAGATATACTCACATGACACGAGTCGTGGAATTAATTAAAAAATCAGAGGAAGGATTAACCTAAAAAGGAGGAGAACTTAAAATGGAACAATATGATTTGTTTGATAATAAAACCCAAGCTATTATTTATGGATTTCAAGCTAGAGCAATCCAAAGAATGCTTGATTTTGATTTTGTATGTAAACGAGAAACTCCTTCGGTTGCGGCAGTAATTCGCCCAACTCAAGATGCAGCAGTCTCTTATCATAAAACTTTTTGGGGATCTAATGAAGTTGTTGTACCCGTTTATAAGACCTCAGAACTTGCAATGAAAAATCATCCTAATGCAGATGTGATGGTTAACTTTGCGTCGTTTCGATCTGCTTACGATACAAGTAAGGAAGCACTTGAATCTGACACAATTAGGACAGTAGCTATAATCGCAGAGGGAATGCCTGAAAGACAAACCCGACATTTGATAAAAATCGCTAATGACAGAAATAAGGTGATCATCGGCCCCGCTACTGTTGGAGGAATAAAAGCTGGAGCATTCAAAATCGGAAACACTGCGGGCACAATAGAAAATATAACACTTTCCAAATTATATAGACCTGGTTCCGTGGGATTTGTTTCTAAATCAGGAGGGTTGTCAAATGAAATGAATTTCATGATCTCGCAAACAACTGATGGAATTTATGAAGGAATTGCTATCGGTGGAGATAGGTACCCCGGATCTAAGTTAATCGACCACTTATTAAGATATGAAGCGAACCCAAATATTAAAATGTTGGTTGCATTGGGTGAAATTGGTGGTAAGGATGAGTATGCAATTGTAGATGCGATAAAATCAGGAGAAATCACTAAACCTTTAGTAATTTGGGTTGCAGGTACAGGTGCACGTATATTACCAGCTGGACTTCAGTTTGGGCATGCAGGTGCAATGGCAGGAAGTGATATGGAAACAGCAGAAGCAAAAAACCAGGCATTGCGAGAAGTTGGAGCGATAGTACCCACTTCATACGAAGACTTGGATAAACTTATAAAACAAACTTTTGAGAAAATGGTAGAGGAAGGAAAAATTACACCTGTAGAAGATTTCGACCCTCCGAAGGTTCCCTTAGACTTTAATGATGCCACCCGTCTAGGATTAGTAAGAAGACCTTCTGATGTTATTGTATCAATTTCTGATGATAGAGGAGAAATAGTTACCTTCAATCAAGTGCCATTGGATAAAATTATTCGAGAAAATAAATCAATTGGTTATGTAATCGGTCTTTTATGGTTTAAACGTGAATTACCTGAATTTGCACAGCAATATATTGAGTTTGTGCTTAAACTAACAGCGGATCACGGTCCCGCTGTTTCAGGAGCTCATAATGCAATAGTTACAGCTCGGGCTGGTAAAGATCTGATGTCTGCTCTAGCAAGCGGAATTTTAACTATAGGTCCTCGTTTTGGAGGGGCGGTGTCTGATGCTGCTAAATATTTCAGAGAAGCAATGAAAAAAGGGATGAAACCAACGGAGTTTGTAAATTACATGAAACAAGTGGTTCAAATAAATATCCCTGGGATCGGCCATCGCGTTAAATCAGTTCAGAATCCCGATATGCGAGTTGTATTGCTAAAAGATTTTATCATGAAAAACTTTCCGAAACATCCTCATTTAGATTATGCTCTTGAAGTGGAAAAAGTTACCACATCTAAACGAAACAACTTGATCTTAAATGTGGATGGGTGCATTGGAATTACATTCTTAGATCTGCTAGAAAACCTTGATTACACTAAGGAAGAAGTAGAAGATGTCATCTTTAGCGAGGCTTTAAACGGGTTATTCGTATTAGGAAGAACAATTGGAATGATGGGGCATATTTTCGACCAGAAACGTCAACGAGCAGGATTGTTTCGACAACCTTATGATGAGATACTATTTACTGAATAGAATCTGTCTATAATAAATTAGTTGATTAAAAATATTTTTATATTTATCTCTCATTAATCTTAGCTTAATTATTACCAAAAAAAGGGCGATTGATGTTTGAGGGACTCTCCAAAAAAATTACTATTTTCTGTTTTATTCTCTTTTGTTTACGGATTATTAGTTTTGTTTATCGGGTTAATTATTAGTTTCCTGATTTATTATTTAGCTATTAAATCACCAATTCTAAATCGAATAGCTCTTGGTATGACTCCAGCAGAATATCAAGCCATTGTTTTACAATATGGATTCGATTATCCAATACATATTCAATTTACTAATTACTTCTTAAACTTCTTTAGAGGTGAATGGGGAGATTCTTATATTATAGCCGAAGGTCGGCAAGTTACAGAGATGATGAGGGAGTGTGTACCGAGATCTATTGAGACTTTTATACTACCATTGTTGATTGGATTAATTGGAATTTGGCTAGGAAGAATTTGTGTAAATAAAAGAACTAAAATACAAGGCTACATAATCCGCATATTAACGTTATTATTCATGGCAATCCCAATATTTATCATTATCCCGCGATTACAATATTTTTTTGGATTCACACTTCAGAATATAACGAGAGGAGTTATAGATATTCCAGTATTTTTTTATGTTAAACCTGGCCTTATTGCGCCCCCATATATTACAGGATTTCCGTTTTTTGATTCAATTGTTAGTGGAAATTGGGTTTATGCTGGAAGTATAATAGAGTATGGCATTGTTCCAACTATAGCTTTATTTTTTGCGATACTACCGATTATAATTAAACAAACTCAAATCAATATTGAACGTAATTCTAAAAACTTCACGTTTTTGACAAATATATATACAACTGTAAAATTATTTGGATTTCTATTTGCTATCGTTATTTTACTAGAAATATCTTTTAGTCGGAAGGGATTTGGTTATTACTTTTTAACGTCAATATTTTTAGGAGATCTATTTTTCATTAATGGGTGTATGTTTGTAATAATTATAATTTCATCATTTCTTGTGTTTTTCTCTAATACTATT
>Ga0209536_100011191_pt1 | contig 13168 bp, 6 predicted proteins | sample DeeMarSeWOR28_12_FD_187461 | JGI IMG/M metagenome (GOLD analysis project Ga0209536, IMG submission 187461) | Marine sediment microbial communities from White Oak River estuary, North Carolina - WOR-2-8_12 (SPAdes) (version 2) | ecosystem: Environmental > Aquatic > Marine > Intertidal zone >...
AACCAGATGGCGCTCGATGCGGCCGGCATCACGGCGGAGTCGCCGGTGCCCGTTGGCGGTGAAATGCGCCTCGGGTCCGACGGCGAACCCAGCGGCCTGTTCCTGAACCAGGCAGTGCAGATGCTGGCTGATGCCGTCCCGGAGGCATCGCGTGAAAACCTCGCCAGGCAGGTCCTGCTCGGACTCGAGCGCATGGCTGCCGATGGCTATACCGCGGTCCATGATGCCGGCCTGGATGCGCGGCGGATGAGCGTGCTCGAGGAGCTCGAAGCGGCGGACAAGTTGCCGATACGCGTATACGCGATGCTGTCGTTGCGCGACGAGGAGCTGGTTCGCAATTGGATTGCCAGGGGCCCCGATACCGACAGTGACAGCATGCTCGTAACCCGTACCGTGAAGGCCTATTACGACGGGGCGCTCGGTTCCCGCGGCGCACGCCTGCTGTACGACTACGCGGACAAGCCCGGCCACAGGGGCGTGAGCGGGAACGACTACGGCTTCAATGAGGCTTTGAACGCGGACGCGATGAAAGCCGGCTTCCAGATCGCGATTCATGCAATCGGAGATGCCGGCAACCGCGAGGCACTCGACATACTCGAGGCCGTATTCAGGGAAGCGCCGTCAATCGCCGCGAATCGGCATCGCATCGAACACGCACAGGTCCTGAGCCCCGACGACATACCTCGTCTCGGTCGGTTGGGCGTCATCGCATCGATGGAACCCCCGCACGCGATGGAAGACAAGGCATGGGCCGAACAACGGCTCGGCCCGGAACGGATCCGCGGAGCGTATGCATGGCGGACGCTGCGCGAAACCGGCGCTCACCTGACATTCAATTCCGACAACCCCGGTTCCGACCACAACATCTTCTACGGCCTGCATTCGGCGGTCACGCGGCAGGACAGGGACGGTGAGCCGGAGGGGGGCTGGTACCCCGAGCAGCGAGTGAGTATCGAGGAAGCACTGCGCGCCTACACGGCCTGGTCCGCGTACGCGAGTTTTCGCGAGGACGAAACCGGTGTCATCGAAGCGGGCCGCTGGGCGGACCTCACCGTCATGGACATCGACCCGTTCATGCTCGCCGAACATCGCCCCGGCCACCTCCTCGACGGGCGGATTGTCATGACGATCGTCAACGGCGAGATCGTTTACGAGAAGTAGGCCTGCCGGCAATAACTCGGGGTCGCGATCGCAGTCAGTAGCAGAGCTGGGTCGTGGTGCCGCAGAGGGCCAGCTCGGGATGCCAGTCGGGAATTGCCTGCGACGCCCGCACCATGTCGATCAGCACGAGCTTGGCGAGATTGACCGCGGCCTTGCCGCGCTCGTCACCGAGCACCTCGAGATCGGCGGAGGACTCCGGCATGCCGTACGCGGTCACGACGAGCTTGTCGCCGCGAAAATAGTAAGCGCCCCGGTAGCGCTCATCACCGAGGTGCACCGAGACTATGCCATCCGGTAGATTGATCATGTCGTTCGATCCGGCCGCGTGTCGTAAAACAAATTATCGCCAGAGCTGGGTGTCTGCGGGTGGCGACCTTGACATAAGCGAGCGCTCAAAAAGCCAGCACGATATGACAAGTATCTGCCGGGCATAGGGATTTTTCGCGTTTCAGAACCCTGTTGCTTCGCCCGCGCTGCCGTATTGCAGCTTTCCACGATTGCAGATCGGCGCTCGAGCCTCATGCTTACGAGGCAAGTCGTCATGACGAGCATTGACGACGAAATCGACGACAAGAGATTGCCTTTGGCCAGGATGCTGGACGCCTTTGACCGGCTGGTCCTGAAACGACCGGCGGTCTCGCTGTTCGTGATCGTCGTCGTCGTCGCATTCTTCGCCTATCACGCGCCGGCCTTCAGGCTCGATGCGTCTGCCGATTCACTGGTGCTGGAGAACGACGCGGCGCTCAAGTACTACCGCTCGATCCGGGCCCGTTACGGCTCGGACGACTACCTGATCGTCACCTACACGCCGCAGCAGGACCTGTTCAGCGACGCAGTGATTGCCGACCTGCAGGTATTGCGTGACGAGATTTCGGCCATGGAACAGGTCGAGTCGGTGATCAGCCTGCTGGACGTGCCGCTCATCCACAGCCCGCCGATCAGTCTTGCCGAACTGAACGAAGATGTACCGACGCTCGCAAGCCCGCGCACCGACAGGTCCCTCGCCCGCCGCGAGTTTCTCTCCAGCCCGATGTATCGCGACCTGATCATCAGCCCGGACGGCAGGACCACCGCGATGCAGGTGAATTTCCGCCGAGACGAGACCTGGCACCGCTTGCTGAAGCAGCGCAACGAGTTGCGGGAACAAGGCCTGCAGGGCGAACTCACTGCCGACGAGCAGGCGAGCCTCGACGCCGTGTCTGCACAATTCGACGCCTACAGCCTGAAGCTGCGGGACCAGCAAAGCCGGAATATCGCCGAGGTCCGGAGCATTATCGACGGCCACCGCAACACGGCCGAACTGCACCTGGGCGGCGTGCCGATGATCGTATCCGACTCGATCGACTTCATCCGGCACGACCTGCTGACTTTCGGCATCGGCGTGCTGTGCTTCCTGGTGGTGATCCTTGCCGTCGCATTCCGCAAGCCACGCTGGGTCGTACTGCCTATGCTGGCCTGCGCAGCAACCGGGATCCTCATGGTCGGGTTCCTGGGCCTCGTCGACTGGCCGGTAACGGTCGTGTCCTCCAATTTCATGTCGCTATTGCTGATCCTGACGCTATCGCTCGCGATCCATCTCGTCGTCCGCTACCGGGAACTGCACGAGCAATCGCCCGATGCCGGCCAGGAAGAACTGGTCCGGGAAATGGTCCGCTCCAAGACGGTGCCGTGCTTCTATACGGCAATTACGACGATGGTGGCTTTCGGCTCCCTACTGTTCAGCGGCATCCGGCCGGTGATCGACTTTGGCTGGATGATGGCTATCGGCATCGTCGTCGCTTTCGTGCTGGTATTCACGCTGCTGCCGGCCGCGCTGATGTTCCTGGAGCCCGGCAGGCCGCACCGCCGCAAGGACCTTACCGACAGGATCACGCACATTTTCGCCACCCAGATACAGGCACACGGCTCCGGCATCCTGCTCTCCGCCGGTATCCTCGCGGCGCTCAGCGTCGCCGGCATCGGCTTTCTCACGGTGGAGAACCGCTTCATCGACTACTTCAAGGAGTCTACGGAGATCTATCGCGGCATGGAGATTATCGATCGCGAACTGGGCGGCACGACCCCGCTCGACGTCGTCATCGACGCCCCAGCCGAGTTCGCGAAACAACAGGAGGAAATCTGGGAAGACCCGCTGCTCGCCGAGTTCGGCATGGACGACGCGGAAAGCGGCGGCATCGCCTCTACGAGCTACTGGTTCAATACGGCCAGGCTTCCGCAGGTCGCCAACGCGCACCGCTACCTGGACGCTCTCCCGGACACCGGCAAGGTCCTGTCCGTCGATACCGCAATCCGGATAATCAAGCAGCTCGACGAAGAGATCGTATCGGACAACTTCGAGCTGTCCGTCCTGTACAACAAGCTTCCCGACGAGATCAAGGAGTTCCTGATTCGTCCGTACCTGTCCGCGGACGGCAACCAGGTCCGTTACGCGGTTCGCGTATTCGAATCAGACCCGTCGCTGCAGCGCGAAGCGTTGATCCGCGAAATCCGCGAACAGCTGACCGGTGACCTTGGCTATGCCGAGACCCAGGTCCACCTTACGGGGATGCTGGTGCTGTACAACAACATGCTGCAGAGCCTGTTCCGCTCCCAGATTCTTACCATCGGCGTGGTGTTCCTGGCCATCCTGTTCATGTTCGCGGTCCTGTTTCGCAACGCGAAGATGGCAGCGATCGCGATCGTCCCCAACCTCTTCGCCGCTTTGCTCGTGCTGGGCCTGATGGGATGGCTGCAAATACCGCTCGACCTGATGACGATTACCGTTGCCGCAATCAGTATTGGCATCGCGGTCGACGACACGATCCATTACGTACACAGGTTTACCCGGGAGTTCGACAAGGACGGTGACTACTGGGCCGCGGTGAACCGCAGTCATGCGAGCATCGGCCGCGCCATGTACTACACGACGATCACGGTGACGCTGGGCTTCTCGATACTCGTGTTGTCGAACTTCGTTCCGACCATCTACTTCGGCCTGCTGACGGGTTTTGCCATGCTGGTCGCGCTGCTGGCCGACCTGACGCTGTTGCCGCTGCTCATCGTGCGTTTCAGGCCGCTCTGAGTAACTAGAAAGACGTACCCGTCTCGATAACAAACTGCAGGTGACGAATGTCCGCCGGACCGTCCAGCGGATACGCGACGTCGAAATGCAGCATGCTGCCGCGTGACGAACGCGGGCTGCCGATCCGGAGTCCGACCCCGACGTCGCTTAGCAGACCCAGGTCCGCATCGGGGTCTCCGTATACGCCCCACGCCTTGCCAACGTCGACGAACGCCGCTGCACCGACGCGGAACAGCCGGAAGGGATACCAGTCGGTGTAGAAGCGTTGCTCCAGCGTGAACATGGCGGCCGCCTTCGCAGCCTGGTAGCGGAGAGGATAGCCTCGCAAGCCGTTGTCGCCCCCGATCGTAAGCTGCTCATCCGGGTCCTGCTGTTCGGCGATCGCGCCGCTCAGCTCCGCGTACAGCAGTCGGCCGGGCGACTGACGGTGATACCAGCGCGCCTGGGTCTCGAATCGGAAGCTGTCCGGGTCACCTGCGGCCACTCGTCCCCGAAGGCCACCCCGCAGCATCAGCGTGTCTCCGAACAACTCGAGGCTGCGCTGTGCGTCGAGCGCATACAGCCAGGCGGGCACTTCCGATCCGAGCAGGGTGCTCGCATAACCAAGCCTTGCGGCGACCCGGGTGCCCAGGTAGCGGTCCTCGACGCGGGCGATGTTGTCGAAGTTCCGGGTCTGTTCGTAGCGATTCTCCAGCCCCTCCCAAGCGACGAACGGATACACGTCGCGACGATCGGCCGGCGTGTCCGGCGGGCGGTCGAGGCCGTCAATACCGGCGAAACGATGTGCGTCATAGCCAAGACCGGCCTTGAACCTGGATACGCGGCCATCGACCAGGCCATCGGACCACCCGTAGAACACCTCTGCACGCCGCGCGGCATGGTCTACCTCGTCGTAAACCTCCCCGAGCTGGTACAGCGGATCCACCTGGTCGAAGCTCTCGAAGTACACGCCGCCCGCGTGGTGGGCGTTCATCGCGTAGAACGGCTGCTGCAGCGATAACCTGTAGGAGGAGCCGTCGTCCGCGCGCGCCGCCCACAGGTCGAGCTGCATACGGCTGGCGCCGAGCTGTCCGTCGCGGAAACCGAAGTACGCCTGGTTGCGTTCGACGCGCGACTTGTAGCCGAGCTTGATGTCCGAGCCGGTGCCCAGCAGGTTGGCCTCCTCGAGCTCGAACCCCCCCGTGCTGGCGCCGCCTTTGTGGGTAAAAGAGATGTCGGGCGACAGCGTCCAGGTGTCCTCGGTAATTACCTCCAGGTCGACCGCACCGTCCTCGAACCGCACCGGCCTGATCTCCGCGCTCTGGATGTACTTGTTCCTGCGCAGCGAGCGTTCAGCCTCGGCGATCGAATCCTGCGAGTACGGGTCGCCTGTACTGACCAGCAGCTGGCGGCGAATGACTTCCTCGCGCGTCTGGATATGCAGGGTATTGAGGAGCCGAAAGAAAAATCCGTTCTCCTCAGGGTCACTTGTGTCGAAGATGTCGCCGTTCGAAATCCTGATTTCACCAAGAACGGCATCGGCTGCTTCAAGCCGCCCTAGCGACAGCGGATCGGGTTCGGGCATCACGCTGGTCGTGTAGGCGGCAGACTCCAGCGCGGGTTCCGCCATTGAGGCCAGTGGTGCTGCAACGCAGCACAGGAACACGAGCATCGCGTCTATCGGATGACCTCGACGAGGATTATTACCATCCATAGGCACCCCTGCTGCTCGGCGCGCCCGACACCGGCGGAATGCCGGGCCGATCATGCGCTCGTTTAATCGTTAGAGGCGCCCATGATGAAAACCCTTCGGCAACCGCGGATTTCCCGAACCGGCGCGAAGGATTTCCCGCTGCTCGAACTCTGACTTCGACACAGGACGTCGATCCGGCAGACATTCCGGCGCCGCAACAGCTCAAGGAGTTCGAGATTCATGCAAGTCAGGTTAGAAACCATCCGCAGGCACCGCCTCTTCGGGTTGTTGTACTTCCTCGTTCCGCTGCTGGTTACGGGACTGCTGCTGCGCATCGCGCTGCTGCTCCGGAGCTGGCCGGACGTGTCCCACGGCTGGTCGTTGGTCGCTTCGCTGCTGCTCGGCGTCCTCACCGACACGGTCTATGCGAGCTACGCCCTGTTGCCGTTGGCCATCTACCTGATGCTCGTTCCCCAGCCGGTGTTTCGTAGCGCCCTGCACCGTGTGTTCATGGTGCTGGCCATCGCTTTCGAGCTCTGGTTGCTGGTCTTTACGTCGGCGTCGGAATGGATCTTCTGGGACGAATTCGGAGTGCGCTTCAATTTCATCGCCGTTGACTACCTGGTCTACACGCAGGAAGTCATCGACAACATCCTGGAATCCTACCCGGTGTATCCGTTGCTGCTTGCATTCGCCATTGCCGCCATTGTTGGCGCGCTACTGCTGGCGTCGATGCCGTGGTTTCGGCGCTGGCAGGCAACGAGCACACCATGGCGTTCGCGTTTCGCAGCCGGGCTCCCGCTGCTCCTCGTGCCGCTGCTCGCCACGGCCTTCGTCGAGGCTCGCGACTTGCCGCGTTTCGAGAATCGCTACCTCCAGGAAATCTCGCGCAACGGCCCGTACTCGTTCTTTGCGGCCTTCCGCAATAATGAACTCGAATACCACGACTTCTATCTCGACATGCCGGAACAGCTTGCGAGCCAACGTATCCAGGACCTCATAGCGCAGGAAAGCAACAGCTTCCCGGTGGCCGCGGTTGCACCGGAGTACCGGCATGTCCTGGGCGGCAACGAGCGACGGTATAACGTCATCCAGATCGTTGTAGAAAGCCTCAGTGCCGATTTCCTCGGCAGCTACGGCAACGCGGACGGGCTCACTCCGAACCTCGACGCTCTCGCCGCGGACAGCCTGCTGTTTACGAACCTGATGGCGACCGGCACGCGCACCGTTCGCGGCATGGAATCGCTGACGCTGTCGGTGCCGCCGACGCCAGGCCGTTCCATTGTCAAGCGACCGGCCAATGACGTGCTCGAGTCCAGCGGCACGGTATTCAGGGCGAAGGGTTATCAACCGCAGTTTTTCTACGGCGGTTACGGCTATTTCGACAACATGAATGACTTCTTCGCCCGCAACGGTTTCGTCATTCACGATCGCGGAACCGAGCCGGACGAAAGTGTCGGATTCGCCAATGCCTGGGGCGTGAGCGACGAAGACCTGTACGAATGGGTCCTAGCCGACGCCGACCGTCAGTACGCGGCAAAGCAGCCTTTCTATGACTTCGTTATGACGACGTCGAATCACCGGCCATACACCTATCCCGAAAACCGCATCGACATACCCTCGGGAACCGGCCGCCAAGGGGCAGTGAAGTACACCGACTACGCGATCGGCCGATTCATGGCGGCGGCCCGGGAAAAGCCGTGGTTTGCGGACACGATTTTCGTGATCGTCGCGGACCATTGTGCATCCAGCGCGGGCAAGACCGCCCTGACGGTCGCGAACTACCGCATCCCCATGCTGGTGTACGCGCCCGGGGTCGTCGAGCCAGGCACCATTGACACGCTCAGCAGCCAGATCGATGTTGTTCCGACGCTGTTCGGCTTGCTCGGATGGTCCTACGACAGCGAGTTCTTCGGCAAGGACCTGTTCAAGCTGGCGCGCAATGAAGGGCGCGCACTCATCGGTACCTATCAAAGCATCGGCCTTCTTGGTCCGGAACATCACCTGACGGTACTGGAGCCGGGCAAGCGCGCGGAAAGTTTCGACTACGACCCCCGGACCGGAGCCCAGGTAGCAAGCAGCGAGGCGAGCGCCGCGCTGACGGATACGATCGCCTTTTACCAGAGCGCTGCTGATCTCTACGCAGCGCGCGCCGGGCACGTGTCACTGTGATACGACAGCCGACATGGCCTTGCGCGTCGCTTGCCACATTGCTGCTCGCAGCCATCGTGGGCCTCACGATGACGACCTCCGTGGATTTCCGGATCTCGGACGCGATTTTTGCGGCCAGCGGTGGCGCCTGGCCGCTGCCGCATGCCGGCTGGACGAGGGCCGTCGGCTACGAGGGCCCGAAGTACGCTGTAATCGTCTTCGCACTCTTCCTGGTAGCCGGACTGCTGCGGCCGGACTTGCTGCATCGCTTGCACCTGGAGCGGCGCGAAGCCGCCTACCTCCTTGCCTGCCTCGCGATCGTGCCGGCGACAATCATCCAGTTGAGGTCCCAGTCGGACATCGCCTGCGCCAGCCAGCTGCTGCGCTACGGCGGTGATGTTCCGGACTCGCTCGGGCGCTTCACGTTCACGCGGCTGGTCGCGGACGACGGCCTGCACGGCTGCTTCCCGTCAGGGCACGCAAGCGGAGGCTTCGCACTCCTCGCATTGGGGTTGCTGGACCGCAAGCCCGTGGCCCGCCGGGCACTGTGGTTGGGCGCACTGCTGTACGGCAGCTACATGGGAATGTATCAGCTGTTGCGTGGCGCGCATTTCCTGAGCCACGTTGTTGCATCGGCATTGCTCGCACAGATTGTCGTCTGCGTGGTCGGGCACTTCATGCTTCGGGAGAGGCCCGTGACGTCTACCCGGCCGTCATCCGTTCCGCTCGTTCGACCCGTGCGGCGCAGAACTTGAACTCCGGGATCTTGCCGAAAGGATCGAGCTGCGGGTTGGTCAACAGGTTCGCAGCCGCTTCCGTGTAGCAGAAGGGGATGAACACCATGCCTTCGGCCACTTCGCGGTCGAGACGTGCGCTCAGGGTAATCGAGCCGCGCCGGGTCGACACGCGCACGTGCTGCCCGGGCTCGATTTGCAAGCGTTCCATGTCGTGCGGCGACAGGCTTGCCACGGCTTCGGGTTCGAGTTCGTCCAGCATGCCTGCGCGCCGTGTCATTGCGCCCGTATGCCAGTGCTCCAGCATGCGGCCGGTTGTAAGGATCATCGGGTACTCGTCATCGGGCAGTTCGTCGGGCGGCGTAAGTTCGGTCGGCACGATCCTGGCGCGACCGCTCGTTGTCGGGAAGCCGCTGCCGAATATGATGGCGTTGCCCGGTTTGTCGGGTGCATCGCAGGGATAGGTCACCGCGTCCTCACGCTCGAGCCTCTCCCAGGTGATGTTCGCGAGGGACGGCATGATCTCCGACATTTCCGCGAACACGTCGCTCGGATGACCGTAGTTCCAGTCCAGCCCGATGCGCCGCGCGATCTCCTGCGTAATCCACCAGTCCTGGCGCGCATCCCCGGGCATCGGTACGGCTTCGCGGCCGAGCTGGATCTGCCGGTTGGTATTGGTGAACGTGCCCGTCTTTTCCGGGTGTGCCGATGCAGGCAGCACGACATCAGCCTGCCAGGCCGTCTCGGTCAGGAAGATATCCTGCACGACGAGGTGCTCCAGCTTCGCCAGCGCCGCGCGCGCATGCGCCTGGTCCGGGTCCGACATTGCCGGGTTCTCACCGAGGATGTACATGGCCCTGACCTGGCCTGCGTGGATCGCGTGCATGATCTCGACGACCGTCAGGCCGCGCTTCGGGTCGAGTTCCATTCCCCAGAAGTCCTCGTACCGCCGGCGCGCCTCCTCCACCTCCACCGGTTTGTAGTCGGGGTAGAACATCGGGATGAGGCCGGCGTCCGACGCGCCCTGCACGTTGTTTTGCCCGCGCAGCGGATGCAGCCCGGTGCCGGGGCGGCCGACCTGCCCGGTCACCAGCGCGAGCGCGATCAGTCCACGGGCATTGTCGGTCCCGTGCACCGACTGCGAAATGCCCATGCCCCAGAAGATGATCGAGTTCTTCGAGGTCGCATAGAGGCGCGCAACGTCGCGGATCGTGGCCGCATCGATACCGCAGACTTCGGCCATCTTCTCCGGCGCGAACGAGGTTACGCGCTCGGCGAGTTGCCCGAACCCCTCGGTGTGCCGTTGCAGGTAGGCCGGATCGTGCAGTTCCTCGTCGATGATCGTGTGAATCATCGCGTTCAGCAGCGCGACGTCCGTACCCGCCTTGAACTGCAGGTTGTAGGTTGCGTGCCGGCCGAGCCCCTGCCCGCGCGGGTCGGCGACGACGAGCTTCGCGCCCTGCTTCGCCCGGTTCTTCAGGTAGGTCGCCGCGACGGGATGATTCTGCTCCGGGCGCGCCCCGATGACGATGATGCAGTCGGCCTCATCGGCAGCGGTGAACGGCGCGGTAACGGCGCCCGAACCGATGCCTTCCATCAGCGCCGCAACGGACGACGCGTGGCAAAGCCGCGTGCAGTGATCGACGTTATTGGTGTGGAAGCCGGTGCGGACGAGTTTCTGGAACAGGTACGCTTCCTCGTTCGAGCCCTTCGCCGAACCGAAGCCGGCCAGGCCCGACGGGCCGTACGCATCGAGCGCAGCTTTCAAACCCGACGCCGCGCGGTCGAGCGCCTCGTCCCAGCTCGCCTCGCGGAAGTGGCTCCAGGGGTTCGATGGATCGAGCTGCAGCATGCCTTCCTTGGGCGCATCGTCGCGGCGGATCATCGGCTGCGTGAGTCGCTGCGGGTGGTGGACGTAGTCGAAGCCGAAACGGCCCTTCACGCACAGGCGCTGTTCGTTGGCCGGGCCGTTGCGGCCGTCGACGTAGAGTATCTTGTCGTCCTTGACGTACACGCGGGTCTGGCAGCCGACTCCGCAATAGGGGCACACTGTGTCGACGTGGCGGTCTTCGAATTCGCGCCGCACGCCCGCCTCGTCCACGAGGTTCGCTTCCATCAGCGCGCCGGTCGGGCAGGCCTGCACGCATTCGCCGCAGGCCACGCATGTCGAGTCCCCCATCGGGTCGTCGAAGTCGAAGACGATCTTCGCGCCGTGGCCGCGATAGGCCATGCCGATGACATCGTTCACCTGCACCTCGCGGCAGGCGCGCACGCACAGGTTGCAGTGGATGCAGGCCTCCAGGTTGACCGCGATCGCGACGTGGCTGGAATCGCTGTCGGTCTTCGGGCGCGCGGGGAAGCGGCTGTCCGTGACACCCATCGCATCCGCCCATGCCCAGAATTTCGACTGCGGATCCGGCGCCGCCTCTCGGGCAGGCTGGTCCGCCACCAGCATCTCCATAACCATGCGCCGTGCGCTGACCGCTGCGTCCGAGGCCGTGTTGACCACCATGCCCTGCTCGGGCTTCCTGATACACGATGCGGCGAGCACGCGTTCACCCTTGATCTCGACCATGCACGCACGGCAGTTGCCATCGGCGCGGTAACCGGGCTCGGGTGAATAACAGAGATGCGGGATCGCGGTGCCCTGCCGCTGCGCCACCTGCCAGATCGTCTCTCCGGGAGAGGCGTCGACCTCCCTGCCGTCGAGGGTGAAGGTCATCTTCTCCGTCACGCGAGCTCCTCCGGGAAATACTTGAGGAGACACAGCAGCGGATTCGGCGCCGCCTGCCCGAGTCCGCAGATCGAAGCCGAGGCCATCGCACCGCTGAGTTCGGCCAGCAGATCCTCGTCCCACGCCTGCTCCGACATCAGCTGCACGGCCTTCTCGGTACCGACGCGACACGGCGTACATTGCCCGCAGCTCTCGTCCTCGAAAAAGCGCATCAGGTTCAGTGCGGCGTCCCTGATGCTGTCCTTGTCCGAGAGCACGACGACGGCCGCGGAGCCGATGAAGCCGCCGTGCTCCTCGAGGGTGTCGAAGTCGAGGGGGATGTCCGCCATGCTCGCGGGCAATATGCCGCCCGACGCGCCGCCCGGCAGGTAAGCCTTGAACGTGTGGCCGTCCGCCATACCGCCGCAATACTCGTCGATCAGCTCCTGCGCGGTGATGCCGGCGGGCGCGAACTTGACGCCGGGTTCCCTGACCCGTCCGGAGACCGAGAAGCTGCGGCGCCCGCGGCGGCCGTTGCGGCCTTCGCCGGAGAACCAGGCCGGGCCCCGTTCCAGGATATCGCGCACCCAGTAGAGCGTCTCGACGTTGTGCACCAGCGTCGGCCGCCCGAACAGCCCCACCTGGCTCGGGTACGGCGGTTTGTGGCGCGGCAAGCCGCGCTTACCCTCGATGCTCTCGATCATCGCGGACTCCTCGCCGCAGATGTAGGCGCCCGCACCGCGCCGCAGGTGGATCGCGCGATCGCCATTGAAACCGGCGCGCTCGAGGTCCGCCAGCGCTTCGAGCAGTATTTCGCGCACCGCCGGGTATTCGTCGCGCAGGTAGACGTAGATCGCCTCCGCATCCACCGCCCATGCCGCGACCAGCATCCCTTCGAGGAAACGATGCGGGTCGCGCTCCAGGTGGTAGCGGTCCTTGAAGGTTCCCGGCTCGCCCTCGTCTGCGTTCACCGCCATCAGTCGCGGGCCTGCCTCCTGGCGCACAAAATGCCATTTGCGCCCAGCCGGGAAACCGGCGCCGCCGAGGCCCCGCAGCCGCGAATCCTCCATCGCAGCGATCACGTCGTCGACCGATCGGGTACCGTCGATGCAGTCGCGCAACAGCGTGTAGCCGCCATTCTTCACGTATTCGTCGAAGCGGATGTGCTCGGGAACTTCCGGGTGGTGGCGGTTGCTCCGAACCGTTGCCGCGACGGATTCGGCGTCGGCATGATCGACATGCCGATGGCCCACCTCCGCGACGGGTGCCGTATCGCAGCGGCCCATGCAGGGCGCCCGCACGACGCGCACCTGCGCACCGAGCTTCCCGGGCAGCGAGTCGAGCAACGCTTCGGCGCCACCCAGTACGCAGCTCAGGCTGTCGCAGACGCGGACCGTGATGGCTGGCGGCGGTGTCTCGCCGTCCAGCACGAGGTCGAAGTGAGCGTAAAAAGACGCAACTTCGTACACCTCTGCCATCGCCAGGCGCATCTCCACCGCGAGCGCCTGCAGGTGCGCGGCGCCGAGGGAACCGTAAGTGTCCTGTACGAGATGCAGGTGCTCGATCAGCAAGTCCCGGTCGCGCGGCCGGTCCCCGAGCAACGCGGCTATCTCGCTGTGCGCAGCCGGATCAAGCTGGCGTCCCTTGCTAAAGGCGGGCGAGCGCCGCCGTCCGGA
>Ga0209536_100011192_pt1 | contig 13168 bp, 11 predicted proteins | sample DeeMarSeWOR28_12_FD_187461 | JGI IMG/M metagenome (GOLD analysis project Ga0209536, IMG submission 187461) | Marine sediment microbial communities from White Oak River estuary, North Carolina - WOR-2-8_12 (SPAdes) (version 2) | ecosystem: Environmental > Aquatic > Marine > Intertidal zone >...
CGCCTCTGCGGCCGTCCGGCGACACGGCCGGCATGAGATTCACCCCCGCGCCGCTGGTCAGCTGGCGCTGGTCGGAGCCGTCGGCCCTCATGCTCCACAGGTGAATGGCGCCGGTTTCGTCCGTGGCGTGGTACACGAGCCGGCGTCCATCGAGCATCCACCCCGGATCGCCCTCCGTGGCGCGCGTCTCCGTGAGCCTCCGCAGGTTGCTCCCGTCGGCATCCATCACGTACAGCTCGAAATTCCCGTCCCGTGTGCTCACGAAGGCGATCCGCGATGCATCGGGGGAATACTCCGGGGAGAAGTCGTCTCCGACGCCCTCGGTGATCTGCTCGAGCTGGTCCGGCGCGTCCCGGTCGAATGCGTAGATGTCGCCGGTGCCGGCCCGGGTGGACGAGAACAGGATCTCGCGCTGGACGAAGACGGTGGCGGTGTCGGAAATCCCCAACGGCGTATTCGCGATGATCTGCGCTCGGCCGATGGCCACGCCGGTCACCCGCCCGCCGCCGTCCACCCGTGCCACCTCGGGGGTGGACGACGTCCACACGACCCCCCTGGCCCGAGCCAGGGGCTGCCCCAGGTCGTCGGCGTACCGGGCCACGAGCGTGCGCTCCTCACCCACTCCCAACCCCACCCGGTCGGCCTCCAGCACGATCCCCGCCGCCACCACGTTGAGTGTCCACGTCTTCTCCAGCCCCCCGGGCGCCCGCACGGTGAGGCTCGTCATCCCGATGCCCCTCCCGATCGCCGCGGTATCGGCCACCGAGTACACCGCGATGGCGGTATCGCCGACCATCCAGATCATCGGCGCCTGGGGCACGGGGGTGTCGTCGGCGGCGAGCGCGGTGGCCTTGAAGGGCTCCTGACCGCCGAGCGGCACGACGACCGTGTCGGCGGCCGGCCGGACGGAGATCGCTTCGACCTCTCGGTGCACGGTCACCGGCAGTCGGCGCTCCTGCCCGAATCCGACGACCACCAGCTCCGTCTGCCCTCCCGAGATGGCCGTAACCACGCCCAGCGGCGTCACGGTCGCGACGTTGCGGTTGGTGGATCCCCACTGGAGGGCGCGCGGCGGAACCGGGCGGTTGCCCTGGGATGGGACGATCGCCACGACGGTATCCGACAGCGCGGGAGACAAGGAGACCACCGGCTCGGCAAAGCCCCACTCAGCCTGCCCCACCTGCACCTGGACGCGGCGGGTCAGACCCGTCGCGGTGGCCGCCTCGACGAGTCCCGTGCCTTCCGACAGGCCGACGATCCGGCCCGTGCCATCAACCGCAGCCACCTCGGGTCGGAACGAGCGCCACTGCACCGCTTCCGGAGCGGCCGCGGTGCCGTCGTCCTTGAGGAAGATGAGCCGGAGCTGGAGGTCCTCGGTGGGGAAGAGAAACACTCTCGTGGGCTCGACCTGCAGGACGGTCGCCTTCCCGGTTCCGACAGGACCCGCCAACGCCCCACCCCCGACCTCTACCTGGAGGGTGGCAGTCCGACCGGCCGCCTGTACCTGGACCGACGCGCTCCCCGGGGTCACGCCGATGACGTAGGCGACGCCCGGTAGCCCGGGCTCTTCCTCGACCATGGCCACCGCCGAGTTGGTGCTCGCCCACACGAATGAGACCGACGCGATGTCGCCATCGCGGTCATACGCGGTGGCGAGAACCTCCCGACGCTCTCCAACAACTAGGCTCACGGCCTGGGGGGTCACCTCCAGTTCGGCGACCGCCTGAGCGAGGCCGGAGGGCGGTCGGACCACCGCTGCGCCAGCAAGGAGGATCGCGACAGCAGCTACGTATCGCACCATGGGCTTAGCCACCCCTCAAATGCCCGTAAATCACGACGAGAACAGGAGATATGCAGCCAACGTAAGGTGCGCTCCCGAGCAGTGTCAAGCCGAAGAATCACGCACCGTTGGTGACCCTGCCCTGCGGCCTCCCCGCGGGCTCTTGCGCATCCCCCCAACGTCACAGAGAATAGACCTTCAAAGCGATCTCATTGGAGGGAGCGCGCCATGTCCACGACCCTCGAGAACTCTGGCAGCGGGTTTGGCGGCGGCGGCCCGGGCATGTGGGACCCGATGCCGCTGGTCCCGCCGGTGCGGCCGCCCTCGGAGCCGAAGCCGGGCGAGCTGATCTGGTCTCGGCCGGAGCCCGCGGCCCCAGCCGCCGAGGAGGCCCCCAAGCCTGCCGCCAAGAAGCCGGCGGCCAAGAAGCCGGCGGCCAAGAAGAAGCCAGCCAAGAAGAAGCCCGCCAAGAAGAAGCCCGCCAAGAAGAAGGCGGCCAAGAAGCCCGCCAAGAAGAAAGCCAAGAAGAAGGCGAAGAAGCGGGCCACGAAGAAGAAGGCGAAGAAGCGGGCTACCAAGAAGCGCGCCACGAAGAAGAAGCGCGCGACGAAGAAGAAGGCCGGCCGGAAGAAGAAACGCTAGACGCTACCGGCCTCTTCGCGCCGGATCCAGCCGCGCCAGGGCGTGGGCACAGTTGATCAGAGCGATATGGGTCAGCCCCTGCGGGAAGTTCCCCAGGAACTTCCCGCTCGCCGGGTCGATCTCCTCTGAGTAGAGCCCCACGTGATTGGCGCGGCTGAGCATTTCCTCGAAGATGCGCAAACCGGCCTCGTAATCCCCTGTCATCGCCAGGGCCTGCGCGAGCCAGAAGCTGCAGATCGAGAAGGCGCCCTCGGTCCCTCCCAGTCCGTCGGGTGAGCGGTACCGGTAGGTGAGAGCCCCGTCCGGCGCCGTGAGCTCGCGAGCCACCACGCGAACGGTGCTCTGCACCCGCGGGTCGGTGCGGCGCAGGAATCCCACCATCGGTATCACGAGTACGGAGGCGTCCAGGTCGGCGGAGCCGTAGGCGCTCACGAAAGCACCGCGGCTTTCGTCGTACCCCTTTGCGAGGATCTCCGCCCGGCACGCCTCGGCCTCGCGGCGCCACCGAGCGACGTCGCCCGGCAGACGCTGCCTTTCGGCCAGCGCCACCCCGCGGTCGAGCGCCACCCAGCACATCACCTTGCTGAATACGTGGTGCCGCAGCTCGTGCCGCACCTCCCATACCCCGGAGTCCTCCCGGCGCCAGTTGTCGGCGACCCAATCCACCAGCTCCCGCAGGGCATGCCACGTGCCCTCGGTCATCTCGAAGAAACGCGACCACACGCTGGCCGTCTCGAGTACCTCGCCGTACACGTCGAGCTGAAGCTGGTCCGCGGCGGCGTTGCCGATGCGCACGGGCGCCGAGCCACGGTATCCCTCCAAGTGATCCAGTTCGAGCTCGGGCAGCTCCCGCCGCCCGTCGATGCCATACATGATCTGCAGGTGCGGCCGCCCTTTCATGCGGCAGACGCGCTTCACGAACTGCATGAAGTGGTCCCCTTCCTCGTAGTGCCCCAGCACGTAGAACGAGTACAGGGTGAAGCAGCTGTCCCGCAGCCACGTGTAGCGGTAATCCCAGTTGCGCTCTCCCCCCAGAACTTCCGGGAGCGAGGTCGTGGGAGCGGCCACGATCGCCCCCGTGCGGGCGTAGCACATCAGCTTCAACGTGATGGCGGAGCGCTCCACGTCCTCCGCCCAACGGCCATGGTACTGGATGCGTGACACCCAGTCACGCCAGAATGCCGCGGTATTGGCCAACAATTCCTCGGAGAGATAGTGCTCGATGGGCCGGACATCGTCGTCGTCGTAGCGCAACACGAGCGCGAGCGAGTCGCCCTTGCCAAGCCTCAGGGCCGCCCGCGCCACCCCCTCCTCGATCGTCCAGTCGAGAGGCCGGGAAGTGGCGAGCGCGACCGCCTCGTCGACCCCATCACTGGCGAGCAGTCCGTGCCGGCGCCGGTGCAGCAGCGTGGCGGACGTACCGTAGTCGAAACCCGGCTGGAACTCGACCTCGACCTCCACGCCGCCCTCCGTGCAGACCACATGGCGGTGGATCTCCGGTGCCGTGAGGAGCGTGGGCCCGGACGATCCGACGGGCATGAAGTCGGTCACCGCCGCCCGTCCGGTCGGGGCATCGTACGCGGTCTGCAACACGGCGGTCTGGGGCACGTAGCGCTGGCGGCCCTGCGGCGCGCCGGCGATGGCTACGCGATAGCGCCCGCCGCGTTTGGCATCGAGAATGGCGCCGAACAGGCTGGGCCCGTCGAACCGCGGAAAGCAGCACCAGTCGATGGACCCGTTCACGCCGACCAGAGCGACCGTGCGCAGGTCGCCGATCACGCCGTAGTCGGCGATGTCGAGGTAGCTCACGTGTTTGGGGGAGAAGAGGGCTCGTGTTGCACTTGCGCTCCGTCAGACGGCGGCTACGTTCGACTCACTCCCGCGGAAGAGCCCAATTATATGACGCACAGGACCCTCGCGGTACTCGCTCTCGCGGCAGCGGGCTGCGCCCCAGTGCAGCCACCGCCGTCCGACGCGACCGGCGCCGTGGAAGCGATGCTCCAGGCCTCCGCGGACGCGTGGAATGGCGGAGACCTAGACGCCTTCGTCTCGGACTACGCCGACCAGACCACCACGTCGTTCGTCTCGCGCGGGGAAGTGCGGTACGGTTTCAGCTGGATTCGAGACAACTATGCTCCGCGATTCGAGCCGGGTGTGCCGCGTGACTCGCTCCGCTTCGAGCGCGTGGCGGCCCGGGCGCTCGGCAGCGAGCACCTGCTGGCCACGGCCCGATTCGTACTGTTCCGCGACGACTCGGTGACGGCGAGCGGGCCGTTCACCCTGGTGCTCGAGCGATTCGGAGGCGAGTGGAAGATCGTACATGACCACACGTCGACTGACTAGCGCGGGGGCGGTGGTGCTCCTGGCCGCGACCGTGGCCTGCAACCCCGGGGCCGGCAAGGTCGCCTACGTGGGCGCAGAGCTGTTCGACGGCACGGGAGCACCGCTGATCCTGGACGCGGTGATCGTCGTCTCCAACGGCCACATCGAAGCGATAGGACCGCCCGACGTCGTTTCGGTGCCCCGGGGGGCGCGGGAGGTCCGGGTGGACGGCAGGTGGATCATCCCCGGGTTGATCGATGCCCACGTGCATATCGAGCCGTGGACCTTCGATCGATTCCTCGCCTACGGGGTCACCAGCGTTCGCGACATGGGCGGCGCGCAGAGCGCCGCCGTGGCCATGCGCGACGAGAGCTCCCTCGGCGGCACCCTCGCCCCACGGATGTACATCTCGGGCGCGTGGATAGACGGCGCTCCGGCCCAGTGGGAAAACGCGACCGAGGTGCGGACGCCCACCGAGGCCCGGCAAGCCATCGACCAGCTCCTGCTGATCGATGCCGCCCAGGCGAAGATCTACACCAAGATCACGCGCCGGCTGCTGCGGCCACTCATGGACGAGGCGCAGACGCTCAACCTTCCGGTGGCCGCCCACCTGGGGAAGGTGGACGCCGTGAGCGCCGTGAACCTGGGGGTGTGCTGCCTCGAGCACATGAGCGGCGTGGTGGCGTCGGCATCGCAGGACGAGGCCCGGTTCGCCGAAGCCCACGACCGCTTCTTCACCGGCTGGAACCTGGAGGAGCGCAGCTGGGGCCGGCTGGACTCTGCCTCGCTGCATCGCACGGCGCGCGCACTGGTCGAGGCGGATGCGAGGATCATTCCTACCCTCGTGCTCCATCAGGCCTGGAGCCGCCTGACCGACCGCGCCTACATCGACCAGCTCGACCTCTCGGGCGTGCCCGACTCCATCCAGCAGGCATGGAACATCCGTGACCTGATCCGACGTGCTGGGATTCGCTCCGAGGACTTCTCGGCCTTCCGCCGGTCACGTGGAGCACAGGACCGCTTCGTTCGCCTGTTCCACCGCGAGGGTGGGCTGGTGGCGGCCGGCACGGACGCGTCCAACCAGCTGCTGGCTCCGGGGGCGAGCCTGCACGACGAGTTGGTCATGCTGGTCGACGCCGGCCTGTCGCCGCGCGACGCGCTGCTGGCCGCCACGGCGAACGTCGCGCGGCTGCTCGAGACCGACTCCATCGGCACTCTCAGACCGGGCGCCGTGGCCGACTTCGTGATCCTGAACGGCAATCCGCTGGAGGACATCGCGAACACGCGCGAGATCTTCATGGTCGTGTTCAAGGGCACCAGCTATCGCCCGGAGGAGTTCCGGGAGGGGTGGCAATGATGCGGCGGGCTCTCGCATTGGGGGCGGCGCTCATCGTCGCCGCCTGCCTACCCGGCGACCGCTACGACGTCGTCATTCGAGACGGCTCGATCATCGACGGCACCGGCAATCCCCGCTTTCGGGGCGACGTCGCCGTGAAAGACGGCCGCATCGTGGCCGTGGGACGCCTGGGCGAGGTCAGGTCGCGGCGTACCATCGACGCCGCCGGAATGGTGGTATCGCCGGGGTTCATCGACATGCTCGGCTGGTCCGACTTGAAGGTGCTGGCCGACGGGCGGGCCGCCAGCAAGATCACCCAGGGCATCACCACCGAGGTCACGGGCGAAGGCACCTCCGTGGCGCCGCAGACGGATGCCACCATCGCCGAGGACGCGGAGTATCACGCCTCGCTCGGCGTCACCGTAGACTGGTACGACCTCGACGGGTACTTCCGCCGGCTCGAGGAGTCGGGCTCCACGATCAACATCGCCTCGTTCGTGGGCGCGACCCAGGTGCGCATGGTCGTGCTGGGCAGCGATGACCGCGAGCCCACGGCGGACGAGCTGCAGCGCATGGTGGCGCTGGTGGACACGGCCATGATGCACGGTGCCCTCGGCGTGTCGTCGTCGTTGGTGTACGCCCCAGCTTTCTACGCGTCTACCGAGGAGCTCATTGCCCTGGCGCAGGCGGCCAGCCGGCACGGGGGAGTGTACGCCACCCACTTGCGCGACGAGGGGCACCGCATCGACGCCGCCATCGAGGAGGCCCTCACGATCGCCACGGCTGCGAGCATCCCCGTCGAGATCTGGCATCTCAAGCGGGCAGGGAGCCCGAGCTGGGGAGACATGCCGCGAGTGTTGGCGAAGCTCGACTCCGCGCGGACCGCCGGCGTCGACGTGACGGCCAATCTCTATCCGTATGTCGCGTCGGCCACGTCGCTCGCCGCGAGCATCCCCCAGTGGGCTCACGAGGGCGGTGATTCGGTGTTGATCGAGCGGCTCAGAGACCCCGTCGAGCGTGCCCGAATCCGCGCCGACATTCTGACCTCTACGGGTGACGGTGAGAGCTTCTACCGCGGCGCGGGCGGTGCAGCCGGAGTGCTGGTAGCCGGGGTGCTCCAGGACTCACTGCGGTACCTCGAAGGACGCACCGTGGCAATGATTGCGGCCGAGCGGGGCGTCGACCCACTGGACGCACTCTTCGACATCGTCGTGGCGGACAATGCCAACACGGGCGCGATCTACTTCTCGATGACCGAATCCGACGTGCGCGATGCCGTCGCGCACTGGTGGACCTCGTTCTGCACCGACTTCGGCGCCGTGGCCACCGACGGGATCCTGTCGCGGGACCGGGTTCACCCCCGAGTGTACGGCAGCTTTCCTCGCATCCTAGGCCTGTATGTGCGGCAGCACGGGCTGCTGTCCCTGGAGTCGGCGATTCGCAAAATGACGTCGCTCCCCGCCCAGCGCGTGGGCCTCACCGACCGTGGCCTGCTGCGACCGGGTATGGCGGCCGACGTGGTCGTGTTCGACCCGGACGCCGTCATCGACCGCGCCACCTTCGAGGACCCGCACCAATACTCCGAGGGCATACGGTACGTGTTGGTGAACGGGGAGCTGGTGCTGGACGACGGCCGGATCACCGATCAGCGGCCGGGTCGGGGGCTGAGAGGACCTGCCTGGCGGGGGAAGTAGGAGCGGCGAGCGTCAGCCGCTCAGCTCTCGGGCGGCCCTGACGATCCACCACATCCCGACGCCGAAGCTCGCGAACGCCGTGACCAGGGCGACGGCCCGGGCCAGACCGACCGACGCCGACGCGCGCGTGGCGGCGACGGCGGCCAGCGCCGCGTAGACCGACATCGCCCCCACGGTTCCGACCCCGAAGGCGGCGAGGTATCCGATGGCGGCCCACGTGTTCGGCATGACGGTGACGGGGATGAGGGCTACCACGGGCGCGGTGCCGGCCAGCCCGTGGATCGCACCCACCAGCGTGGAGAGGTGCCGGTGCCGTTTACCCGGATCGGCGTGGGAATGCGAGTGCTGGTGCGGCTGTCCTCCCGGAGAGTGCGCGTGGAGGTGGGCGTGTCCGGCGTGATCACGCGGTCGGTGCAGATGCAGGCGCCGCGCCGCCCGCAGCGCCCAGATGCCCAGCGCCACGAGCATGATGCCCACGCCCAGCTCGGCCCACACGCCAAGGCCCTCGGGTATGCCGACACCGCTCACCACCAGAGTTCCACCCACCACCAGCACGACCAGCGAGTGCCCCAGGCCCCAGCGGACTCCAAACGACACCGCCGTCCTGACGCGTGGCCGGTTGCCTATGAAGGCGCTCACGGCCACCATATGATCCACTTCGAGGGCGTGCGCCGCCCCCAGGGCGAGCGCCGTGGCGTACGCGATCCACATGGCGCCTATTATACGTCAGTTGAACGGAGCGTGAATGGGAGACACCCCGAGGGACCAGCGTCCGAAGATCAGGCTGACCACGCTGTCGCACGGCGCCGGTTGAGCCTGTAAGCTCGGGCCCGCCGAGCTGGCGCAGGTCCTGCGCCACGTACCCGCGGTCGAGGATCCACGCATCCTGGTGACCGCGCTGACACGCGACGATGCCGCGGTCTTCCGCACCTCGGAGGACCGGGCCATCGTGGCGACGGTGGACTTTTTCGCGCCCGTCGTGGACGATGCGTACACCTTCGGGTCCATCGCGGCGGCGAACGCCCTGAGCGACCTGTACGCCATGGGGGCGACTCCCCTGTTCACGCTGAACCTGGTCGCGTGGCCGCGCGATCCGGAGTTGCTCGGTTTGCTGGCGGCCACCGTCAAGGGGGGTGTGGACAAGGTGCGGGAGGCCGGCGCGTTCGTGCTGGGGGGCCACTCCATCGACGACCAGGAGCCCAAGTTCGGCATGGTCGCGGTGGGTGAGGCGGCGGCCGAGGAGATCGTCACCAACGCCGGCGCCCGCGCCGGCGACGTGCTCGTCCTCACCAAGCCGATCGGCACCGGCATCCTCTCCACCGGGCTGAAGCGGGGGCTCATCAGCGAGGGCGACATGGCGGCGGCCGTCGAGTCGATGGCGACCCTCAACGCCGGCGCCATGCGGGCGATGCGCCAAGCCGGCGGCGTGCACGCCGCTACCGACGTGACGGGGTTCGGCCTGCTGGGCCATCTCGCGACCATGCTCGAGGCCAGCGGCGTGGCCGCCCGCATCTTCGCCGGCGCCGTGCCGGTCTTCGACCGTGTGCACGAGCTCATCGAGCGCGAAGCGGTGCCCGGAGGGACGGTTCGGAACCTGGAGGCCGCGGCGAAGGTCACGCGCTGGGCCGACGACGTGAGCGACGAGATCAAGACCCTGCTGTGCGACGCACAGACGTCCGGGGGACTCCTGATGGCCGTCGACAAAGAGCGACTGGATGACCTCCTTGGCGCCCTCGAAGAGTACGCCACCCCCGCCGTCGCGGTGGTGGGCGAGATTCTCGAGGGAGCGCAGCCTACGATCGAGGTGACCCACGAAGCCCCGTAGCGCGCAGCCGCACGTCGCGGTGGTCCACGCCGACGAGAGCTGCTTGCGGAACGGCATGGAGCCGCCCAACCCTGGAGGGGCGGGTGCGCTGATCGAGGTGCGCTCCGCCGGCAGGGTGGTGCGCCGGGATGTGTACATCTCCTCACCCGACACGACCAACAACCGCATGGCTCTCAATGGAGCGATTGCCACCTTCGCGCTGCTGAGCCAGAAGCGCAACCGCTTCCGCGTGTGCTACGTGTCCGACTCGGAATACCTGGTCAAGGGGATGACGGAGTGGATCCACAGCTGGATCGCCAAGGGGTGGCGCCGCAAGGGCGGGGAGATCCAGAACCTGTTGTTGTGGCAGAAGCTGCTGGAAGCCACCGCGGGACATGAGCCGAAGTGGCGCTGGGTTCGAGGCCACGCCGGGGACGCCAAGAACGAGTACGCCGATTACCTGGCGACGTGGGCTGCGACCGAGCAGGTACATTCCGAAGGCGCGGTCGCCTCGAGATTCGACGAGTGGCTCACCGAGCGCCGCCGCTACGGGAAGTATACCGAGTACGATCCGGACGCGGAGTTCGCCTCACGTGAAGCGGAGTTGAGTGGAGAGTCATGACGGTCTACAAGGACGGCGTCAGCCAGAACACCCACCCGTTGAACATCATGCCCGACGACGCAGAGCCCCAGCTCGAGCGCATTCCGCTGTACGAGGTCTACATGCGGATGGCGGAGGAACTGGCCAAGCGCTCCACCTGCGCGCGGCTCCAGGTCGGGACGGTGGTGACCGACGCCAGGTTGGAGAACGTGGTCGCCATCGGCTACAACGGGAACGCGAGGGGGCTGCCCAATCGTTGCGACTCCACGGTGCCCGGCAACTGCGGCTGCATTCACTCCGAGGTGAACGCCCTGGTGAAGGCGCCGGGCGGCATCAGGGACAAGGTCGTGTTCGTCACCGACAGCCCCTGCGTCGCCTGCGCGAAGCTCATGATCAACTCGGGTGTCTCCCACGTGTTCTACCGGCGGCCGTACCGGGATCCCAGCGGCGTGGAGCTGCTCGGCGGGGCGGGGGTGACGCCGGTGCAATACGATCGGTGGGCGGACGAGTGGCGCTGAGGAACGTGGACCATGGATGACCTCGACCGGCTGTTCCGCTACCTGGTGAACCATCTGGCGGTGAGCGCACCGGAGAAACTCAAGGCCCCCTTCCAGGTCTCCGAGCTGTACCAGACCCTCGTCCCCTACCGCCGCCACCGGAGCGAGCTGCAGTTCGACGCCATCGAGGACTACGATATGGCGCTGCTACGCCTGCTGGCGGGCGAGCGGGGGTACGCCGTCGTGGACCCCGTCGACGCGCAGGAGGCCCTCGCCGCCGAGGCCGAAGCCGTCAATCCGGACCCGGGGGCCTTCCGCCAGTTTGCGGCCGCCTCGGTGTCGTTCAAGAAGGGGGCCGTCGCCCAGGTCCTGGACCAGCAAGCCGCCTATGCGCCGCCCGGGTTCACCACGCCGGAGCAGGAGATGCTCGGGGAGCTGGAGGAGCCCGACACCGAGGAGGTCCCTCGGGTGAGCGGCTTCGACCGGTCGGGCCGGGACCCTGCGAAACCCGGGCCGCGACTCGTCTTCGAAACGGTCGAGGCCGCCTGTCCCCACTGCCGCAGCGGCCTCCCCGGCGGCCGGCGGGTCGTCTACTGCCCGTTCTGCGGCCGGCAGATCGAGGAGTCGCGCTGCCCACAGTGTGGCGACCCGCTCGAGCGAGGCTGGCAGTTCTGCGTCACCTGCGGGTACACCGTGGGCGAATAGCCAGGTGCGACGCCAGTTCACCGTCGCGACGATCCCCGGCGACGGCATCGGCCCTGAAGTGGTCGATGCCGCCATCCCGGCCATCGAGCGCGCTGCGGCCCTGTGCGATGCGACACTCACCTGGGAGCGGCTGCCATATGGCGCCGATCACTACCTGGTGACGGGCGAGACCCTCCCCGACCACGCATTCGAGCACTTGCGCGACGACGTCGACGCCACACTGGTGGGTGCGCTCGGCGATCCCCGCGTCCCCGGAAACGAGCACGCGCGAGACATTCTGCTCGGCCTGAGGTTCAGACTGGACCTCTACGTCAACTACCGACCCTGCCGCCTCCTCCATCCCGACCTCTGCCCGCTCCGGGCCGGACCGGGGGGACCGCGCGACATCGACTTCGTGATCTTCCGTGAGAACACCGAAGGGATCTATCTGGGGAGGGGCAGCGCCCGCCATGTGGGCACGCCGCAGGAGGAGGTGATCGCGGAAGAGGTTCACACGGCTCAACGCGTGGGCCGCATCCTGCGCGCCGCGTTTGGCTGGGCGGAGGCGCACGGCCGGACGACCGTCACGATGAGTGACAAGTCGAACGCCGTGCCGGCGCACCAACTCTGGCAGCGCCTGTTCGACGAGATCGGTGGGGAGTACCCGGGCATCCAGCGCGAACACCGCTACGTGGACGCACTGGCCATGGAGCTCGTGCGGGCGCCCGAGCGCTTCCAGGTGATCGTCACCAATAATCTGTTCGGCGACATCCTCTCCGATCTCGGGGCGGAGCTGGTGGGCGGGCTCGGTCTCGCCGCCAGCGCCAACCTGCACCCGGGGCGCGCCGGGCTGTTCGAGCCCGTGCACGGGTCCGCGCCGAACCTCGCGGGCAAGGGCGTTGCCAACCCGATGGCCACCGTGCTCTCGGGCAGTCTCATGCTCGAGCAGCTCGGGCTCGACGAAGCTGGCGCCGCGCTGCAGCGCGCAGTCCGCGCCGCGCTCGATGAGGGAGTCACCACCACCGATCTGGGCGGCAGCGCGTCCACGGCGGAGGTCGGGCGCTGGATCACCGACGCAATCGCCTGACCGGCTGCCCCCCGCTGGCGGCGAGCGGTCCACGCGTTACCATCCATCTAGTGCACGGGCCGCGGCGGGCCGGAGAGCGCTGCGGGCCAGAATCCGCCCGAGTCGGCGGGGCCACGGCGCAGGGGCGCCCGTGGAAGCCTTCTAGCCCCGGTACCAGGGGGGGCGAGCATGAACGACCTCGTTCCCAGTGGATCGCGCATCGATCGCGGAGCGCTGGAACGCATCATCCAGCGCGCCGCCGAGCTACAGGCGGGAGAGCGGGACATCGGGGAGGGGCTCACCGAGCACGAGCTCATGCGCCTCGGGCAGGAAGTGGGGATCCCGCCGTCCTACCTGCAGCAGGCACTGCTGGAGGAGCGAACCCGGGCCGTCGCAACCGTCGAGCCGGGGATTGCGGGCTGGCTGGTGGGCCCCACGCAGCTCGCCGCTCAGCGGACGATCCCCGGCGAGGCGAAACGGATACGAGACGGGCTGAACCGGTGGATGACCGAGAGCGAGCTCCTTGCGGTGAAGCGGCGCTACCCGGAGCAGACGTCGTGGGAGGCGAAGCAGGACGTTCTCTCCTCGATCAAGCGGGAGTTCAAGCTGGGCGGCAGGTCCTACCAGCTCTCCCGCGCGAAGGAAATCGTGGGCCAGGTAGTGCAGCTGGACCAGGGACGCGCCCATGTGCGGCTCGTCGCCTTTGACTTTCCTTCGCGGCTCGATTTTTATCGAGGCCGGG
>Ga0209536_100011193_pt1 | contig 13166 bp, 11 predicted proteins | sample DeeMarSeWOR28_12_FD_187461 | JGI IMG/M metagenome (GOLD analysis project Ga0209536, IMG submission 187461) | Marine sediment microbial communities from White Oak River estuary, North Carolina - WOR-2-8_12 (SPAdes) (version 2) | ecosystem: Environmental > Aquatic > Marine > Intertidal zone >...
CCTCTTGGCTAAATGCTACAAATCCACCGCCAAAACCGCCTACTGTGACGTTACCTTCTTGCCAACTAGCTGGAGCTTGCCAAGTGTTATCGAATAGCAATTCTCCTCTATGGCCTGGTCTTAGATCAACACCCCATATTCTAACTTCTTCAGGATTTGAGCTTGTACCGATTATTCTATCGTCGTGCCAAACTCTTGCAATACCAGTGGGAATACCTGTTGGATATGAAACATTCCATGAATATGATGAAGATGTACTTGCGTTATGTATAGTTCCATCCGGAGTGTAACTATCCGCTCCGAATCCAGATCCGCCGCTTGTAACTTCTGTTGAATTCCATAGAAGCAACCTACCACCTGAAATTCTGTATCTTAATATTTCACCGTTTGGACCATAAATCTGGGTTCCAGAGGGTACATTTTCGAAACTAAATGCCCATTCTCCGTTATATGCATAATATGCATTCCAATCGTCGTCCCATACATATGCGTGTGCTCCGTGTTGATTTTGTGAGCTGAAATAGAATGTTTGACCAAATGATACCCTAGTACCGTTTTTGAACCAAAGTTCTTCACCTGTGTGAATGTCAATTGCAACCATGCCTTGTTGAGCGGGACCTCCGCTAAAACCTGTAAATTGTCGATTATACACAAGAATTCCGCTGACTACTACTCGATTATTAAATCTTCCTTGGTATGCGTCTCCATCAGTGTATGCTTGATCTCTTGGTCCAACATCACCACCGACTAAACCTCCCATTGTAAATGGTTTAGCCCATAGTATGTGAGCGCTTTCAGGTGCATCATTGTAGGGTGCATATAAATTCTCAGGATCGGCGAGCCAAGATCCTGATATCGCTGACCATTCTCTGAGTTGTCCATCTATCGGACGAGTCCAATATTCAGTTGGAAGGGGGAATCCTGGATAAACGGGTACTGGGTCTGCAAGAACTTCAAGTTCAAGGATATCGCTAGTGGCTGCTAAATAGGTGATGTTCGTTGGAAATGGTGAAAAGAAAGCTTGGACGGGTTGAATTTGTTCTGGAAAGTTAGTCTGCATTTGGTATGTTCCAACCAAAGTAGGTATGAAAATAGTGCCTGTTCCACCTGTTGAGTCAGTTCTAAATGGTCCAAGTGTTTCAATTTGTCCGTCTGGTCTTGTTACTGTAACTGTTAAATCATCAAATCCTTGTTCTACACTTGATCTACTGTCTGTAATTCCAATGTGCAACAATACTTCTTGGTTTGTACCCACTGGATTTGGTACTGCACCAAGATAAGGATAAGGTTTTTTGGTTGTTTGGGCAGTAACTGAAGGTAATGCAATTAGTGTAGCTGAAATAGTTAATAGTAGAATTAATGCGATTGTAGATATTTTTGTTGTATTTTGGTTTTTCATTTTTTTCATCCTTTTCATTTGAGAATACAAAGTTATCGCTTTTTTAATATTAAATTTTCGCAATGAACGAATTAATATCACATTGCAACTTATTTTTTTATTCAAATGTAATATGTTTTAGAAATCTCGCAGACTTTATGTAATTGTAAGCATTTTTTGGATTGGATTTGGACATCAATTTTAATTTAATTTTTGTTATGTATATTTATTACAATCAGATTTTTGGAGGGAACTTTCTGATGGGATCTCTTATGTGCGTCGGAATTGTTCGTACAAAATCGATATTTACGACTTGAAATTGTGAGCTAAAAACTGTTTCAATAATGTTTCAATTTTGTTTCACCGAACCTTCTTAAGACTCTCATAACAGTGTTATAACTGGTGATGATGAAATGAACAATCTAAAAATAATATTGATCGCAACAACAATAACAGTTTTAGTCGTCTCAACACTTGGTTTAGCCCTTGCTGCAACCTATAAAAACTCAACATACTATGGTGGCATGATGGGATACTCAACTCTTAAAACAGATGACGACTGGTGGACCGAAATGCAAGAACACATGGAAGATCATTGGAACCAGATAGGTGATGAAGATTGGTGGACAGAAATGCGTGAACATATGGATGACCACTGGAACAAAGTTCAAGATGAAGAGTGTTTTTCTGAAATGCAAACTTACATGAATGAACACTTTGACGAAGTTGAAAACCAACCATGGTTCGACGAAATGACTGCATTCATGGGACAACAAAACTTTGCAAACAACTATCGTTTTGGCTTTGGGTGCCATTAAACCCATTTTTTTGTTGAAACTTGAGGGTGATTATGAGTTATTTGGTTTGAAATGGGCTTCATGTGGCTTTGGCCAATAGGACTAGTGATAATTGGTATAATCATATATTATGCTTTAACTTCGTCTTTTCTTCAAAGAACCCCTCACAACATTCACATAATCAGCAACCGTAATATTCTGGCAGTGGCGCTTTAGAGATATTAAAACATCGATTCGCTAAAGGCGAAATAACTAGAGAACAATTCTTACAGATGAAAGAAGAACTATGGTAAAAATACCGAAAGCTGCAATTTATTAGTAATCTTTTCTTTTTTTTAGGAACGATTCTGATTATGGTTTGGATTTACGCGCGCGCATGTTTATGGATACAACCCAATGTAAAACAGTGTAATACATTTAACAAAAATAGTATATATTGGACTTTAATTTAATTTAAAGGGAGTCTGTAGATGATAATATGTCTCATAAATCTGATAACAAAGAAGTCGATAGTGAAATAGAAGCAAAAAATAAAACTAAAGTAGTAGAGCTCGAGGCTTCTCTAAATGAGAAAACAAAACTTCAGGAGAAATATCTTAACCAACTCAAATATGCTCGAGCTGATCTTGAAAACCTTCAGAAAAATGTGCAAAAGTACGTCGATGAAAGAGTAACCAAAGAAAAAATGAAACTAATCCAACAAATATTAACAATCGCTGAGGAGACCGACATCGTGTTAAACGAAGCAAAAAAAACCAAAAATTCCATTCTCATCGAAGGGATGGAAATGATAAGAAAAAAATTGTGGAAAGTAATCAGTTGTGAAGGTCTCTGTCCAATAGAATCCATAGGAAAACCCTTCGATCCCAACGTTCACGAAGCGATCCAAAAAATTGAAACATGTGATTACCCTGAAGGCATGATTGTAGAAGAAATTAAAAAAGGGTACCTATTAAATGGAAAGGTCTTTAGACCCTGCTTAGTCAAAGTAGCATGTTCATCCAGACCCACATCAAGTTGAAAAATGTGATGAAAAATGAGTAAAGAAAAAGTTGAAAGAATTTTAGGGATCGATCTCGGAACAACAAATTCAGCAGCAGCCGTGATTATTGGAGGTAAACCTACAATAATTCCTAGTGCCGAAGGAGCAACAGTATCAGGAAAGATGTTTCCATCTGTAGTAGCTTTTACTAAAGAAGGACAATTGCTTGTAGGTGAACCTGCCCGAAGACAAGCAATTACCAACCCGGAAGGAACTATACGTGAAATTAAACGAAAAATGGGTACAGACTATAAAGCCAATATTTTCGGAAAAGAATACACACCCCAACAAATATCGGCATTAATTCTCCAGAAAATATTACGCGATTCTGAAGCCTATCTAGGAGAAAAAATCACAAAAGCAGTGATTACGGTTCCCGCACACTTCAACGATAATCAGCGTCAAGCAACAATAGACGCTGGAGAGATTGCAGGATTAAAAGTAACGAGAATTGTAAATGAACCAACTGCGGCAGCCTTAGCCTATGGATTGGATAAAGCTGAAAAAGAAATGAAAATTCTGGTCTTCAGCTTTGGTGGAGGAACTAACGACACTACAATTATGGACTTTGGTGGTGGAGTATTTGAAGTTCTAGCCACAAGTGGAGATACAAAAACAGGCGGAGCAGATCTTGACCAAGCTGTTATGGATTATCTTATTTCAGAATTTAAACGTGAAACTGGAATCGATCTCAAGAAAGATTCAAAAGCTTTGGCACGATTGAAGGACGCAGCTGAAACAGCTAAGATAGAATTATCTAATCTTATAACTACAGATGTAGATCTTCCATACATAACTTCAGATTCAACAGGTCCAAAAAACCTTCATGTAACCCTGACAAGAGCAAAACTTGAACAATTAACCAGACCTATAGTAGAGAAAATTAGAGAGCCAATACTTAGAACACTGTCTGAAACAAAATTGACCCAAGTACAAATCGACAAAATAATCCTTATGGGTGGACAAACAAAAATGCCACTTGTTCAACAATTTATCGAAGATATAATCGGTAAAAAACCTGAAAGAGGAATAGACCCGATGGAATGTGTTGCAATCGGTGCAGCAATCCAAGGTGGAGTCCTTACAGGAGAAATTTCAGATATAGTGCTTCTCGATGTAACTCCTCTTTCCCTGGGGATAGAAACTCTAGGTGGTGTCTTTACAAAAGTTATTGAAAGAAACACAACAATACCTGTTAAACAGAGCCAAACCTTTTCGACCGCAGCTGATTCCCAAACAGCGGTTACTGTACATGTACTCCAAGGGGAACGAAGCATGGCTAAAGATAACATTAGTTTAGGTCAATTTAACTTAACTGGCATTCCGCCAGCACCTAGAGGCGTACCACAAATTGATGTGACATTTGACATTAACGCTGATGGAGTCTTGAATGTATCTGCAAAAGATCAAGGAACTGGCAATCAGATGGGAATCAAAATCACTGCTTCGACTAAACTAAGTCAAAATGAAAAAGATCGAATGATTAAAGAGGCAGAACAGTTTGCGGAACAAGATAAACGCATTAAAAAGGAAGCTGAAGTCCGAAACACTGCCGATTCTCTGATTTATACAACTGAGAAAACCTTGAACGAGAACGCGGACAAAATACCTGCTGACCAAAAAACAGCGATTCAAGATGCGATTCAGGGATTGAAAGACACATTAAAAGCAGGTGGTTTAGCTGAAATAACCGCCAAGGTTGAACAGCTAAAGAGTCTCGCCCAAAAAGCAGGGGAAGCAATCTATCAGCAAGCTGCATCTCAAAAAGCTCAACAACAAGCTAGCCAAGAAACGCCATCCTCTGAGGGAGAACAACCGGGAAAGAAGACTGTTGATGCTGAGTACAAAGTTATGGACGAGTAAGAAATATCCTCTTACTTTTTCCATCTGCGATCACTTTTTCCGGTGATTTCTTAATTTGACGAGCAAGCTAGATTATTATGATGCACTAGGGGTCAGTAAGAATGCGTCTCAAAAAGAAATTAAACGTGCATTTAGAAAGCTTGCTTTCAAATACCATCCAGATAGAAGTAAGTTACCCGACGCTGAAGAGAAATTCAAGGAAGCTTCAGAAGCTTATGCTATACTATCTGACCCAGAAAAGAGGCGCAAGTACGATTCTGCAGGCTTAGAAGGAATTAACACTCAATATAACCAAGAAGACATTTACAACCGCCAGAACTTTCAAGATATCTTTTCAGAATTTGGTTTTAATGGTAACGATCTCTTCAATCGAATTTTCGGGGGAGGTTTCACCTCTGGTCGAGGTCAACCTGAGCGGCGTAGGGGTCGCAACTTAGAAGCCCAAATGGAGGTCACGTTAGATCAGGCTGCATTTGGAACTAGTCTTGAAGTCAATTTACCTAGAATGAAGAAATGCAGCAAATGCGGTGGTTCAGGAGTCGAGCCCGGGAGTAATTTGGTGACTTGTCCAAAATGTCGTGGCTCAGGAACAATTGCGTCTAGAATAAGATCTAACATAAATTTTGGACAGGTAATAACGTCTTGCGATCAATGCAATGGAAGTGGAAAAGTAGCTCAGAAGAAGTGCAAAACATGCAGAGGTAATGGCCTGGAAGAAAAGACAGCACGAATTCAGGTTAAAGTACCCGCCGGCATTGATGATGGCGATCGTCTAGTACTTCGAGGGCAAGGTGAATCTGGTCCGTATAATGGTCCACCAGGGGATTTCTACGTAACAATAAGAATAAAACCCCACCCTTATCTAAAAAGGAAAGGATTAGATATTATTTATGCTGTTACTATCAATTTTGCTCAAGCTGCATTAGGTTCTGAAATAGAAGTACCAACCCTGTCTCGCAAAACATTAGTTAAAGTGCCACCTGGGACGCAAAATGGCACTGCATTACGACTTAGAGGCGAAGGAATAAAAGGTAGTCATGGCACAGGAGACGAATTAGTCAATATAACCGTGCAAACTCCTACGAAACTAACACCGCAAGAAAGAAAGTTGATCGAGGAACTTTCCAAAGAGTTCGAGAGAGACAAACTCAAACGCCAATAGTTCGTGAATAAATAACGGAAGATATGTCCAAATACCTGAAAAAAGGCTGCCCGTTTATCATTTGAAAATTAAACTTGAAAAGGAGTATTTTTGTGTTTTAAGTTATTACCTATTTAGCCATTTGTCTCTCCATCTGTCAAAGTAAATAACTGAGACAGCTAATGCAAAGACCAAAGCAACGCGTGCGCGAATGACACTGTGTTACAATGTATACCCAAATTATAATTGATTTAATAATCAAAATAATAATTAGACATAGATTTTGACCTTATATTACCACGAGTCGAAAGTTAGATTGTGTATGAACTGAGAAAACAAAATAGTCTAACATCTTCAACTCAATTAGTTGATTTGAAAAAAACAAGACAAACCCTACAAGAAATAAATACGAACCTAGATAAGATAGTTGATTCAATGGAATTTTATCTACATACTAAAACATAGTACTGATCATTGATAGATTAAGCCGGTAATTTATTTCAAATGAATTAAGGCTGATTACACCCTCTTAGTTTTTTGTAGTGTTTTTAAAGAAATCGGTGTGTTCATGCAAAAAGTGGGAGTACTGTTCAGTTGTTGTAAGTGATCTGAAAGCTCTTGCAACCACTTCAGTTAATGCTGGATGTATATGCATGGCTTCATTTAATGGTTGAACGCTTTGGTTATCGGTGTACATCAAATTTATTATTTCTTGAATAAGAACAGAGGCTTGAGGTCCGATAATATGAGCTCCAAGAATTTTTCCTGTTTCTCTTTCCACTATTACTTTAACAAACTCATCTTTCAGTTTCATAGCTTCACCTTTGGCGGTATCGATGAATTTATAAAAACCAATTAGAATTTTGTTCTTTCCATATTTTTTGACAGCTTCACTTTCTTTTAAGCCAACGCTAGCTATTTCAGGTTCAGTAAATACTGCATGGGGGATGGCTCGATAATTGATTTCGGTTTTACTTTTTAGTATAGCATTGTTGTAGACTATTTGTGCTTCGTAATTAGCAACATGTTTGAAGAGGTATTTTCCATTAGCGTCACCACATGCGTAAATATTGGGTTGGGATGTTTCCAAATATTCATTTACTTCAATGAAACCTTTTTTGTCTGTTTTTATTCCGGCTTTTTCTGGATGGAGAATATCAGAATTGGATGATCTTCCGGTTGCTATGAGTATTTCTTCAACAATGATCGATTTTTCTTGGTTATTGTTTCTGTTTGTCATGATTATTTTTTTGCCTTGCTTTGTTGGTTCTACTTTTTTAACTTCGTGATTTGTTAATATGGTCAGATATTGTCGCAATTCTCTAAGTGCTAAGGCAGATATTTCGGGTTCTTCTTCTGGGATAAACTGAGGGTTTCTTCCAATAATGGTAACCTTTGATCCCATTGCAGAAAGAAAGTGTCCAAATTCAGCTGCAATATATCCTCCTCCAACGATCCCTATGCTCTTTGGGAGTTTAGTTATTTGGAGTAGTGTAGTGCTTGTTAGATAACCCGTTTCATTTAATCCTTCAATTATAGGAATGGCTGTTTTTGATCCTGTTCCAAGAATTATTAATTTTGAGGTTATGGTTTCTTCTCCAACTTTAAGAATATATGCAGATGTGAATTCTGCAGGTTTAACATAATAATCTACATTTTTTGTGTTGGATAATCCCTTTCTGATCATATCAATATCATGGTTGATTATTGATTGCATTTGTTTCATTATGGCTGGGAAATCTATCTTTTTGATTTCAACATGAATTCCAAATTCTATACTTTTTTGGATTGTTCTGACTACATCCGCTGGATATATTAGCAATTTAGATGGAATGCAACCTCTGGTTAGACAAATTCCTCCTGGTTGATCTTTGTCTATTACTGCAATCTTTAATTGTGGATTTTCTTGTAATGCTGCAGACGCAATTTCCATTGCTGAACCTGTTCCAATAACAATTAAGTCATATTTCTTCATATTTTAACCTAAATCTCCGTAATTAGCGCGACTAATATTATAACTAAAATAACGATAATTGAACATTTAACCCTTTAAAATAAGATGATTTTTAGGAATTTTTTGGGAATTAAATCCCTGAATATAGTATATTAGAGTCGGTTTCATTTTCCGTTTAGACTACAAATTGCTGGTTAGGTGACAAGGTTTAGGTAAACGGTGAAAAATTCATATGTCTTCAATAAATGGAGAAAAAAGTGGCCTCCTCGTATTCATTACATTGTCTGTTCTTTACTTTTTCTCTATATTTCATAGAGTTGGAACCGCATCTATTGCAACTAATTTAGCTATTGATTTCAACACAGATAACTCAGTCCTCGGATTGATGTCCGGAATGTACTTCTATTCCTATGCAGCAGCACAAATACCTGCAGGAATCATGCTCGACAAAATAGGCACACGAAAAACATTACTCATATTAGGCTTAGTGGCTTCTTGTGGTAACTTAATATTTTCATTGAGCCCAAATGTCACGATTCTCGCCTTAGGTCGAGGGCTTATTGGCTTTGGAGTTGGAGGCTTCTATGTTTCTGCACTTAGAGCATTAGCTGTTGATTATAATCCCAAAAAATATGCAACCTTAACTGGTGTGTTGACATCTTTAGGAAACATCGGTGGGATAGCTGCTTCGTCACCTTTAGCGCTTCTTACCTTGGCTCTTAACTGGAGAGAAGCATTTTTGGTCATCTTCATATTAATGTTCATTTTTGTTATAGTTGCCTGGTTTGTCATTAAGGACAACGAAGATAATTCATTTAAAATAAAGAGAAGTATTAGAGATGATTTTGGAAAAATATTTTCGAACACTCAGCTACTAAAAATTATTCTGGTTCCGTTTTTTGTATACGGATGTTTTGTAAGCTTTCAAGGACTCTGGGCTGGTCCTTTTCTGATGAATGTTTATGGAATGAGTAAGGCTACTGCGAGTCTTTTTTTCATGTTCATTAGCATCGGTTTTGTTTTTGCATTTCCATTGGCAGGTATCATTTCAGATAAGATAAAAAGAAAAAAACCAGTTCTTTTGATGGGTATTATTCTCAGTTTGCTTTTTTGGTTGGTGATGGCAATCTTTGGAGGCGCTCTCAGTAGTTCCCAACTTTTGGCATTACTCATCTTTCTGGGTTTTTCTTATGGAATTACCTGCATTTTTCTAACTATTCCTGCAACTTTGTTTCCTCTAGAAATCTCTGGTTCAGCTATTGCGAGCCTTAACATCTTCAACTTTATTGGTGGAGGATTCTTCCAATATTTCATGGGTTTCATAATTGACCAAACACATCAAACTGGAAACGAATTCTTTTCTTACCAGATTATTTTTATAATCTGCACTTTAGGAGTGTTGGTTTCCTTAATATGTGCATTATTGTTTAAGGAACATTCAAGGACTGATCGCGAAAAAACTGAAAATAAGATCAAAGATTGAATCCAGATGCACGTTTGTATATTCTGATTACTATGGTTACCAATTAGGAGTTTAAAATCAATCCAAAAGATATCTAAAAAAAAGGGAATTTTGAAAAAACGTGGTACTACGCACGAACGTGGTAATCAAGCCTTCAGCTTTTTTAGTCTATCTTCAATGTTCTTTAACTGAGTCTCTAAACCTGTTTTTGCTCCTTCCAGCATTTCGATCTCTTCCTCAACAGTCATGAACCGTATTCCATGTCCTCCAAATCCCATATGTGATCCACACATCAAATTATCACCTCCTTAAGTTATTTTATTACTTAATTGTAATAATAGAAAAATGCAATATATTGATGGAGAATGAAAATTGTTCATCACATTCTTAGTTTCGCTTTGCTCTCTAAGCTCATTTTATCTGTTACGAACATAAATTCAAATTCTTTTCATCTAAACCTACTTGGTATGACCCATAAAGATAGTATACTGCAAGAATGCGCTAATTGTCACCATATTAACCCTTCAACCTATAATAATTGGTGCAAAGGATGTGGCAGAATATTGTGTTTAGTTTGTTTATTAAACGAAAGTTTCGAGTGTTCGGTTTGTGGAGGATACTTTATTGAACCAGTCCCATACTAAACCCTCCGAGATTTTTACTGTAAACTTCTTTTATTACTTAAACTGAAAAAAAACAGATGAAAAACCAAATATTTGGTTAACCCCACATACACGTTAGTTAATCATAGTTTGGGAAAGAAAATGGGAAAATGTGAAATCTGTGGAAAAAACAAGTTGTTCCTGAAAAAAACTAACTGTTTTTTTTGCGGAAAAGATGGATGCGCAGATTGTCATCTTCATTTATTGACAATTTCTTTTGGGGATTCCTTTTCAAAAGGTTTTGACAAAATTAAATTATTTATTTGTAATTCTAATTGCAAAGAAAGTTTTACCGATCTTGTAAAACAAAAAATTAGACAAACCCCAATTGACTTGAATAAGAGAGTCAATGTACTAAGATATCTTGAGTTGGTATTTGATACGAACGAATTTCATTTTGATGAGAAAATTATGAAAGACTTGATTGACTATCCATTTGAACCAAATCGTAATGGTTTTTATCACATCTACGATTATATAGAAAAAACTTTTTTCGATATACTCTACAAAACGGCATTAACAAAAAAGGCAGAAACACTCTTAAAAGTAGGGCGATTTGATGATGCGGCCAGAATATTTGAACATCTAGGGATGTATGAAGAAGCCGGAAAAGCTAGAGCAGAAGATAAACATATTTCAATTAAAAAAACTGAAGTTACTGTTGATTTAAATTCATTGTTAACACAAATTAAAAACGGTGGAATAGTAGTTGTTTATCGTTGTCCCAATTGTGGTGCCCCACTAAAAGTAAGCAAAGAATCAAATATGAAATCAATTAGGACCTGTAAACATTGTAATTCAGAAATTGAATCAATGGATGTAGCTGATTTTTTAAAAACTGCTCTATCTTAAGCTGTTTTGATTTCTTAAAAAACACAGTTTCATTTTCACCAAAGAATTGAAAATATTGGATTAGAGGATTTGGTCTAATTGGATAACGAAGTAAAAAGAGCATATTTGGAGCGGCATATGCTAGTTTCGTTTGGCAAAGGAAAGAATAATTTTATTGTATTTTGCGATTTTTGTAAAAAGAAATTTAATGGATCTATTAAGATTTCTAAAAACAATCGGGCTTATTCAGTTAGTGTTGATGGAGCCAATTTTCATCATTTAGATGGAAATCCTGAAAATGATGTGGTTGAGAATATGAGGTTGTATTGTCGCAAATGCCATAAGAATGTTCATTATTGGGGAATAATCCAGAGATGGTTAGAAAAAACAGCCAGATCAGTAAAAGATTTACCCGATTCCAGAAACCTGAAACCTATGACGTTTGGAAAATACAAAGAATCATGATTTACTTTTCATCAGTTTACTAATACATGTTTCATAGAATTCCTTAACCTAAAAAAGAAATGTATAACTTTTACATTCAACTAATACCCACGCACAAATATGCTTGAGTAGGTGATGGACGCTGGATCTTACCAGTAATAAACTAAAAATTTATCTCACAATATTTGGAGTCCATGTAGCAATTACCGTTTATGTCATTTTACAAAGTCTCATGACAGAATCAAACAACTACACTTCAGGGTTATTACAGGGAGTAATAATTGCTGGTTCATGGGCAATCACCCTAAAATGGTTCCATGAAAATGTTTTCCGTGAACTAAACAGACTAATTTCAGTAGCAGAAGTAAAAAACTAGACGAGAAAATAAAATTTTTTCTCCAACCTAAAAATGAGACGACATAGCTAGTTACTTGCCTACATTTGTTTGCTCTATTTCTTAACTCGACTACTTTTTGTTAAAGAAATACATCATGACTGATGTAATAATCAACATTATTCCTAATCAAAAAATAATGTTAATTATTAGGGCTGTAATGTTTACTATCCAAAGACTACAAGACTGTAATGTTCAATTTGAACTTTTTAGAGATCAACCCTCCTTTTCTTTTCGAAATTTCTGTAACCACCCATTTTTTGAAATAATGTAAATCGAACATTCAGAATTCTTCATGGGTTGAACATTCTACAGGTAAACATTTAAATTTAATGTGTTTGGCACTGGAATTTAATCTTCAAAACCAAAAAGGAGTTATTTTCCATAAATAGTTTCAAATTTTCTTTTATTTTGATATGATGAAAAAGCTTTTAAGAAAAGTGACTGACAACAATAGTTCAAGTTGAGTGAAGGATGCCTTTGACCGATAGGCTCTTCAAACGGGGACAACATTGCGGGGGAAAACATTGATTCAATCAGCATCTTCTAACACAGCTCCATTTCTTTAATTCCAAATTGCCTGAAAAATTGTTCTTGAGGCATCTGGAACTCGATGAAGGTAAAAAAAGTGATAAAAAAATGAAAAAAATTGAAATTAAACCCAAAATATCAATTATATCCTTGATTCTATTGTTAACAATATCCGTTATATTTGCTGCTTTACCAACTGCTAGTGCACAAACAACTCAGAAGAGCTATCCCTACATTGGCACAGTGCCTAATCCAGTAGGCATTAACCAACAAGTGTTGCTTCATGTTGGGATTACAGCAGCATTATCTAGTGCAGAGATGGGATGGGAAGGTCTAACAGTTACTGTTACACGACCTGACGGACAAACAGAAACTTTAGGGCCATTTAGAACAGACTCAACAGGAGGAACAGGAACACTTTACACTCCCACAATGGTCGGCACATACACTTTGCAAACCAATTTTCCAGAACAAACGGTAACACTCACACCATTCTTTTCACCGTTTCCAGTTGAACGTACTTTCTTGACTGGCAGCAGTGAACCATTCGAGCTTATAGTACAAGATGAACCAATACCATATTATCCTGGTCATGCTCTTCCAACCGAATACTGGACTCGTCCGATAGATGCTCAGCTTAGAGAATGGTCAGATATTGCAGGAAGTT
>Ga0209536_100011194_pt1 | contig 13166 bp, 11 predicted proteins | sample DeeMarSeWOR28_12_FD_187461 | JGI IMG/M metagenome (GOLD analysis project Ga0209536, IMG submission 187461) | Marine sediment microbial communities from White Oak River estuary, North Carolina - WOR-2-8_12 (SPAdes) (version 2) | ecosystem: Environmental > Aquatic > Marine > Intertidal zone >...
TCTGCTCATCGAGGGCGTCCGCGGCAAGCCGCTCTCTGTGGCGGCGCGCATGCGGCTCACCCAGGCCGGGCTCTTCCTCCTGCTCGGCCTGATGGTCCTTGTCTTCACGAACGACATCCTGCGGATTTTCGGGGGATAGCGCCCCCCAGCGTCACCGAGCCTGCAGGGCCTCCAGGGCCGCCGCCACTTCGGCCGCCGACCGGTAGCGATCGGCCGGGTGCTTGGCGAGGCAGCGGCTCACGACCCGTTCGAACCCGCGGCTCAACTCGGGTGCCCTCGTCCGCACCCCGGGCGGCCGCTCCTCGACATGCATGCGGGCAAGCTCGAACCAGTCGGTCGAGAAGAACGGGACGTCGCCGCCGGCCGCCCGGTAGAGCACGACCCCCAGGGAATAGAGGTCGGAGCGTCCGTCCAGCGGACGGCCCTGGGCCTGCTCGGGGGAGATGTACTGCGGCGTGCCGAGCGTGACGCTCGCGGCCGTCGCGGCGGCAGTCCCGATTGCCTTCCGTGCGATGCCGAAGTCCGCGAGGACGGCGGCGGCGTCGGCGGGAAGGAGGATGTTGGCGGGCTTGACGTCACGGTGGACGATCCCGGCGTCGTGGGCGCAGGCCAGTCCGGCCGCGACGTCCCGTCCGATCCGCGCCACGCGCCCCTCCTCCAGCTTGCCGCACTCCTCGAGCAGCGTCGCGAGGGAGTGCGGGTAGAGTGGCATGGCGAAGTAGCCGAAGCCGTCGGCCCGCCCGACATCGAGGATGCGAACCACGTTCGGATGGTGCAGGTCGGCCGCGATCCGGGCCTCGCGCCAGAACCGCTCCACGATCCCGACGTCGCCCGCGTAGTGGGGGGGCAGGACCTTGAGGGCGACCGGCGGGCCGCCGCCGGAGGGTCGGGCGGCGAACACGCAGGCGAACCCGCCCCGGCCGTGCACCCGCTCGACGGTGTACCGCCCGAGCTGTCGGCCTATCAGCTCCTCGGGGTCCAGGGTCCGGCCTCGCGGACTTTACAGGGAAGCATGGGTCGGCTAAACTTCGTGTCTGTCATAAATTAGGGCGTTCACCGAAAGCAACGCCCGCGCGTTTGGAGGATACACTTTTCATGAGCTTTGACAAGCAAGCGGTCGCACGGAAGTACGCCAAGCATGATACGGACTCGGGGTCGACCCGCGTCCAGATCGCGTTGATGACGGAACGGATCAACTACTTGACCGACCACTTCCGTACGCACAAGAAGGACCATCACGGTCGCCGCGGCCTGCTCATGCTCGTGAGCAAGCGGCGCCGTCTCCTCGACTACCTCAAGCGCACCGATCTCGAAGGTTATCGGCAGCTGATTGAGGAGCTCGGTCTCCGCCACTAAGCCTCGCGCGCGGGCATGGGGGGCCGGGCTGAGCACCCCGGGCTCCCCAATTCCTTGCCGTGTGCTCAACAAGGACAAATCTAGTGCAGCACGTCGAACGAAATTTCGGCGGTCGCAGGCTTCGCCTGGAGACCGGCCGGCTGGCCAAGCAGGCCGCCGGCAGCGCGTTGGTCCAGTTCGGGGAGACGATGGTGTTGGCTGCCGTGACGGTCTCCGATCGAGAGTCCAACCTCCCATTCTTTCCCCTCACCGTCGAGTATCGCGAGAAGAGCTACGCCGCCGGCAAGATCCCCGGCGGCTTCTTCAAGCGGGAGGGTCGCCCCGGTGAGGAGGAGATCCTCGCGGGTCGGCTGATCGACCGGTCGATCCGTCCGCTCTTTCCCAAGGGCTTCAAGAACGAGGTCCAGGTCTTCGTCTACGTCCTCTCGGCCGACCAGGAGAACGACGCGGACGTCCTCGGCGTCACGGCAGCCTCCCTGGCGCTGGCGATCTCCAAGGTGCCGTGGCAGGGCCCGGTGGCCGGCGTGCGGGTGGGTCGGGTCGACGGCGCGTGGGTGCTGAACCCGACGTTCGCGCAGCTCGAGGCGAGCGACATCGACCTCGTCGTATCGGGCCAGGCGGACGCGCTCACGATGGTGGAGGGCGGGGCGTTGGAGCTCTCCGAAGACGAGATCGCCGACGCGCTCCTCACGGCCCAGCACGGCGTCGCCGAGCTCGTGGCGATGCAGCACGAGATCGTGCGCGCGGTCGGGAATCCGAAGTTGGAGTGGAGCCGCAAGCAGCCGGCGGCGGAGCTCGTCGCGCGCGTGCAGGCGTCCGCCGCCGAGCGGGTGCGCCAGGCACTGAATCTCGAGGAGAAGAGCGAGCGCATCCAGGCCCTGGCGACGGTGCGCTCGGACATCGTCGAGCAGCTCGCCACGGAGTATCCCGACGACATCGAGGACATCGGCCGCGTGCTGGACGCCACGGAGTCGGCCACCATGCGCCAGCAGGTGCTGGATCACGGCGAGCGGGTCGACGGCCGGGACCTGGACACCGTGCGGGCGATCACCAGTGAGGTGGGACTGCTGCCCCGGGCGCACGGCTCCGCGCTGTTCACGCGCGGACAGACGCAGGCGCTGGTGAGCACCACGCTCGGCACGGTCTCCGACGAGCAGCGCATCGACAACATCGACGTGCCGCAGGAGACCACCAAGAGCTTCATGCTGCACTACAACTTCCCGTCGTTTTCGGTCGGGGAAGTGCGGCCGGTGCGCGGGGTATCGCGGCGGGAGATCGGGCACGGGCATCTCGCGGAGCTGGCGTTGCAGGCGTTGCTGCCCCCGTACGACGAGTTTCCCTACACGATCCGGATCGTCTCGGACGTCCTCGAGTCCAACGGGTCGTCGTCGATGGCCACCGTGTGCGGCGGCTCACTGGCGCTGATGGACGCGGGCGTCCCGATGAAGGCCGCCTGCGCGGGCGTCGCCATGGGGCTGATCAAGGAGGGTGACCGGGTGGCCGTGCTGACCGACATCCTCGGCACCGAGGATCACCTCGGCGACATGGACTTCAAGGTCGCCGGAACCCGCGACGGCGTGACCGCGATTCAGATGGACATCAAGATCCAGGGGCTGGATCTCTCGACCGTGCGCCAGGCGCTGCAGAAGGCCCGCGTGGCCCGGCTGCACATTCTCGACGTGATGGCACAGACGCTCGCCGAGCCGCGCACGCAACTGTCCAAGTACGCGCCGAGGATCATCACGATCCAGATCAATCCGGAGCGCATCGGCGACATCATCGGACCGAAGGGCAAGATCATCCGCGGGATCCAGGAGGAAACCGGCGCCGAGATCAACGTCGACGACTCGGGCCTGGTCACGATCTCCTCGATCGATGGCGATGCCGGCGAGCGCGCGCGGCAGATGATCGAGGGCATCGTGCAGGAGCCCGAAGTGGGCGCGATCTACGAGGGCGTCGTGAAGAGCACGACGGCGTTCGGCGCCTTCGTGGAGATCATCCCGGGACGCGAGGGGCTGCTCCACATTTCCGAGTTGCAGCACGAGCGTACCAACAAGACCGAGGACGTCGTGAAGAAGGGCGACCACGTGCGCGTGAAGCTCCTCGAGATCGACGACCGCGGGAAGATGCGGCTCTCACGCAAGGCACTGATCGAGAAGCCCGCGGACACGAAGTAGCGAGCCGCCTCGCATGCGGACGGTCACGCTGGACGAGCGGCTCCACCGCACCGAAGGGGAGAACGGGGTCACCGTGCTCTCCGAGGTGCTGCCGGGTGTCCGCTCGGTGGCCGTCGGCATCTGGGTCCGGGCGTCCTCGGCCCACGAGTCGGTGGGCCAGATGGGGGTGTCCCACCTCCTCGAGCACATGGTGTTCAAGGGCACGGCGCGGCGCTCGGCCAAGGACATCGCGCTGGAGCTCGAGGGACGCGGCGGCGCGCTCGATGCCTTCACCGCGCGCGAGTACACCTCCTACCAGGCGCGTGTGCTCGACGAGGACCTCCCCCGTGCCCTCGACGTCCTCACGGACCTGGTCCGGCACCCCGCGCTGCGGACGCAGGATCTCGAGCTCGAGCGCAAGGTCGTGTTGGAGGAGATCAGCACGGTCGAAGACACGCCGGACGATCTCGTCTTCGACCTGCACTCCCGCGCCCTGTGGCCCGCGCACCCCTACGGGTACTCCATCCTCGGCACGCGCGACACCGTGTCCGCGATCGGTGCCGGGGATCTGCGCGCCCTGCACGCCCGGGCCTACCACCCGCGACACGTCATCATCACCGCCACCGGCAGCGTGAATCACGACGTGCTGGTGAAGCTCGTCGCGAAGTGCGGCTGGTTCACCTACGAGCCCGGTCCGGCGCCGGCAGAGATCCCCTCGCCCCCGGCCGCGAGCCGCGCGTCCCAGCGCGTCGCGCGCGACACGGCGCAGACCCACATCGTGCTCGGCACGGACACGTTCCCCTACCGGGACGGCCGCCGGGAGGCCCTGCGCCTGCTCAATACGGTGCTCGGCTCCGGGATGTCGAGCCGGCTCTTCCAGCGCGTGCGGGAGGAGCTGGGGCTGGCCTATTCGGTGTACACCCATCAATCGTTCTATCACGCCACCGGCGTCACCGGGGTGTACGTCGGGACGCACCCGTCCACGGCGCAGCAGGCGGTGGACGTGATCCTCGAGGAGCTCGGCATCCTGGCGGCGGAGGGGCTCTCCGCCGCGCAGCTCGCGGAGGCGAAGCAGCAGTTGAAGGGGCAGGTGACTCTCGCGTTGGAGAGTCCGGTCGCGCGCATGTACCGGCTCGCGACGGTCGAACTGTACGGAGAGGCGTACCGCACGATCGACCGGATGCTGGCCGACATCGACGCGGTGAATCAGGAGGGGGTCGTTGGCGTAGCTGGGGAGTTCTTCGACCCGGGCCGCCAGACGATGGTCTGGCTCGGGCCGCACTAGGAAGCGTCACCTTCATCGTGTTGAGGTGCTGATGATCATTGGTGTCCCGAAGGAAATCAAAACCGCCGAGAACCGAGTCGCACTCGTTCCGGCCGGCGCTGAAGGCCTCCGGGCCCACGGGCATACCGTGCTCGTCGAGCGAGGGGCAGGGGAGGGCAGTGGGTTCGGCGACGAACTGTACACCGCGGTGGGCGCGACGATCGTGCCGGCCGCGAAGGACGTGTGGGCGAAGGCGGACATGATCGTGAAGGTCAAGGAGCCCATCGCGCCGGAGTGGCCGATGATGCGCAAGGGCCAGGTGGTCTTCACCTACTTCCACTTCGCCGCGAGCGAGGAGCTCACGCAGGCGGTGATGCAGTCCGGCTGCGTCGCCATCGCCTACGAAACGGTGCAGCTGTCCACGGGCGAGCTGCCGCTGCTCACGCCGATGAGCGAGGTGGCCGGGCGGATGGCGGTGCAGGAAGGCGCGAAGTACCTGGAACGGGCGTACGGCGGACGGGGGATCCTGCTCGGCGGCGTCCCGGGAGTGCAGCCGGCCGAGGTGGTGATCCTCGGAGGCGGCGTCGTGGGCACGAATGCCGCCAAGATGGCGGCGGGCCTGGGCGCCCACGTGACCGTGCTGGACGTGTCGCTGGAGCGCCTGCGGTACCTGTCGGACGTGATGCCGGCAAATGTCGATCTCGTGTACTCCAACCGGCACACCATTCTGGAGCAGCTCGGGAAGGCCGACCTGCTGGTCGGGGCCGTCCTGCTGCCAGGGGCGAAGGCCCCGAGCCTCGTGACGCGCGGCGACCTCGCGCACATGAAGCCGGGCTCCGTCATCGTCGACGTGGCCGTGGACCAGGGCGGGTGCGTGGAGACGATCAAGCCGACGACCCACGACGACCCGACGTATCTCGTGGACGGCGTCCTGCACTACGGCGTGGCCAACATGCCGGGTGGCGTGCCGCGCACGTCCACCCTCGCGCTGACCAACGCCACGTTCCCCTACGCGGTGAAGCTGGCCAAGCTGGGGTGGCGCGGCGCGTGCAAGGCCGATCCGTCGCTGTTCCTCGGCCTGAACGTGATCGAGGGAAAGGTGGTATACCCCGGCGTCGCGGAGGCCTTTGGCCTCGAGTTGAGCGACGCCGCGGCGCTGGTGTAGCGGCGTTGCAGCATCCCCCACGGGGTGGTGGGGTAAGTCGCTTACTTGTCATAACTTAGGCATGCCATTAACTTAGGGCGCTCTCTCAACGGTGAGAGCGCCCTTTGTTCTGGCGTGCCCTGACTTCCCAACGACAAGAGTGCAATGGCGTTCAATTGGGGCAAATTCCGACTCGGGAACCTCCTGCCGGCGAATGAGATCGCCGTCGACCTCGGGACCTCCAATACGCTGATCTATGTGCGCGGCGAGGGCATCGTGCTGAACGAGCCCTCGGTGGTGGCCGTTGAGAAGGCGACGGGAAAGGTCAAGGGGATCGGGCTCGAGGCGAAGCGCATGCTCGGGCGGACACCGGAAGGCATCCTCGCCGTCCGCCCGCTGAAGGACGGCGTCATCGCCGACTTCGACGTGACCGAGAAGATGCTGCGGTACTTCCTGTCCACGATCATCCAGAAGCACGTGTTCCGCGTCAAGCCGCGCGTCATCGTGTGCGTGCCGAGCGGGATCACGGAAGTCGAGAAGCGTGCGGTGCGGGACAGCGCGCACTCGGCGGGCGCGAAGGAAGTCTACATGGTCGCCGAGCCCATGGCGGCCGCGATCGGCGTCGGGCTGCCGGTCGAGACCCCGACGGGGAACATGGCGATCGACATCGGCGGGGGGACCACCGAGATCGCCGTCATCGCCCTCTCCGGCATCGTGAGCGACACTTCGATCCGGACCGGTGGCGACGAGATGGATCAGTCGATCGTCCAGTTCATGCGGAAGAACTACAACCTGCTGATCGGCGAACCGACGGCGGAATCCATCAAGATCCAGATCGGCTCGGCCGTGCCCATCAAGGACGAGCACGACATGGAGGCCAAGGGCCGCGACCTGGTGTCGGGAATCCCGAAGGTGGTGCGCGTCCACTCCAGCGAGGTCCGCGAGGCCATGCAGGAGCCGATTCAGCAGATCATCGACGCGGTGCGGCGAGCGCTGGAGATCACGCCCCCGGAGCTGGCGAGCGACATCGTCGACCGCGGCATCGTCATGGCGGGTGGTGGGTCGCTGATCAGGGGGCTGGACATCCTGGTGTCCCAGGAGACCGGGCTGCCGGTGCGTGTCGACGAGGATCCGCTCACGTGCGTCGTGCGGGGCACGGGGCGGATCCTCGAGGATCCCGAGAGGTACCGCTCGGTTCTCACCACGTAGGGTGCCGTGACCCTCGCGCCGGACTCGTTCTCGTCGCGCCGCGACACCGCCGCATTCGTGATCTGTCTCGTCCTGGCGCTGGTAGCCCGCGTGCTGCCGGTGCCCGTGCAGAACGGGCTCGCCACGGCGGTCAGCCACTCGATTCTCGCTCCCTTCCTCTACCTCCAGGAACAGGCGGAGGTCGTGAAGTCCTCGCGCACGCATTATCTCGCCTCGGCGGGCCTCCGCGACTCGACCGTCCTCGAGGCCCTCAGCGCGCAGGCCCTGGCGGAGGAAAACGCGCAGCTGCGGGCGGAGCTCGGGCTGTCGCGCCGCCTGCCGGTTCGCCACGTATCGGCGGAGGTCCTGCAGCAGGCGATGCCCACCGCCGGTCTGATGGCACGGCTCTCCGTCGGGCGTGATCGGGGGGTGCACAGCGGAGCGCCGGTGATCACGCCGGACGGGCTTGCCGGGGTGGTGCAGAGCGCCGGGGACCGGTATTCGGTCGCCATCCTGTGGACCCATCCGGATTTCCGGGTCAGTGCGATGACGGCCGACGGCGCCGTGTTCGGCATCGCCGCGCCCCGCGGCAGTGCGGGTCCGAACACGCCGCTGCTCGAGCTCCGCGGCGTGGCGTACCAGCAGCAGCTTCCGATCGGCACCCGCATCTACACGTCCGGGCTCGGTGGGCCCGGCGGGGTGTATCCGCGGGGCATCCCGCTCGGGACGGTGGTTGCCGTCGCGGAGGAACGGGAGGGCTGGTCTCGCACGTACGTCCTGCTGCCGGCAGTCCATCCGGCCTCGATGGCGCACGTCGTCGTCCTCACCGGTCCGGTCGGCGACCTCTCCGGCGTGTTCCCGGACTCCCTGACGGGATCATGATCCGGATCCGATACCGCCTCGTCGCGATGCTCCTGCTGCTCGTCGCGCTGCAATTCGTGTTGCGCCCGTTCCTGGGCGACTCGCGCGTGGCGCCGGACTTGCTGCTGCTGGCGCTCCTGGTCTACGCGATCCAGGCGCGTCCGGGCGACGCGGCCATCGCGGGATTCGTGGTGGGCCTCGTGGCCGACTCGCTCACGCCGATCGCGTTCGGTGCCGGCGTGTTCGCGCACACGTGCGTGGGCTACCTCGCCGCGTGGGGCAAGGCCGTCTTCTTCGCCGAGAGCGTGCCGGTGAGCGCGGCGTTCTTCTTTGCGGGCACGTGGCTGCGGGATCTGCTGGTGCTCGTGGCCGGCCGGCACATGGGGGAGCGCTCGCTGGTGTGGCAGCTCGCCGTCTGGTCACCGCTCAAGGCGCTGACCACCGCGCTGGCCGGCGTCGTGGTTCTCGTGGTGTTCCGTCGCTGGCTGAGGTACCGGGCGTGAACTGGCAGGACCATCATGCGATGGGGCGCCGCACGGGGGTCGCCCAGGCGGTGGTGCTCCTCGCCACGGCCGTCCTCGTCGTCGCGTTCTTCCGCGTGCAGGTCGTGCGCGCCGTGCGCTACGAGGTGCAGTCCGATTCCAACCGGCTGCGGTCGGTGGTGGTGTCGGCGCCGCGCGGGCTGATCACCGACCGCGCCGGTGTCGTCCTGGCGGAAAACGTCCCGGGCTATTCGGTTTGGCTGCACGCCCCGTCCACCGATTCGCTGGTCGCGGCGCTCGATCGCATGCAGGGGATCCTGCCCACCGACTCCGCCGACCGGGTGCGGATCCTGGCCCAGTACCGGGCGGCCGCGTCCGAGCCGGTCCTCGTCACCCGGGACGCGCCGTTCGACGCGATCTCGGCGCTGGAGGAGCAGCGCCCGTGGAACCCGGGCCTGGTGATCCGCAGCGAGCCCAAGCGGCGCTATCCGTTCGGTGCCGCGGTGGCGCACGTGGTCGGCTACGTCGGGGAAGTGAGCGAGGCCGAGCTGCGCAATCGCACGCACCCGGGAACGCGCCGAGGGTCGCTCGTGGGACGGGCCGGGGTCGAGCAGTACTACGACGACCAGTTGCGGGGGCGCGACGGATTGACCTTCGCGGAGGTGGATGCGCTCGGGCGCACGGTGCGGGAAGAGGGTATCGAGGCAGGGCTGCCGCCGAGCCCCGGCGAAACGATTCGGACCACCATCGACATCGAACTCCAGCAGTTCGTCGAACAGGCCTTCCCGAGCGGCCAGCGCGGGGCCGTCGTCGCCATGGACCCCGTATCCGGCGAGGTCCTCGCGCTGTACTCCTCGCCGAGCTTCGATCCGAACGCGTTCGTCGGCGGTATCGATCCGGCCGCGTGGGCCCGGCTGACCGAGAATCGGGATTTCCCCCTGTTCGACCGGGCGATCCAGGCGCGATACGCCCCGGCCTCCCCCTTCAAGCTGGCCGTGGCGGCGATGGCCCTCCGCCGGGGGCTGGTCACGATCGACAGCCACATGGACGTCCCGTGCCGTGGCGGCCTGCAGTACTACAACCGGTACTTCCGCTGCTGGCGCCTGCAAGGGCACGGGGACCTGACCCTGCGCGAGGCGGTGCAGTACTCGTGCGACGTCTACTTCTACCAGCTGGGACTCAAGCTGGGGCTGACGAGTCTACTCCAGGACGGAGTGGAGATGGGCTTCGGCGATCCTTCCGGAATCGATCTGCCCAACGAGAACGAGCCGATCTTTCCGCCCTCGACCGAGTACTACAACCGGCGGTACGGTCCCCGGGGCTGGACCAGCGCCGTCACGCTCAACCTGGCGATCGGACAGGGCGAGAACACGCAGACCCTGGTCAACATGGTCCGGTTCTATGCCATGCTCGCGAGTCCGGACGGCTCCACCCCGGAGCCCCGAGTGGTGGCGGGCGCGGCGCCGCCGCCGAGCCACGCACTCGGCCTGTCGCCGGAGGCGCTGCGCGACCTGCGGGACGCGCTGGTGGCGGTCGTCGATCGCGGCACGGCGGCCGGAGCGCAGATCGCCGATCTGAAGATCGCGGGCAAGACCGGGACGGCGCAGAACCCGCACGGCCCAGACCACGGGTGGTTCATCGGTTTCGCGCCGGCCGACGCGCCCACGATCGCCGTCGGAGCCGTCGTCGAATTCGCCGAGCACGGCTCGTCGGTCGCGCCGCTGGTGACACGCATCATGGCCCGCTATCTCCTCGGCGCCGACGCGGTCCGCGCGCGGGGTCCGGCCATCACGATCGAAGCGCCGGCCGACACGGCACCCGCCCCGCTGCCGATCCTGCCGGACTCGACCTTCCTGAGGAATCAGGGGAGAGACTCGCTTGGCACCACGGCGCCGCGGACTCGATAGCCTCCTGCTCGGCTCCGCGGCGCTCCTCGTGACCGCGGGGCTGCTCACGCTGTACTCCGCCGGCGAGACGGACGTCCCGTCGGCCGCCGCCGGGATCTGGGAGCGCCAGCTCGTCTGGCTGGGTCTGGGGATCGTCATCGGGATGTTCGTGTTCCGGGTCTCCCCGCGCATCCTCGAGTGGGTGACGCCGGCGGTGTACTGGGGCGCGCTGGCGCTGCTCGCACTCACGCTCGTCGTCGGGACGGGGGCGGGCACCGCGGCGGGATCGAAGTCGTGGCTGGCGATCGGCGGGATGCGTCTCGGGCAGCCGGCCGAGCTGGCAAAGATCGCGACGATCCTGATGCTCGCGCGGCACCTCGGGGCGAAGCGGGAGGCGCCCTCCACCATGACCGGGCTGCTCCCGAGCATGGCGATCGTCGGGGCGCCGTTCCTGCTCATCGGACTGCAGCCGGACCTGGGGAGCGCCCTCGTGCTGGTCGGTATCCTGTTCGCGATGCTGTTCTGGGCCGGCGTGAGCCACTGGATGCTCCTCATGCTCGCGTCGCCGATCCTCTCGCTCCTCCTTGCCTTCTCGACCGGCGCGTGGGGCGCGTGGCTCGTCATCCTGACCGTCGTCCTGGTGATCGTTCGGCCCTACGTGCTCGAAGGCCTCGTCGTCTGGATGGCAAACGTCATGATGGGCGTCGTCGCGCTGGAGCTGTGGAAGCGGCTCGCCCCGTACCAGCAAAACCGGCTGCTCTCCTTCCTGAACCCGGAGATCGATCCGCGTGCGACGGGGTGGCACATCATCCAGTCGAAAGTGGCCATCGGCTCGGGTGGCGTCCTCGGCAAAGGGTTCACCGAGGGCACCCAGAAGCGCCTCGCGTTCCTGCCGGAGCAGCACACGGACTTCGTCTTCTCCGTGCTCGGGGAGGAATTCGGCTTCGTGGGAGTCCTGGTCATGCTCGGCCTGTTCGCCGCCCTGCTGCTGACCCTGCTGCGCGTGGCGCGCCGTGCCACCGACGGCTTCTCGTCGCTCCTGGTCGCCGGCATCGCCGGCATGCTGCTCACCCACGTGTTCGTCAACGTGGGCATGACGGTGGGGCTGATGCCGATCGTCGGAATCCCCCTGCCGTTCTTCTCGTACGGGGGTTCGTTCCTGCTCACCTGCTGCGTCGCGATCGGCCTGGTCGCCCGCGTGTCGGTCGAGGGTGGTTTCGCGGGCTATTCGGGCAGTTGGCGGGCGATTCGGGGGTAGCGGGGGCCGCTGGGAGCGGCGAGATTCCATGCGCTCGTTCGGGGCGCCAGATCCGTCCCTAGGCAACGCCGTCACCCGTCGGAACAACGCATGGCCTGGTTTCGCAAAGACAAACGCCCACGCACAGCCCAGCGCGAGAAGCTCGAGATTCCGGCGGACGCGTGGGACAAGTGCGAGAAGTGCGGGCACGTCGACATCAGCGAGAAGTTCGAGCGCGCGCTGCAGGTGTGCCCGGGTTGCGGGCATCACCGGAGGATCGGAGCGCGGCGGTACATCGCGCTGCTGACGGATCCGGGCAGCTTCGTCGAGCTCTACGGCAACCTGCGATCCACCGACGTGCTGCAGTTCGAGGGGTACGCGGATCGGCTCCAGGCCGCGCACCGCAAGGCCGGCGCCCACGACGGCATGATCGCGGGCTCGGGCACGCTCACGGGGGTGGAGATCAGCCTCGGCGTCATGAACTTCACGTTCATGGGCGGCTCGATGGGCGCCGTGGTGGGCGAGAAGGTGGCACGCCTCATCGAGCGCTCGATCGAGGGGCGCGCGCCCCTGATCCTCGTCTCCGCCTCCGGCGGTGCGCGGATGCAGGAGGGCGTGCTGAGCCTGATGCAAATGGCGAAGACCTCGGCGCTGATGGCGTCCCTGCGCCATACCGGCGTTCCGTTCATTTCGGTGCTCACGAATCCGACCACCGGAGGGGTGTCCGCCTCCTACGCGATGCAGGGTGACGTCAACATCGCCGAGCCGGGCGCGGTCATCGGTTTCGCCGGTCCCCGGGTCATCAAGCAGACGATCGGGCAGGATCTCCCCGAGGGATTCCAGACCGCGGAGTTCCTCGAGGAGCACGGCATGGTCGACATCGTGGTCCCGCGGCCGCAACTCCGCGATACGGTCGCGGGGCTCGTCCGGCTGATGACCGGCGCCCCGGCGGCGGAGGGGACCGACTGATCCGCACCTACGAGGAAGCCATGCGCTTCCTCTTCCCACGGACGACCGGCGGCGTGAAGTGGTCCCTCGGCCCGACGAGGGACCTGCTCGCACACCTCGGCCACCCCGAACGGCAGTTCGCGTGCGTTCACATCGGCGGCACCAACGGCAAAGGATCCGTGGCGACCCTCGTCGCGGGCGCGCTGCGGCGCCGCGGCGTGCGCGTCGGATTGTACACCTCGCCGCATCTCGTAGACCTGAGCGAGCGGATGATCGTGGACGGCGTCCCCATTTCCCGGGATGCCTTCCTCGCCTGGACCAATGCCCTGCACGGTCCAATCGAGCGACACGGAGCGAGCTTCTTCGAGGCGACGACGGCCATCGCGTTCGCTGATTTCGCGGCGAGAGGTGTCGAGCTGGCGGTCGTCGAAGTGGGTCTCGGCGGCCGGCTGGACAGCACGAACGTGCTCGACCCGCTCGTGAGCGCGGTGACATCGATCGCCTTGGAGCACACCGAGTACCTGGGTCCTCCGCTCGATTCGATCGCCGTGGAAAAGGCGGGGATCGCGAAGTGTGGTCGCCCGTTCGTCATCGGCGAACGCGATCGTTCCCTGGCGGCGCTCCTCGAGAGGCGCCCCGTCGTC
>Ga0209536_100011196_pt1 | contig 13164 bp, 11 predicted proteins | sample DeeMarSeWOR28_12_FD_187461 | JGI IMG/M metagenome (GOLD analysis project Ga0209536, IMG submission 187461) | Marine sediment microbial communities from White Oak River estuary, North Carolina - WOR-2-8_12 (SPAdes) (version 2) | ecosystem: Environmental > Aquatic > Marine > Intertidal zone >...
CGATGCGCCCGGGTGCCGGCGAACTCTCCCGCGCCTGTGAAATCCTGCTGGCGGCGCAGGCGGCCGACTGGGGGCCTGTCTCCCACAACGGCGAAATGCACGACCGCGCGAGCTATCGCTATTTCTGGGATTTGCTAAAGCGCGCCCGCGCCACCGGCGCGTCCGTTCCGGCCGACGCCGAACAGGCGTTCTTTCCGAGAGATTTCCCGTCGCTCGGCGCCCGGCGCGGCATCGACCTTTGACCAGCGGCCACAATACAAACCCTGAGGACACTCCGACATGACATCCATTCAATCGCAAGGCCAGAAATTCCGAGACGCGGTCGCCGCGGAGCAGCCGTTGCAGGTCATCGGCGCCATCAACGCCTACCACGCACGGCTCGCCGAACGTACCGGCTACAAGGCGATCTACCTGTCCGGCGGTGGCGTCGCCGCCGGTTCGCTCGGGCTGCCCGATCTTGGCATTTCCTCGCTCGACGACGTGCTCACCGACGTACGCCGCATCACTGACGTATGCTCATTGCCGCTGCTGGTCGACGTCGACACCGGGTTCGGTGGCGCTTTCAATATCGCCCGCACGGTGAAATCGCTGATCAAGTTCGGCGCCGGCGCCATGCATATCGAGGACCAGGTGCAGAGCAAGCGCTGCGGCCATCGTCCCGGCAAGGAAATCGTTTCAAAAAACGAAATGGTTGACCGCATCAAGGCCGCGGCCGATGCCCGCACCGATCCCGGCTTTGTCATCATGGCGCGCACCGACGCGCTCGCCGTTGAAGGTCTGGATGCCGCGATCGAGCGCGCCCGTGCCTGCGTTGAAGCGGGTGCGGACATGATTTTTCCGGAAGCGATGACCGAATTGTCGATGTACAAGAAATTCGCGGATGCGGTTAAAGTACCGATTCTCGCCAACATCACCGAATTCGGCCATACGCCCTTGTTTACCGTCGATGAACTGCGTTCGGTCAATGTCGGGCTGGTGCTGTACCCGTTGTCTGCCTTCCGCGCCATGAACAAGGCGGCGCTGAACGTCTACCAGACGCTGCGAAAGGAAGGCACGCAGAAGAGCGTGGTCGACACCATGCAGACGCGCGACGAACTTTACGATTACCTCGATTACCATAAATTCGAGCAGAAGCTCGACGAACTCTTCGCAAAGGAAAAGCAATCATGAAGAATGCCGAACAGGCCAAGCCCAAACCGAAGAAGTCCGTAGCACTGTCCGGCGTGCCCGCCGGCAATACCGCGCTATGTACGGTCGGACGCACCGGCAACGACCTGCACTACCGGGGATACGACATTCTCGATTTTGCCGAGGACGCCGAATTCGAGGAAATTGCCTATCTCCTGATTCACAACAAGCTGCCCACCCGCGCCGAACTGCAGAACTACAAACTCAAGCTCAAGGCGATGCGCGGTCTGCCCGCCAACGTCAAGGCGGTGCTCGAATGGCTGCCCGCGGCGGCGCATCCGATGGATGTATTGCGTACCGGCTGCTCTGCGCTCGGCACAACGCTGCCGGAGAAAGAGGACCACAATGTGCAGGGCGCGCGCGACATTGCCGACCGGCTGATGGCCTCGTTCGGGTCGATGCTGCTGTACTGGTATCACTGGAGCCACAATGGCCGGCGCATCGAAACCGAGACCGACGACGACTCCATCGGCGGACATTTTCTGCACCTGCTGCACGGCGAGGAGCCTACCGAAACATGGGAGCGCGCCATGCATACCTCGCTGATCCTTTACGCCGAGCATGAGTTCAACGCCTCGACCTTTACCGGCCGCGTCATCGCCGGCACGGCCTCCGACATGTATTCCTCGATCACCGGCGCAATCGGCGCCCTTCGCGGACCCAAGCACGGCGGCGCCAACGAGGTCGCCTATGAGATCCAGCAGCGCTATCACACGCCGGCAGAAGCCGAAGCCGACATCAAGGCACGCATCGCCAACAAGGAAATCGTCATCGGATTCGGCCACCCCGTCTACACCATCGCCGACCCGCGCAACCATGTCATCAAGGAAGTATCGCGGCGGCTGTGCCACGACACCGGCAACATGAACCTGTTCGACATCGCGGAGCGTATCGAAACGGTCATGTGGGACGAGAAAAAGATGTTCGCCAACCTCGACTGGTTCTCGGCGGTGAGCTACAGCCAGATGGGCATCCCGACGGCGATGTTCACGCCGATCTTCGTGATTGCCCGTACTTCCGGATGGGCAGCCCACGTCATCGAGCAGCGCCAGGACGGCAAGATCATCAGGCCGAGCGCCAATTACACCGGTCCGGAGAACCTGAAATGGCACCCGATCGAGAAACGCAAGCAGTGACAACGCACAATTAGAATAGCAACGCACCCGACACGGAGGCACACGAACACAGCGAATCACAACGGCCGGAATCATCCGCTGGGCACAAAGGGGCGCGGACCGCGCCACCCCTGGCCGTGCGGACGGATTCGTAGCAGCGCCGAGTTTCGTCTTACCCGTGTGCCTGTGGGTGAACCCGAGAATCCCTGAACCTGGAACCCCAAAACATCATGTCTGCACACATTTCCAACGTCCGCCCCAAGCCCGACAAGGTCCTGGTGGACATCGCCAACTACGCCGCCAAGTCCACGATCTCCAGTAAACAGGCCTACGAGACCGCCCGCTACTGCCTGATGGACACGCTCGGTTGCGGGCTGGAAGCGCTGGAGTACCCGGCCTGCACCAAGCTGCTCGGGCCGATCGTGCCCGGTACGGTGGTGCCGAACGGCGCCAAGGTGCCGGGTACGCAGTTTCAACTCGACCCGGTCCAGGCGGCCTTCAACATCGGCGCGATGATCCGCTGGCTCGACTTCAACGACACCTGGCTGGCGGCCGAATGGGGCCATCCTTCGGACAATCTCGGCGGCATCCTCGCCACCGCGGACTGGCTGTCGCGCAATGCCGTTGCCGCCGGCAAGAAACCGCTCACCATGCAGGAAGTGCTCACCGGCATGATCAAGGCCCATGAGATCCAGGGCTGTATCGCGCTGGAGAACAGTTTCAACAAGGTCGGACTGGATCACGTGGTGCTGGTCAAGGTCGCTTCCACCGCGGTGGTCGCGAACATGCTCGGACTGTCGAAAGACGAGATCATCGACGCCGTGTCGCTGGCCTGGGTCGATGGCCAGTCGCTGCGCACCTACCGCCATGCACCCAACACCGGATCGCGAAAGAGCTGGGCCGCTGGTGACGCCACCAGCCGCGCGGTGCGTCTGGCGCTGATGACAAAGACCGGCGAGATGGGTTACCCGTCGGTGCTCTCCGCCAAGGGCTGGGGTTTCTACGACGTATTATTCAAGGGCAAGCCGTTCGCGTTCCAGCGCCCGTACGGCAGCTACGTGATGGAGAACGTGCTGTTCAAGATCTCCTTCCCGGCCGAGTTCCATTCGCAAACGGCGGTCGAGTGCGCGATGGACATCCACCAGCAACTGGCAAAGGCCGGCCGCAAACCGGAGGACATCAAGAAGATCACCATCCGCACGCACGAGGCGTGCATCCGCATCATCGACAAGAAAGGCCCGCTGAACAACCCCGCCGACCGCGATCACTGCATCCAGTACATGGTGGCGGTGCCGATCATCTTCGGGCGTCTCACCGCGTCGGATTACGAAGACAATGTCGCATCAGACCCGCGCATCGACAAACTGCGCGACAAGATCGTCTGCGTCGAGGACAAGCAGTTTACGAAGGACTACCACGATCCGGAAAAGCGCTCGATCGCCAACGCGCTGACCGTGGAGTTCAAGGACGGCAAGAAGCTCGGTGAATTCGTCTGCGAATATCCGATCGGGCACAAGCGCCGCCGCAAGGAAGGCATGCCGGTGCTGGTCGAGAAGTTCAAGACCAACCTGGCCCGCCGTTTCCCGGCGAAGCAGCAGAAAGCCATCCTCGACCTGTGTATGGACGAGAAGAAACTGGCTGCGACCCCGGTCAACGAGTTTGTCGACCTGTTCGTCATTTGAGCCACCACGGCAACGGAGCAAGGCGCATGCACCCTCTACGTAACCTGACTGCCCTGCTGGTTTTGATTGCCCTCCCCGCCCTGTCGTTCGCCGGCGGCGAAGGCGTGCGCAAATCCGGAGAGTGGGAGATCACCGTAACCGTGAGCGGCCAGAGTCCCCATACTGCGAAGTACTGCATCGATGCCGGTGCCGATGACATCGCCGCGATGGCCGGCGGCGGTGTCGCGCAAACCGGATGTTCGGAATCGGATACCAAAAGCGCTGACGGAAAAATCACTCTCCGTTCCGTGTGCCAGCAAGGCAATTCCACGGTAACCACCACGGGGGCGCTTGACGGCGACCTCCAGACCGCTTACCGGGGAGAAATCGTCAAGAATTATTCACCGCCGCTGTACGGCCGCACGGAAGTAAAGTCCACTGTCGAGGGGCGCTATCTCGGTGGCTGTTCCTGATTACATGGAAAGCGTTTGTTCTCGAGGCACGCGTCTGGCGGCTCAGGCGCCGATTCTGTTCAACAAGGACACTTAAATGAGTCATAACCTGTTCAAGTCGTATCAATCCTTCACGCCGAAAAGCGGCAAGCAAGGCAAGCTCTATTCGTTACCGGCGCTGGAAAAGGCCGGCATCGGCAAGATCTCATCGCTGCCGGTGTCGATCCGAATCGTGCTCGAATCGGTATTACGCAACTGCGACGGCAAGAAAGTAACGGAACAGCACGTTCGGCAACTGGCCGGCTGGAAACCGAACGCTACGCGCACCGAGGAGATTCCCTTCGTGGTCTCGCGCATCGTGCTGCAGGACTTCACCGGGGTGCCGCTGCTCGCCGACCTGGCTGCCATGCGCAGCGTGGCCGAAGTCATGTTCAAGGACCCGAAGGTCATCGAACCGCTGGTACCGGTCGATCTGGTTGTCGACCACTCGGTGCAGGTCGACAATTACGGAACCCGGGACGCGCTCGACCTGAACATGAAGCTGGAGTTCCAGCGCAACAAGGAGCGTTACCAGTTCATGAAATGGGGCATGCAGGCCTTCGACACGTTCAAGGTGGTGCCGCCCGGCATCGGCATCGTGCATCAGGTCAACCTCGAGTACCTCGCGCGCGGCGTGCACCGGAAGGATGGCGTCTATTACCCCGACACACTGGTGGGTACGGATTCGCATACCACCATGATCAACGGCATCGGCGTCGTCGGCTGGGGCGTGGGCGGCATCGAGGCCGAAGCCGGCATGCTCGGGCAGCCGGTGTATTTCCTGACGCCCGACGTGGTCGGCGTCAATCTCAAGGGCAGTCTGCGCTGGGGCGTCACTGCAACCGACCTGGTGCTGACCATCACCGAAATGCTGCGCAAGGCGAAAGTGGTCGGCAAGTTCGTCGAGTTCTTCGGCGACGGCGCCGCCAGCCTTGCGGTCACCGACCGCGCCACCATCGCCAACATGGCGCCCGAGTACGGCGCCACGATGGGCTTCTTCCCTGTCGACGACAAAACCGTCGACTTCATGCGCTACACCGGGCGCAGCGACGACGAAGTGTCCGCCTTCGAGGCCTACTTCAAGGCGCAGGGCATGTTCGGCATGCCGCGCGCCGGCGAATTGCAGTACACGAAGACGCTGGAACTCGATCTGTCCGAAGTCGAGCCATCCCTGGCCGGCCCGAAGCGCCCGCAGGACAGGATCCAGATCGGCAAGCTCAAGTCGACCGTCACGAAGCTCTATTCGGCACCGGCGGCCGACGGCGGGTTTGCCCGGGACAAGGCCGGCCTGCCGAAACGCTTCAAGACCAGCGACGGCATCGACATCGGCTCCGGCGACGTCCTGATTGCCGCCATTACCTCCTGCACCAACACCTCGAACCCCAGCGTGCTGATCGCCGCCGGCCTGCTGGCGAAGAAAGCCGTCGAGAAGGGTCTGACGGTCAGCAAACACATCAAGACCTCGCTCGCACCCGGTTCGCGCGTGGTCACCGAATACCTGAAGAAAGCCGGGTTGCTGCCGTCGCTGGAGAAACTCGGTTTCTATCTGGCCGGATACGGTTGCACCACCTGCATCGGCAATGCCGGCCCGCTGGCGGCACCGATCGAAGAAGCGATTACGCAAAACGACCTGGTGTGCGCAGCCGTGCTCTCGGGCAACCGCAATTTCGAAGCGCGCATCCATGCCAACATCCGCGCCAATTTCCTCGCCAGCCCGCCGCTGGTTGTCGCGTATGCGATCGCCGGAACCGTGCTCAAGGACCTCATGACCGAGCCGCTCGGCACTGGCAAGGACGGCAAGCCGGTGTACCTCGGCGACGTGTGGCCGCAGCCGCAGGAAGTCGCCGACGCGCTCCAGTTCGCAACCGACGCGAAGACCTTCCGCAAACTCTACAAGGACCTGGCCAACGCCACTCCGCTTTGGAAAGACGTGCCGTCATCGGCCGGCGAGGTCTACAACTGGCCGGCATCGACCTACATCGCCCAGCCGCCCTTCTTCAGCGGCTTTGGCATGCGTCCCGGCCGTATTGAAGACATCAAGGGCGCGCGCGCGCTCGGCATTTTCGGCGACTCCGTCACCACCGATCACATTTCGCCGGCCGGCGCCATCAAGGAAACCTCCCCGGCGGGCCAGTACCTGATCGCCAACGGCGTGAACAAGGTCGATTTCAACAGCTACGGCGCGCGGCGCGGCAACCACGAAGTGATGATGCGCGGCACATTTGCCAATGTGCGCATCAAGAACCTGATGCTGCCGCCCAACCCGGACGGAACACGCGTTGAAGGCGGCTGGACCCTGCACCAGCCCGACGGCGAGAAAATGTCGATCTACGATGCCGCGATGCGTTACGTGGAAGCCGAAACGCCGACGGTGGTATTCGGTGGCGAGGAATACGGCACCGGGTCGTCGCGTGACTGGGCCGCCAAAGGCACGCAGTTACTCGGGGTAAAGGCCGTCGTTGCGCGCAGTTTCGAGCGCATCCATCGCTCCAACCTGGTCGGCATGGGCGTGCTGCCGCTACAGTTCAAGGGCAAGGACTCGGCCGACTCGCTCGGCATCACGGGCGATGAGACCTTCGACATCGTCGGCCTCGATTCGCTCAAGCCGCAGCAGGACATCAAGCTGGTGATTACGCGCAAGGATGGCTCGCGCAAGGAAGTCACGCTGTTACTGCGCATCGACACCGCCATCGAGATCGACTACTTCCACCACGGCGGCATCCTGCCCTACGTCCTGCGCGAACTGCTGGAAACCGCCTGAACGTGCCTGCGCCGCGGGCAAGACCATCCTCGCCGTGGCGGCGCCCTCGCGACAAGGGCGCCGCCGGCGACGGCACCGCTGCGCAAAGCGCGCAGGAAGGCAAGGCCAACAGCACCCCGGCCAGCCAGCACAGCGACGCGGGAGTGCGCATTTCCAAACTGATGTCGGAGCGCGGCATGTGCTCGCGCCGCGAAGCCGACGACTACATCGCGCGCGGCTGGGTCTACGTCGACGGACGCAAGGTCGAGGAACTCGGCAGCCGTGCTGATCCGTCGGCGAAGATCACCCTCGACAAGCGCAGCGACGCCATAGAGAAAGTCACCGTCTTGCTGAACAAGCCGGTGGGCTATGTCTCCGGCCAGGCCGAGGATGGCTACCGGCCGGCGATCGCACTGGTCATCCCGGAGAACCGGGACCCTGATGACCATTCGCAAACCCGTTTCGCGCGTCAGCACCTGCGAGGGCTGGCACCCGCCGGACGGCTCGACATCGACTCGACGGGATTGCTGGTTCTGACGCAGGACGGACGCATCGCCAAACACCTCATCGGACAGGATTCCCGGATCGAGAAGGAATACCTGGTCCGCGTCGAGGGCCGGCTGAGCGACAAGGGCCTGCAATTGCTCAACCACGGCCTGAGCCTGGACGGCAAGCCGCTCAGACCGGCCAAGGTCTCGTGGATAAACGAAGACCAGTTGCGGTTCGTTCTGCGCGAAGGCCGCAAGCGCCAGATACGGCGCATGTGCGAACTGGTCGGACTGAAGGTCACCGGACTGAAGCGGGTGCGCATCGGCAGCGTCAAGCTCGGCAAGCTGCCGCCCGGCCAATGGCGTTACCTGGGTGAGAACGAGAGCTTCTGAGACCATCCAGTGGACTGACGGTGCAACACCATGTCGCAACGCGTAGCATGTCCTGAGCTACGCACTCCCAACGGACCAGGCACGAATGGCAACAGCACACGGCAAGACACGGCTATCCAGGTCAGGCGGCGATTCGAATCGCAGCCTGATCGACCGGACGCTCGCCGCCGTATGGCACCCGTGCACGCAGATGAAGGCGCACGAAGCATTTCCTCCGCTGCCAGTCGTTCGCGGCGACGGCGCCTGGCTGATCGATGCCGACGGGCGCCGCTACCTCGATGCGATCAGTTCCTGGTGGGTCAACCTGTTCGGTCACAGCAACGCACGCATCAATGCCGCCTTGCGCGACCAGCTCGATCGGCTCGAACACGTGATCCTCGCCGGCTTCACCCACGAACCGGTCATCGAACTTTCGGAGCGTCTGGCAGCACTCACCGGGCAGCGCCTCGGGCACTGCTTTTACGCCTCCGATGGTTCCTCTGCGGTCGAGATCGCGCTGAAGATGAGCATGCACTACTGGCGCAACAGCGGACAGCCCGGCAAGACCGGCTTCGTCACGGTCGCCGGCGGATACCACGGCGAAACGCTGGGCGCGCTCTCGGTTTCCGACGTCGCCTTGTTTCGCGACGCCTACGCACCGTTGCTGCGGGAAAGCAGCACCGTGCCCAGCCCGGACTGGCGCAATGCGGAGCCCGGCGAAACGTCTGCAGATTTCGCGGCACGCGCGGCAGCGCAACTGGAGCGACATCTCGCGGCGAACGCCGGCAACATTGCCGCGGTCATCGTCGAACCGCTGGTGCAGTGTGCCAATCGCATGGCCATGCACGACGCGGAGTACCTGCGGCTCGTACGCGCAGCCTGCGACCGCCACGCGGTCCACCTGATCGCCGACGAGATCGCGGTCGGCTTCGGCCGCACCGGAACGTTCTTCGCGCACGAAGCAGCGGGCATCACGCCCGATCTCATGACCCTTTCCAAAGGCATCACCGGTGGCTACCTGCCGCTGTCGGTCGTGCTGTGCCGCGACGAAATCTACCAGGCCTTCTACTCGGACGACTTCACCCGCGGCTTCCTGCATTCGCACTCCTACACCGGCAATGCACTGGCCTGCAGCGCGGCCATCGCGGTGCTGGACCTGTTCGAGCAGCAGGACACGCTGGCGGCCAACCGCGAAACTGCGCGGGCAATACTCGATGCAGCTCAGCCGCTGGGCGCGCACCGCCGCGTTTCCCATCTGCGCCAGACCGGCATGATCACCGCCTTTGACGTCGACTGCGATGACCCTTCGTTTTCGCGGCGCTATCACCTCGCCGCGCTCGAGCATGGCGTGTTGCTGCGCCCCATCGGCAACACCGTCTACTTCATGCCGCCTTACGTGCTGAGCGACGCGGAGGTCGAGAAACTGGTCGACGGCGCCCGGCAGGCACTCGACGCCGCGCTGGCATGAGATGACCGCATTCGACTTCGATGGCGAACTCGAATCCCTGCGTGCGCAAGGCCTCTTGCGCCGGCGCAAGATTGCGGAGTCGGCCTGCGGCCCGGAACTGACGGTAGACGGCAAGGCCGTTACTGCATTCTGCAGTAACGACTATCTCGGCCTTGCCGCGCATCCGCAGATTGCCGCAGCCCTCGGGCGCGCCGCACACCGCCACGGCACGGGATCGGGTGCGTCTCACCTGATCAGTGGCCACCACCGGCTGCACGAAGAACTGGAAGCGCAGCTGGCCCGTTTCACCGGCGCGCAACGCGCGTTGACGTTCTCCACCGGCTACATGGCCAACCTTGCCCTGATTACGTCGCTGTGCGGGCGCGGCGATGCGGTGTTCTCCGACGAGCTCAACCACGCCTCGCTGATCGATGCCTGCCGCTTGTCGCGCGCAACCATCCATCGCTACCCGCATTGCGACGTTCGTGCATTGGCCGACCAGCTTGCTCGCAGCGACGCCCGCCGCAAGCTCGTCGTGACCGATGCCGTGTTCAGCATGGACGGCGACATCGCACCACTGCCCGAACTGCTTGCGCTGTGTGAACGCCACGATGCGATGCTGGTCGCCGATGACGCGCACGGCTTCGGCGTGCTCGGCGCCAATGGCCGGGGAACGCTTTCGCACTTCGGCATCAAGCTGCAAGACGTTGCCGCAAGCCGGTCCCGCGCGGCGCCGCTGGCGTACATGGCAACGCTGGGCAAGGCGGCGGGCGTAGCCGGCGCCTTCGTCGCCGGACCGGCCAGCCTGATTGAATGGCTGCTGCAGAAAGGCCGCACCTACATCTTCACCACCGCCGCACCGCCGGCGCTGGCCGCGAGCCTTATCGAGGCGCTGCGCCTGCTGGAACAGGGCGACGACCGGCGCGCGCATCTGACACGCCTGGTCAACCGGTTCCGCAACGCACTTCGAACCAAACGCTGGGCCCTGCTCGATTCCGCTACCGCCATCCAGCCGCTGGTGATCGGCAGCAACGACGAAGCGCTGCGCGTTGCCGACGCATTGATGGCCGAAGGCCTGTGGGTGCCGGCGATCCGACCGCCGACCGTGCCGGCCGGCACGGCGCGCTTGCGGTTGTCGTTTTCCGCGGCACACACCGAAGCCCAGATCGACCGCCTGGTTGCGGCATTGCATCGCGCCGAAGCGACAACCGGCCGATAGTCATTCGGGGATAATCCGGGGATGACTCGCAGTTGTTTCGTTACCGGCACCGATACCGAAATCGGCAAGACATTGATCGCGTGCGCACTGCTGCACGCGTATCGGGACAAAGGCCTGACTGCCGTCGGCATGAAGCCGGTGGCCGCCGGGGCGTCGCGCGGCAAGGCGGGGCCGGTCAACGACGACGTCGAAGCGCTGGTTGACGCCTCCAGTGTCGCGGCCGGCCGCGATCTGGTCAATCCCTACCTGTTCGCCGACCCGGTCGCGCCACACATCGCCGCGGCCGGCGAGCAACGAACCATCGATCCCTCCCACATCGTCGCCTGCTACCGGCAACTCGCCGCACTCGCGGACGTTGTCGTCGTCGAAGGCGTCGGCGGGTTCCGGGTGCCGCTTGGCGAGCGGTTCGATACCGCCGACCTCGCCTGCCGGCTGGCGCTGCCGGTGGTTCTCGTGGTTGGCATGCGCCTCGGCTGTATCAACCATGCGCTGCTGACCGCAGAAGCGATACGCAGCCGCAAGCTCGTCTGCGCGGGCTGGATCGCCAACCAGGTTGATCCGCACATGCAACGCCAGGCAGAAAACATCGCGGCACTCGACGACCTGCTCGGCATGCCGCGCATCGGCACCGTTGAGTATCTCCGTCCGCCGGACGCCGCGGTCGCGGCAACGCGCCTGCGGCTACCTGATCAGTTGCTGGCCGGGTAGCGGCGATGCGGCTGGTACTCGATTCGAACGTCTGGCTCGACTGGCTGTTCTTCGACGACCCCGGCGTAGCCGGACTGAAAACCGCAAGACGGGACGGCGCGTTCGAAATCATTATCGACGCCGCCTGCCGTAACGAACTGGTACGCGTTCTGGATTACGAGAGTTTCGCTCTCGACCAGGCAGCACAAGCGGCAATGCTCGATGAAGCCGACCGCCTCTGTTGCCTCCTCGACAATCTGTGCTACCCGTCCGCCGCGGCCCTGCCCTTCTGTACCGATCCGGACGATGTGAAATTCCTTGCCCTCGCCGCCGCCGGCAATGCCGACTGGCTGATCACCAAGGACAAGGCGCTGCTGGGAAAGCCGCGCCAGCGAAGGCGCGAGGCCATTGGGTTCCGGATCGCAACCCCGCAGCAATGGACAGTGTCACACGCACACCATCCCGCAACGCCATGTCACGCCGCTGAATGAAACCCCGGGTTCGCTGAAATGGAGATTCTCGGAGAACAGATACCGCTCAGGGAAAACCTGTTGAGGTCCTTGCAGGCGCACCGGCTGATGTGGCTCATTCTTCTGGTCACCGCATTCTTCGATTTCGCCTCCACCCTGTTCTTCATGACCGGCATCGGCATCAATGTCGAAAGAAACCTGCTGGTTCGCTGGCTGGCGACGACTTTGGGAATCGTGCCGGGCGTCGCGCTGGCCAAATGCCTGCAACTGGGTGCGGCCGCCGGGTTCGCTGCCTTGTCGTTCAGGCATTCGCGTGCCGTGCTGATGCTGCTGGTGCTGATCAATCTGCTGGCGATACTGGCCAACCTGTTTCTCGAACCGCGAACGCCGCTGACCTGACGTCCGCTGCGGCCGCCGGCCCGGATTTCAGCATCTAGATTTCGCCAGTGAGTATCCGGCTCACCACCGGGAAATACGCATCACCCACACCGGCGTCGATCGCCTGCCCGAACAGGCGCAGCACGTTGCGCGCGCCGGCGGCGTCGATGCCCGCGTCGGCGGCTAGTTCGAGCGCATATTCGAGGTCTTTCTTCGCATAGCTGACCGGGAACGCGCGCAACGGAAACTGCCGCGGCAGGATCGCCTTCATACCGTGATTGCGTAGCGCAAAGCTGTCGGCCGAGCCTTTCGACAGCGCGTCGAACAACACGCCGGGATCGACGCCGGCGCCACGGGCAATCGCATACGCTTCCGACAATGCGGTGACTGTCTGGAACAGCACCATGTTGTTGAGAATCTTGGTGACCTGGCCGCTGCCGACTCCGCCGCAGTGGGTAATGTCCGATGCAAAGCACGCCATCAGCGGCCGCACGGTCTCCAGTACTGCGACGTCGCCACCCACCATCACCGCGAGCGTACCGCTCTCCGCCGCCTGCCGGGTGCGCGCGACCGGCGCATCCAGATACGCCGCCCCGCGCTCAGCGAAAGCTGCCGCGAGCTCGCGCGTGAGCGATACCGGCGAGGTCCCGAGATCGACCACCACCTGACCGGCGCGGGCGTGCTGCAGCAATCCGTTCCCGTCGTGCGCCAGTGCCGTGAGTTCCTTGCCCGACGGCATCGACACGAACACGACATCGCACTTGCCCGCCAGTTCGCCCGGCGTTTGCGCTGCCTCGACGCCGTCGGCCGCGAGGCGCTGCAACGGCTCGGGCCTCAGGTCGAACGCCAGTACCCGCCGGCCGCTGCGCTGGTGCAGGTTGCGGCACATCGGCTCCCCCATCACCCCA
>Ga0209536_100011197_pt1 | contig 13164 bp, 13 predicted proteins | sample DeeMarSeWOR28_12_FD_187461 | JGI IMG/M metagenome (GOLD analysis project Ga0209536, IMG submission 187461) | Marine sediment microbial communities from White Oak River estuary, North Carolina - WOR-2-8_12 (SPAdes) (version 2) | ecosystem: Environmental > Aquatic > Marine > Intertidal zone >...
CAAGGTTCCCGCCGATGTCGTCTACAAGCTGCTTTCCCTGATCTATACCGACGAGGGCCTCAAGCACATGATCGAACAGAAAAAGACCTTTAAAAATATGAGCCTGAAAACCGGCGCCACCAACATCGTTACGCCGTTTCACCCCGGCGCCGAAAAATTCTGGAAAGAAAAAGGGATGCTGCAATAAAATCGCTGGGCGATTTAATTTTGAAAGCATTTTTGATGTGAGATTTGGGTTTCGGGCGTGTTGATAACATGAACTAGCCCCACCCAAATCTCGCATTTTCTAATTTTACAATTCCGGGCCAGGGGAGGGGGAAAAACGTGTACGATAAATTAAGCAAATTTGAAAAACTTGTATTTGATGTGCTATCCGTTGCTCTGGTCCTTTTTTATTCCTATTCCGCTGTGTTACAACCGGCATCCACCCAATATCACCGGGGAATTTACGTCATAATTACCTATGTTCTCGCCTTTCTGCTGTACAAATCCAAACATAAGCTAATGCGAGTCGTTGACTATTTGCTGATTCTGCTTTCAATTTTTACGATCGGCTACTGGATTCTTAATTTCGAGGCCATCAACTATCGGACCGGGGCGGAAACGCCTTTTGACATGGCCGTTGCCGTCGTCGGGGTCCTGATCGGAATCGAACTGGCCCGGCGAGTCGTGGGCACCGTATTCGTTGTTTTAGGGGTGCTGCTGCTGCTTTACGGGGTCTATGGCGATTATGTGCCTGATCTTTTTGCCCATGCGGGCGACACGTTTCCGGGGCTGTGCACCAGCATTTTTTACAAGAGCGACGGCGTATTCGGCATCATGGCCAATGTGTTGGCGACCTATGTCATTTTATTCGTCCTTTTCGGAGCGTTTTTGGAAAAATCCGGCGCCCAAAGATTTTTCATCGATTTTCCGCTGGCGGCCGTCGGACACCGCATCGGCGGTCCGGCCAAGGTTTCGGTCATCGCCAGCGGCCTGTTCGGCTCCATTTCGGGCAGCGCCATCGCCAACACGGTTTCCACCGGTGCCTTCACGATTCCCATGATGAAAAAAGCGGGGTTCAGGCCCCATATCGCCGGGGGCATCGAGCCGGCGGCCTCCATCTCAGGGATGTTCATGCCGCCGATTATGGGTGCGGGCGGCTTTATCATGGCCGAGCTTACCGGCGTTCCCTATTCACGGATCATGCTGGTGGCCATATTCCCCGCCATCATGTATGTTTTCAGCGTTTTTATCATGGTGCACTACGAAGCCAAACTGCATGACATCCGGGGCGAGAAAAGCGAACACAGCGCCATGGAAATCTTAAAAACCCAATGGTACTACACAATGCCGCTGGTTGTGATCACCATTTTGATGCTTTACGGCTTCTCCCCGGGTTATTCGGCCATTCTGGGCATTGTCACTTGCCTGATCATCAGCTGGTTTAAAACTGACACCCGGATTACTCCCAAAAGATTCATCGAAGCTTCGCGGGCCGGCACCGAAAACAGTCTCAAAATCGGCGCCACCGTGGGCGTCATCGGAATTATTATCGGGGTGCTGACCTACAGCGGACTGGTATTGACCTTTGCCGATATTGTTATCGAGCTGGCCGACGGTGCGGTGTTTTTCGGCATCGACTTCAGGCTGGTGGCCACCATCTTTCTGATTGCCCTCGCCTCCCTGGTTCTGGGAATGGGGGTGCCGGTAACGGCCGCCTATCTGATCACGGCGGTCGTGGCGGTGCCGGCTCTGATTCATCTGGGGGTCAACGAGATCGCCGCCCATATGATCGTCTACTGGTTGTCACAGGATTCCAATATCACGCCGCCGGTATGTATTGCCGCCTTTGCGGGCGCCACGATTGCCAAGGCCAACATGTGGCGCACGGCCTTTGCCTCCTTTAAATTTGCCAAGTTCCTGTATCTGGGGCCTTTTTTATTCGGCTACGTTCCGGGCTTTTCGCTGAACGGCAGCTCCTGGGACATCATCAAAGCCTTTGTGCTCATCATCCTGGGAACCTACGGATATTCTTATTTGCTGAGCGGCATCTGGATCAAGCAGCTAAAGGGTGATTTTAAAAAAGCGCCGGCCGGCTGAATGGGAATTATTCGTTATTTGTTATTGGTTAATCGTCAACAGATTAAAGGGAAAAATTTCTGCATCCATTATTCATCCAGCAAAAAATCCTAATAACAGATAGCCATTAACAGTTAACACCGAATTGATCATTTTGTGATCAATTCGGCTACGGCCTGAGAGGTGCGAAAAATGGACCTTCCAAAAGTAGACGTTAAAAAAATTCTATATGCAACCGATCTGTCTGAAAATGCACGTTATGCGTTTGCCTATGCGGTCAGCCTGGCCAATCTTTACAACGCTTCGATCACCTTTATCCATGTCCTGTCCGAAATCCCGAATATTTTAGACAAAAGCGTCATCGGATATATCAGTGAAGAGCGCTGGGAGGAAATTAAATCTCAGCATGTTGAGGAAGCGCGGGAAGCCATTATCGGCAAAAAACGCGACCATTTGGCCATTAGGGACGCGTTGCATCACTTCAGTGAGAATTTAAAGGAAAACTCTGAAGGAGAAGATTTTGTCACCGATGAGATCATTGTCGTCCGGGGCAATCCGGTTGAGGAGATTATAAAATATTCTGAAGAAAAAAACTGCGACCTGATCGTGATGGGAACCCACGGACACGGCACCCTGGCCGATGCCATGATGGGCAGCACGGCGCGGCGGGTGCTGCGGCGATCCCGCAAACCGGTGCTGGTGGTGCGGTTGCCGGAGGGGGATTAGGAATTAGCTGGTGAGTTCGTAAGGTGTTGAGTTCATAAGCTGGTGAGTTCGTGAGTTGGTGACCTGTTAGGAAAAAGCGGGCTTACCCGATGATGCAGGGGCGGCGGTTCATCCCCGCCCATTGGTGTTTCCAATCGCTGCAATAAAAACAAATTGAGGTCAGAAGATGCTCGATTGAATAGCCGACGGCGTAACTTCCAATGACGAGGTATTCAACTTCCTTTGAGTTCAACAACGGTAAGAACTCTCTGAAGTCTTTGGGAAATTCGATCATTGCCATAGATTACCTTTCTCATGAATTCAATTGCTTCAACTCTTTTAGTCTGACAAACATATTTTAATTCGTAAACGTCAGTTACGATGTTTTTGTCTGTTGAACCTTCAATTCCTCTATACCGAGGGCGGAATCCGGCACGACCGCTACTTTCTTGAGTTTGTAGCGGCTTTTTAGTTTTTTGGTATTTGCGTTGTTCAATCCCCGCATTTTGGAGATGCTGCGCGGATTCACCAAGATGGTAATGGTGTCCGAAAGCGTCCTCATTGAACCAAGCGCCTTTTTGGCCTGATCCAAAAAAACCTCCGAATAGACCAGATGGCCGAAGGCCGGATGATAGGGGCCCGCCAGAACCGTTGAGCCATCCGCCAGATCCTCTGAGGCCTGCAACCCCATGCGGATGACCCGAATGTCGTGCTTTTTAAAAACCAGGTAAAGCTTTTTAACCAGGGTTACCGCCGCTTCCAATGAAAGCGGTGTGTAGCTTCCGTCATGATACCGGCGGGCAAGCTTGCTGTTTTTGACAACCAGCGTCGGATAGATGCGCACAAAATCCGGTTGCAGGGCCGCTGTTTTTTCGGCGCTGATCAATGATCGGGCTTCAGTGTCACCGGGCAGCCCCGCCATCAACTGCAGCCCGATGGCAAGTCCATGAACCTTGAGCAGTTCAACCGCCCCCAGCGTATCGGCAGTGCTGTGGCCCCTCTCTGCCAGGGCCAGAACCTGATCATCCATGGACTGTACACCGAGCTCGACCGTTTCGACGGGATAGGCGCTTATGATATCAAGCCGTTCAGGGGTGATCGTATCCGGCCGGGTCGAAAACCGGATGCTGTCCACCCGGCCCCGGCCGATAAATTCGGCGGCCAGGTCGAGCAACCGTTTCATCTGATCGATTTTCAAGCCCAGAAAGTTGCCGCCGTAAAATGAAATCTGGACGGGCTTGCGCCGGCCGTTTTCATACCCCAGGAATTGATAAATTTGAGCACGGATTTCATCCACGTTGACGGCCGTGCGGGGGCTGCCGGTGATCGAAACCTGGTTGCAAAAGACGCACCGGTGGGGGCAGCCGGCGTGGGGCAAAAAAACCGGGATGATAAAGGGGCGGTTGTTGGATGCTGGATGCTGGTTGCTCGATGCTGGTTGCTCGATACTGGTTGCTCGATGCTGGTTAGAAGAGTTGATTGAGTTCATTGGGTTGATTGACCGTGCCGTTTTTTTCAATCCGAAATCGGTATTCCGAAATCAGAAATCGAATATCTGTATTCATTCTTTATCATTATAGCGTCGCTTTGAATTGCCCAATGCGTTTTTGAGGGTAAACCTTTTCAAAAATGATATTCGGCGAGAACGAGAATTTTCGGGTGCGGGGACTAATTTAGCGCAATGTCCAGATGCAGTTCATCTCGGACACGATCAAGGCCTTCATCGAGTTTTTCCATCGACAGGCCCTCGGGCAACTCGATGTCGATGTCCATGGTATAGATGACCATGCCGCTTTCAGGCGCCGGTGTCATTCTGGTATTCAGATTGACGATGTTGACCTGGTTTTCGGCCAGATAGCGGCTGGTCTTGTAGACGATCCCGGCCTGATCCGGCCCTTCAACGTGAATCGTATGCCGGGAAACGGCTGTTTTCGGTGCTGTTTTAGCCGCGCTCAACGCCTTTATGTAGGCGGTTATCCCTTTTTCCTTTTCGAGTCTGCGGCAGTCATTTAACAGGTTGTTTTCCAGGCTGCCGTTTTCATGGCCGGCGAAAAGAAGCATGATCGTAAACTCGTCTTCCAACAGCGTCATGGTGGAGTTTTCCAGGTTGCAGCCGTTATTGAAAATGATCTGCGAAACATCGGCAACGATCCCGGGCCGGTCTTTTCCGAATGCCGTCATAATAAACTTTTTGTCCATTGGTGTTTTCCTTTGCTAAAGATCAGTCTTTTCCCATCAGGATCTCAAGCGCCAGTCTGGCGGCATCCTGTTCGGCTGTCTTTTTACTTTTCCCGCTGCCCTGGGTTTCGATATCCAGCACTTTCAGCGCAACCCAGAACGTTTTATCATGATCCGGACCGTCTTCCCGTATGATACTGTAATCCGGCATCAAACCATGTTCGACCTGGACTTTTTCCTGCAGCTGGCTTTTATAATCATGATTATCAGCAGCGCGGTGCAGATGCTCAATCAGCGGTTGGAAGTTCGCTTCTATGATTTGATATGCCGCATCGAATCCACCGTCCAGGTAGATGGACGCCATCAATGCTTCGAAGGTATCGGCTAAAATAGAATTTTTTTCCCGGCCTTGGGTTTGAACCTCGCCTTTGCCGAGCTGGATGTACAGTCCCAAATCAAACGATCGCGCCATTTTAGCCAGCTGAGCTTCATTGACAAGGTTGGCACGACTCCTTGAAAGATCGCCTTCCTTTAAATCCGGATAGCGACGCATGAGAATGTGACCAACGATCAGATTTAAAACCGCATCCCCTAAAAATTCAAGCCGCTCGTTATCCCGCAACTGCGGGTCCCCGAGCTCGTTGACGAAGGAGCTGTGCCGCAGGGCCTCCTGCAGCAGATTTTTATCATTGAATTCGTACTTTAGAATGTGCTCAATCCCCGATGGATCTCTTGTTTCCATTTTGTTGCCTGATACCTGAATTTTCCGCGCAAACACTGCTCAGCCGGTTTCGAGATGAATATGCCATGATTGATTTTGGGCTAAGATTGTTGCCCAAAAATTCAGGTATATATTTTTCTAATTTGAATTGGGAATACCTATAGGCATATCAATGTAAAATTTTTAATGACTTGAAGAATTGAAAAATTACTCTCTGCTAATTACGTTTGTTTCGGTTAATGTGACAGTAGTCTATTTGAATTTAAAAGAAAAAAATGCGAAGCATTCGGTAATTTATCCGTCGGCAATTCGGTCAAGTAAAGTCTTCTGGTTTAAAAGACCAATTAACGACTACCCAGATTTAGCTATTTTCCGGGCGGATAAATTAATTTTTCATATAATTCATACGGAACAAACAGATCGCCTTTGCCCGATCCGATTTTGACTTCCGGGTGGATGGTGCCGTGAAAATCGGTGCCGCCGGTCAGCTTTAGATTATGACACTGCGCCAGCTCAGCAAAGAGGTGAGTTTGCTCAGGCGTATGCTCTGGATAAAAAACTTCGACCCCCAGGATTCCCATTTTTTTTAATCCCGCAATTAAATCATCAAACTGGCCGCGCGTTTTGCATTTCAGCAAACCCGGATGGGCCAGGACCGGAATGCCACCGGCACCGGAAATCAGCGCGATCGCTTGGCGGCATTCAATCCGAAATTTATCGACATAAGCCGGTCCATCTGCACCCAGATATCGATCAAATGCCTGATTCATCGATCCCGCAAAGCCCTTTTTAACCAGTAGTTTCGCGATGTGGGGCCGGCCCAGTTGCCCGTCTCCGGATTCCTGGCGGACTTCATCCAGCGTGAGCGGTATCCCCAGATCATTTAACCGCTTGATAATCGCCGGGTTGCGATTTTTTCTGGCCTGCTGGAGTTTTTCAAGGGCATGATTCAGTGCCGGATCATCGAGACGGATTGAATATCCCAGTAAATGGAAACTGCCGGAACCGTCATAGAAGCGGGGAGGCGCGGCACTGATTTCAACACCGGTTAAAAAATTCAGGGGAGAGGGAATACCGGCCTGCAAAGCCGCTTTTGAACCGGCAAGCGTATCATGATCCGTAATGGCGATTGCCTTTAGCTTAAGCTTGAGGGACTGGGAAATAACTTCCGACGGCGTCAAGGTACCATCGGAAGCCGTGGTGTGAATATGGAGATCGATCCCCCCATGCTTCCTATAATCCAAGGGCTTTCTCTAAAGCCTCCTCTTTGGACTTACAATCGATACATTGAGTGGTTACGGGCCTGGCTTTCAGCCGTTTGAGCGTTATGTCTTCGCCGCAGGAATCACAAATGCCATAGGTGTCGTTTTCAATCCGTTCCAGGGCCGATTTAATTTTTTTTATCAATTTGGCTTCGCGATCGCGGATCCGCAGCATGAAATTACGATCGGCTTCCAGGGCCGCACGATCCGTTGGATCCGGAAAATTTTCTTTGGTCTCGGTCATACCGGAGACCGTATTATCGGCTTGATTTAAAAGATCTTCCAACCGTTCGGTGAGATATTGCTTGAAAAATTCTTTGTCTTTCTTTTTCATGGCCGGACCTTATAACATTGTAGTGAGTTTATTGTTAAAAGCTTATTTAAATAACATGGAGAAAAAATTATGTAAATAAAAAATTGCTTTTTTATGCGCCATTTAAAAAATTTTCCAACTGTTTCATGTTGGCAACATTGTAGAATATGCCGGGATAGTCCCGGGGCAGGATCTTTTTAAGCAGTCCGGTCAGCACCCGACCCGGTCCGACTTCAACGAAGACCTCAACCTCTTCTTCCATCAATTTGTTTATCGTGTCGCACCAGCGCACGGGGCTGCACAACTGGCGCGCCATGATGTTTCTGATTTCGGCCGGATTATCTTCTTCAGCCGCTGTGACATTAAAGAAGACCTGTTTTTGCGGCGTCTCAAAGGCTATCGTATCAAGATAATCTTGGAATTCATCCTGGGCACCTTTAATCAGCTCACTGTGCCAGGCACCGCTGACTTTCAGGGCAACCGACTTGGCGCCTTGGGCGACCGCCATCGCTGATACCCGCTCAACTGCCGGCGGGGTTCCGGTAATGACGATTTGCTGCGGCGTATTGTGGTTGGCAACCGATACAATTCCATTTTTTTGAGCTTTGGCAACCAGCTCGGCAACGGCTTCGATCGGAAGACCCACGATTGCGTGCATCGCCCCCCGATGGTTGCCGGCTTCGCGGTGCATCAGTTCACCTCTTTTGTGTACCAGGCGGATCGTATCTTCTCTGGAGTTGACAGCGGCTGCGCATAGGGCACCATATTCACCCAGGCTGTGGCCGGCGCAAAATTGATACGCGCTAGTTTCGCTTTCAATCACCGCCAAACAGGCCAGGTTGACCGCCGTAACGGCCGGTTGAAGGTTGACTGTCATGGTCAAATCTTCCATGGGGCCCTTGAAACAGAGTTTGGATATATTGATTCGAGTAATTTCTTCAGCCATGTCAAAAATTTCGCGAACAATGTCATACTCCCGGTAAAATTCCTCTCCCATTCCAACACTCTGGGAACCTTGCCCGGGGAAGAGAAATGCTATTTTTTTCATTTTTTCTCTCCGCTATGGTATTCAGTTACTGGTTGTTTTTTCTCGACTCCGGCACAAATTGGCGGAGTGATCCATGAAAAAAATTATTCATCCAGCTTAAACAATTTTCGAACGACATCGATATGAAGGGACTTATCCTCGAGCATACCGTCTTTTTTTAAAAATATAGTGGGATCATGCAGGATCTTATTGATGAGGGACCCGGTCATTTTTTGAATTGCCGAAACGCTGTCTGCGGGAATTTTATTGGTATTCAGCGTTTTTTGCATTTCAGCGGCCGCAATGGATTCCATTTTTTTTCTCAGTGCGACAATGGTGGGGACGACTTCCAGACTGTCGTACCATTGCCGAAAGCCGATGACCGCTTCATCAATAATCCGCTCGCCCTTGATCGCTTCCTGCTGGCGGTCTTCTATGTTATCGTCAACAACCCCTTGAAGATCATCAATATCGTAAACATAGGAGTTCGTCAGCCGGTTGACCCGGGGGTCAATATCCCGCGGGACAGCGATATCGATGAAGAATATCGGCCGATTGCGCCGTTTGCGGATAACGCTTTTTACCTGGTCGCGGGTAATCACAAACTCGGGCGAGCCGGTTGAACTGATGATGATGTCTGCCGAGGCCAAAAATGCTGTAATTTCTTCGAACCGAATGGGTTTCCCGTTAAACTTTCGGGCCAGTTCGACACCGTTTTCAAAGGTGCGGTTGGCCACATAGATATCAGATGCTTTATTGCGAATCAGATGTTCGACGGCCAGTTCCGCCATCTCTCCGGCGCCAATCAGCAGGACGGATTTTCCCGCCAGGTTGCCGAATATTTTGCGTCCCAGCTCCACGGCAGCATAGCTGATGGATACCGCGTGGTCGCCAATACCGGTTTCAGTTCGAATTCGTTTGGCCACGAAAAATGTTCGGTGCAGCAGGCGGTTCAAAATAACCCCGGAAGATTTAACCTCGGTGGCCATTCGATAGGCCTCCTTTATCTGACCGAGAATCTGGGGCTCGCCGACCATCATGGAGTCCAGACTGGCAGCAACCCTGAATACATGGCGCACGGCTTCGTTGCCTTCATGGATATAAAGGGCGTCGTCAAACTGTTCGAGCGGAATTTTGTTATATTCGGCGATAAAGTCTTTCGTGGCGGAAATGGTGCGGGTTTTATCATCGGTCACCAATAAAAGTTCAACCCGGTTGCAGGTGGAAAACAAAAGCACTTCATTGATATCCGGCTGCCGGTGAAGGGTTTGGAGCGCAGCTATCGATTCATCCCCGGAAAAGGCGATACACTCCCGCAACTCCACCGGGGCAGTTTTGTGATTTATTCCTATTAGAACGATCTCGGGCATAAAAAATTAATAAATTGAATATTGTAGATTGAAGAATGCATAATTAAGGATTTCAATCTGTTGTAATGGTGTTCCGGTTGAATTTATATTGATCTTTTAAATACCACTTTCACTTGGGGCGAAAAGCTTCATTTAGATGCGAAATTAAAATCGATAGAATACCACAAATATTCAATTTTCAATCTTCAGTATTCAGTATTCAATCTTTTTTTACTTGGTAAACTCCGCGTGGTGTCCCTCCAGCAGTAAATTCACCCCCAGAAAGGTGAATAAAAGTACCGCAAAACCAATAATTGCCATGACGGCCGAGCGGCGGCCGCGCCATCCGACCGTCAACCGTTCATGGAGCAGGGCTGCGTAAAAAAGCCAGGTGATGCCGGACCAGACTTCTTTGGGGTCCCAACTCCAGAATCGGCCCCAGACGGATTTGGCGTATACAAAACCGGTAATCAGCCCTAAAGTGAGCATGGTAAATCCCACCACGATGCAAATATATCCGGTAGCATCCAGCAGGTCCAGTGACGGCAATCGTCTAAAAAAGAAACGCCGCTTTTTGGTTTTAATCGCATTTTCCTGTATAAGATATAGCAGACCCAGGCCGCATGCCAGGGCAAAGCCCGCCTCGCCGATAAAAATGGCCACGACATGCGCAATCAACCAGAAATTCTTAAATATAGCGGTTGTTTGCGCCGTTTCATTGGGCAACTGTGAAACGATGATCATAACCAGGGTCACCAACGGGGCGGCAAATACCCCCAGTATTTTCAGCTTGAATTTGATTTGAATGATCATGAATAGGCCGGCGATGGACCATCCCGCCAGCGTCAGGGTTGTGTGCAAATTGCCGATCGGCAGATGACCGGTAGCGGCGATTCGGTAAATTAAGGTTGCTGTGTGGCATAAAAATCCGGCGGACAGGATAAAAAATCCAGCACGCTGCAAAGTGTTTTTTTGCAGAAATAAATAGGCGCAATATGCAGCGCTGCTGAACATGTAAAACAGTATCGTCAATAGGATCAAATATTCCATTACCCGCCCTTGTGTTTTTTAAGGTTCAGAGGTTTAAAGGAAATAATTATCTAATTGTATATTGACCGATTCGGATCTTTTGACTTGAATCAAGCCGCGCTCTGTTCATCGGGATCATTGCCGATCAGCGTTATCCCAGTGTCTCGCCTCGAACAGAACCCTGCATTATAAACCTGTCAGCCTTTGAATTCAGTAACCTGGAAACGCTGAACCTGGAACCTTTGAACCGCTTACAATTGCATTAGTTCCTCGAAACGATATCCATCCCCTAATATTTTAGCAAGCAATGCGTTGATGTCTTTCGTTTGGCCCTGCTGAATCAATGCGATCAGATTGCTGTCGATCAGCTGCTCGAAAAGCGGTTTATGGGCTTCGGGTTCGTGGGCCTGGCTTAGGAGCTTGCTGCGAATGGCGCCCATAAGTTTTAGAAATTCCCCATACTCCGGACCGAACCGGCGCTCGAGTTTTTTACGCAATTTTTTTGCCAGGGCCGGGCTTCGGCCGGATGTCGATATCGTGATGACCAGATCATCCCGCCGCAAGATTGAGGGCAGAATGAAGTTGCACTTTTCCGGCTGGTCGGCGATGTTGCACAGGGTGTTGCGACGTTCGGCATCGCTGCTGATTCGCCGGTTCAAGGTTTCATCGTCGCTGGCCCCGATCACCAGAAACACGCCCTCGAGATCTTCGGTCCGGTACGGGCGCGGCTTGAGCGTCAGCCGCGCGGATTCAGCGAGGTCCTGCAGCCGGTCGGATATTTCGGGACTGACGACGGTGACGCTGGCCCCGCACTGCAGCAGGGTCAAGACTTTGCGGGTGCCCACGCCGCCGCCGCCGACGACCAGGCAATTTTTATTTTGAATGTCTAGGTGTATGGGATAGTAGCGCATATAGTTATCGGTTATTTGTTATTGGTTATTGGGCGCTTAGCGACTTCACATCGACAATTTGTCATTTTAAAGGTTTCAGGTGTCAATGGTTCAGGTAAACTACGGAATTTGTGCCTCGCAGCGGCCACCTTTTCGGAAAGGGGATTCGGAAAGAGCCTCAGCGCTGCTAGGAAATATGCTGTCAATATACGATTAAGAAATAACCATTAACGAATAACCTTTAATTCCATTAGATCTTCTGCCAAAAGTAACGGGCCGCTGTAGGTTTTACGGCATTCGCGCGTGATGTCGACATTTTCACAATCCGGATAAAAATGTGTGAGCACCAGTTTGCGCGCACCGGCGCGGGTAGCGATGTCACCGGCCATAGACGGGGTCAGGTGTCCTTTGACCTGCAGGCTGTCGGGCATGGCTGACTCACATATTAATAGGTCCGTGTCTGTTGCCAACTCGATCAGATTTTCACTGAAATCCGTGTCACCGGAGTAAACCACCGAACTGCCGTCGGCACTCGTGATCCGGTAGGCAACACTTTCAGGATTATGTTCTACCGGCGCGGTTTCGATTGAAAAGCCACTGAATTTTTTTCTATCTCTGGTGGTATTGTCAAATTCCACAAATTTGAGCAACCCCGGGGCAAGCTCGATCCATGGACCGTATACCGCTTTAAGTCCTGCAAAAAAATCGGTCAACCCCCGGCCGCCAAGGATTTTCAGGGGGCTTTGGCGGCGAGTGTCGTCCGGGTATTTCGTGGCAAAAATCAGGGGAACCAATTCCGCGCTGTGATCCGGATGGAAATGACTGTAGCACAGGTAGTTCAGATCGAAAATAGTTGTTCCGGCCTCCAGCAGCCGCCGCATGGTGCCCGGGCCCGAATCAAAAAGCAGGTGGGCGGCACCGGTCTGCATTAGAACCGAGCATGATCCGCGTTGCAGTGAAGGTACACAGGTGCCGGAGCCGAGGATGGTAACCGTTAGGCCTGGATTCTCCCTTTCCATGGGCCGTGCATTCCTTTAACAAACCGTCATTTAGAAAAACGTTGATAGTTAGATGTTATCCAAAACCGATTATAGCCCCGCAGATGCCCGATTCAATTAACGCATAACCATTCGCGAATAACTTCTACTGGTACTTTACGATAGATGGCAAAATAAGGCAAATTTCATTGGAAGAAATGGCGAAGTGCCGCTCATTTCTTGCCCGCACGCTTTTCCACCCGATTAATCAGCCATTTTAAAAGCTTTTTATCATCACGGATGTCAACCTGCTCGGCTATATCAGATAGGGCCAATTCGGCACGGGCCATATTTTTGTGTCCCCCGGCCGAGCCGAATTGGCTAAAACTTTTTTTGGCGACATTACCGGCATTTTTTCGAATACCGTCGTTTCTGAAAATAATGATGAGTTTTTTATCGCACGTGCCGGATACGATGCTCCAGGTGACGGAAACAATCCTCATGAAAAAATCAGCAATGATAACGCAAACATCCGGATTGACTACCGGACCCAGGTGGACAAATACCCGGCCTTTGCGCAGGCGCATGGTTTGCAAAGCGGTTTTAAAATATTTTAAAAAATCAAATCTGAGATCTGCCTGCTCGATTTTGC
>Ga0209536_100011198_pt1 | contig 13161 bp, 11 predicted proteins | sample DeeMarSeWOR28_12_FD_187461 | JGI IMG/M metagenome (GOLD analysis project Ga0209536, IMG submission 187461) | Marine sediment microbial communities from White Oak River estuary, North Carolina - WOR-2-8_12 (SPAdes) (version 2) | ecosystem: Environmental > Aquatic > Marine > Intertidal zone >...
TCAGTGTGGGCCCTACTGGATTCGAACCAGTGACCCCCTGCTTGTAAGGCAGGTGCTCTGAACCAGCTGAGCTAAGAGCCCGAAATCTCAAAAGACGGTTAATTCCACCCTCTTAAATTCGGAATGCAAAGGTAGAATAGATTTCGATTATTACAAATTCTTTAAATATTATATCGCATCAAAAACACGTTTTGGATCAATAATTGCTTTTCTTTGCGTTGTCAAAAAAATTGCTTCATATATAAGTATATGGCAATCAAATGAAAATCAAAAAGTTAGTAAAGCGAGTATTGGTGAGTATCGTGCTGATAATTTTTTTAATTATCAGTTCAGGGGTGATATTTTCAATTATTTACAAAGACAAAATCATTGGTTATTTTATTAATCAAACTAATAAACACATAACAACTCCAATAGATGTCGGGAAAATTGAAGTGTCTATCTTTAATCACTTTCCAAATCTATCTGTCAACTTGTATCAAGTCACTATTAAGGAGAATGTCAGTAACCACCAGGGAATACTTGGTCAGGCCAAAAAAATAAGCGTTTCATTCAATCCCATTGATCTGTTAAGAAAGAATTATTCCATACATGGAGTACACATTACGGATGGTGAGGTATATCTTAAGATTGATAAGGAAGGCATCCCTAACTACCTCTTTTATAAAAGGGATTCCGCCTCAAAAGGTCAAAAATTGACTTTGCAGAATTTAACGGCTGAAAATCTCAAAATAGATTACTTTGACATGAAATCAACTTATCATGTTGCGATGCTTGTAAAAAAAGCAACATCGTATTTGGAACAAATCGATACCCTGTTAAATGTTCATGTCAAAGGAGAATTGGTTACGGATGAGATTACAGTAAACAAACGAAAATTCTTTGATAATAAACTGGTTGAGATTGAAACTGAAATAGTTGTAGATCTCAGAAATAAGGTTTATAATTTTAATACAGGTAATTTAAAAATAGACAAAGGTGAATTTGAAGTTACTGGAGAAATAGATCAAATCGCGAAATTCATCGATTTAAAGATCACAGGAATTAATACTTCGTTCCAAACCATAAATTCGCTCCTATCCAATGATATCTCAAAGCATTTCCAACACTACAGGTCACGTGGTAAGGTCTATTTTTCCGGGAATGTTGTGGGAAATTATGGCGATAATACCAACCCAATGGTAACGCTGGAGTTTGGCGCAAAAGATGCTTCATTCTATCACCCGCAATATAAAAAGGAAATTGAAAATGTGAATCTTACCGGACATTTCACTACAAGCAAGGTGAATCGTCCTGAAAACTACCGGCTGGACCTAACTGATTTTTCATGCCAACTTGAAGACAAATTACTTGATGGCAGTTTATCCCTTAAAAATTTCAGTAACTATTGGATAGACCTAGTCTTGAAAGGAGAAGCAGATGTGAACACCCTGTTGCTGCTTTTCCCAAAAGAGTTTGTGAAAACAGCATTTGGCACCTTAAAAATGGATATTCATATCAATGGTCAACTTGAAGATCCAAAACTGACCAAAACAATGGATGCCAATGGAGAAATCGAACTGAAAAATTTAAGTTTCGTCCTATATGGTGAAAAATTACCATTTAATAAAATCAATGGCTCATTGATTTTACGAAATAATGACCTAGCAGTAAGTGATCTGCGAGGAAATGTGGGCAACAGTGATTTCAGGTTAAACGGATTTATTAAAAATATATCCAATATTCTATTCATAAAAAATAAGTTTTACAAGATGCAGGCCGATTTGCAATCCACTCATATTGATTTTGATGAATTGCTTAAAAGTAATTTTGCATCGCGAGACACATCATCCAATAAAAACAATACCTATGAATTCAGAATATCTCCAAAAATTTCACTTGACTTCAATTGCGAAATAGATCATTTAAAATTTCAGCGATTCCATGGAAAAGATATAAAAGGCCAGGTGGAAATAAACAATCAGATAGCAGTACTTAAAAATGTTTCCTTCGCCTCCATGGGTGGTCGTGTAAATATCAGTGGCTCCGTGAACAGCAAAAAAGATAATATGGTTGAGACTATATCGGAGGCTACCCTTTCCAATATCAATATCGACAGTATCTTTTACGTATTTAAAAATTTCAACCAGGATTGGCTGGTGGATAAAAATCTGAAGGGACAATTGGAAGCAGAAATTAATCTTTATATGAATTTCAGCAAAAACCTTGCATTGAATAGTAAATCACTTGTTGCCGATATTCATACTTCTATCAACAATGGAGAACTAAATGATTTTGAACCTATGATGAGGTTATCAAAATTTGTGGAGGAGGAAAGCCTGGCACAAATGAGATTTTCCAAAATGACCAACGAAATTAAAATCGAAAACCGGACAATCTATTTGCCTGAAATGGAAATACGTTCAAATGTTTCAAATATTTTAATCAGTGGTACCCATACATTTGATAAAGAAATTGATTACCACCTGAGTGTACCTTTAAAAAGTTTTATCCGAATTTCAAAAAAGAAAGACTATGATGAAAGTGCAAGAAGAGGCATTCATCTTCTTCTAAAAATCACTGGAAACACATCAGATTATGCCATTTCCTACGATACCAAGGCATTAAAGGACAACATTACAAAAGACTTCCGTGATGAAGGGCAGGAATGGAAAAATCTCCGAAAGAAAGAGCCCTTAACAGAAGATGAAATCCCTGAATTGGAAGAAGAATACTTTGATTTTGAAGATCCCGAAAAAGATTCAATTAATTAGTGAAATCAATAATACTTCATTGGAATTAAATAGTTCTTTACATAATCCTTCACGCCCTCCTCAAGCGTAAAAAATTTATGATCAAATCCAATGGACTTTAGTTTTGCCATATTAGCTTCTGTAAAATATTGGTATTTGTCACGGATATCCTCAGGTGTATCAATAAAGGAGATATTTTCATCAATATCCATCGCTTGAAAAACTGCCCTTGTTAAATCCAGAAATGATCTGGCTTTTCCCGAACCCAGGTTATATATACCTGAATTTCTTCTGTGGTGCATTAAAAATATACTTGCCTCTACCACGTCTTTCACATAAATGAAATCACGCATTTGTTCTCCATTCTTATATTTCGGGATATGAGATCTGAACAATTTCATTCTCCCGGTTTCACGAATTTGATGAAAAGAATGCATCACTACTGATGCCATTCTGCCTTTGTGATATTCATTAGGTCCATATACGTTGAAAAACTTCAACCCAGCCCAGAAAAAGGGTGCCTGATCCTGATTCAGCGCCCATTTATCAAATTCATTTTTTGACTCTCCATATGGATTTAACGGATGAAGGTCCTGAATGATCTTTTCATTATCATCGTAACCCAGTTCACCAAGTCCATAGGTCGCGGCAGAAGATGCATAAACCAACGGGACCTGATAACTAACACATCTGTTCCAAATTTCTTTGGTGTAATCGGTATTCAGTTCCCATAATAATCTTTTATCGAACTCAGCTGTATCGGTTCTGGCACCTATATGGAAAATGAATTCCACTTCTTCATAATTGTTGTCCAGCCATGAAAAAAAAAGTTCTCTGTCTACCTTTTCCAGGATTTTTTTCCCCTCAAGATTCTTGTTCTTTCTTTCATTATCAAATTTATCTACAGCTATAATTGCATTGAAGTTCTCTTCATTTAATCGACTAATGAGGCAGCTTCCTATGAAACCTGCGGCGCCAGTTACAATGATCATTGTGATTTTTTTTGTTTAAATCAAATCCCGTAATTAAGGAGTAATGAAGGCACAATGTTTCAAACTTTATCCCGAAAAGAGAAGTATTTTCTTATTATTTTTGCGAGGAATATAAAGAATTTGTGATGATATATATAAGCAGGGATGCTCATTTTTGTGCTGCGCATAAATTGTATAATGAAAAATGGAGTAAGGAAAAAAATGAAGAAGTATTTGGTGCATGTGCCAATGAAAACTGGCATGGACATAATTTTGATATGACGGTAACTGTGAAAGGAGATATTGATCCTGAAACAGGATTTGTGATGAATTTTAAGGATTTAAATAAACTGATCAAAAAGGAAATCCTGGAAAAGGTCGACCACAAAAATTTAAACCTCGATGTAGATTTTATGCAAGGTAAATTAACGAGCTGCGAGAACCTGATCATTGAATTTTGGAACATATTAGCTCCAAAAATCCAGGATATATCCAACAATCGCACTAAATTGTATAGCATCAAACTTAAAGAAACAAATAAAAATTATGCTGAGTATTACGGCGAATGATTAAATAACTTAAATCCACAACCTCTCATGAAATACTATATGATCGCCGGTGAACGCTCCGGTGACCTTCATGGATCCAACTTAATGAAAGCATTAAAAAAAGAAGATCCTGATGCTGTATTCAGGGGATTTGGTGGTGATTTTATGAAAGCTGCCGGGGCGCATATTGTCGTGCATTATGGTGAAATGGCTATGATGGGTATTGTTGAAGTAATTAAAAATCTGTTTAAATTCAGAAAATACCTTTCATTATGTCTCCATGATATAAAGGAATATCAACCAGACGCCATCATTTTTGTTGATTTCGCCGGATTTAATCTAAGAATCGCCAGGCAAATTCATAATTTAAATATCAAAAAGTTTTATTATATCTCTCCAAAAATTTGGGCCTGGAATCAAAAAAGAGCTAAAAAGATAAAGAAGTCCATCGATAAGGTATTTGTTATCCTGCCATTTGAAGAACCGTTTTATGCAAAATTTAATGTCGATGCTATCTATGTAGGCAATCCTGTGCTAGATGCTATAAACACTTTTCAACCTGATCCCAATTTCTTCATAAAACATAAAATCATAGATACAGATGGAATCATTGCACTTTTGCCAGGTAGCCGAAAACAAGAGATCATCTACCTATTGCCTAAAATGGCAGAGGTAGCGCGGATGTTCCCTACTAAAACGTTTGGCTTATCGGTGATTAAAGAACTTCCCCAACAGCTCTATGAAAATGCACTAAAAGAACCAAACATTATCCCTGTTATAGAAGATAATTATAACCTTCTTCTTAATTCTGAAGCAGCAATCGTAACTTCAGGTACAGCAACACTTGAAACTGCATTGTTTGAGGTGCCACAGGTGGTGATCTACCGAACCAATCAATTGAACTATAAAATTGGAAAACAATTGGTGAAAGTAAATTTCATTTCGCTCGTTAACCTTATCGTGGATAATGAAATCGTAAAAGAACTCATTCAGGATGATGTGACAACAGAAGCAATTTCGGCAGAATTGGCTAATATCCTTGAAAATGAATCTTATCGTAATAAAATTCATACGGGATATAAAAAACTTCGGAGCACACTCAGTGATAAAAACGCCTCAAAAAATGCGGCTACTGAAATTTTTGAAATTCTATCAGCCCAGCATGCTGATTTTAGTTAAACAGAACTTAAGCGACTTTCAGCTTGTTCACACGTGATTTCTCAAACTTTTCTATTGCGTACTCCTTTGTAATTATTAACTCCTTAATATCCTTATTAGAGGGAAGTTCGAACATAGCATCGTTCACGATTGCTTCGCAAATAGAACGCAAGCCTCGTGCACCGAGTTTATATTCAACAGCTTTATCGACAATATAATCCAGAGCCGATTTCTTGAATTCAATCTTTATGCCCTCCATTTCAAAGAGTTTGGTATATTGCTTGGTCAGAGCATTCTTGGGTTCAGTTAAGATTTGTTTTAAGGTCGCCTTATCTAATGGATCCAGATAAGTTAATACCGGCAAGCGTCCAATAAGTTCCGGGATCAGTCCATATTTCTTAAGATCTTGGGCATTTACAAAACGAAGTATATTTTCATCACCAATTTCGTGCCTGTCTTCAGCTTCTTCATTGGATGTGAAACCCAGCGGCGTGGTATTCAATCTTGATTCAATAATTCGTTTAATTCCATCAAAAGCTCCTCCACAAATGAACAATATATTTTGTGTATTTAAAGATATCATCTTTTGATCAGGGTGCTTCCTGCCTCCCTGTGGTGGAACATTAACAGCTGTTCCCTCCAGCAATTTCAACAAGGCTTGCTGTACTCCCTCACCACTAACATCCCTGGTAATGGATGGATTATCCGATTTTCTCGAAATTTTATCCAATTCGTCAATATAAACGATACCTCTTTCAGCGCTTTCCACTTCATAGTTGGCCGCCTGTAAGAGTCGGGTCAAGATACTTTCTACATCTTCTCCAACATACCCTGCTTCAGTTAGAACCGTAGCATCAGCTATGCAAAACGGCACCTGAAGCATATTTGCCAATGTCCGGGCAAGATATGTTTTACCTGTTCCGGTCTCCCCAACCATGATGATGTTTGACTTTTCAATGATCACATCATCATCCGGATCTGACTTCTGCATCAACCGCTTGTAATGGTTATATACCGCTACAGCAATAACTTTTTTTGCATCATCCTGACCCACAACATATTGATCAAGATATTCCTTCATTTCTCTGGGCTTAACCAGGTTGAAGCTGGGCTTATCAATGGTGTCTTTTGTCTTTTTTTCCTCCTGTAAGATCTGAAAAGCCTGATCGATGCAATAGTTACAGATATGGGCATGTATACCCGATACCATTAAGTCTACGTCTTTCTTTTTCCTCCCACAAAAAGAACAAGTAACTTGAGTCATTATAGTCGATTTACTTAATAATCAAAACTTCGTCAATTAATCCATATTTTTTAGCATCTTCTGCTTTCATCCAAAAATCACGGTCTGCATCTTTTTCAATTTGCTCATATTTCTGACCGGAATGAACAGCAAGAATTTCATAAAGATCTTTTTTGACCGATAACGTTTGCTTTAAAGATATCTCCATGTCGGAAGCCTGCCCCTGCATTCCGCTCATTGGCTGATGTATCATAATTCTCGCATGAGGAAGTGCTGATCTCTTACCGCTTTTACCTCCTGAAAGCAATACTGCTGCCATTGACGCCGCTAAGCCTGTACAAATTGTAGCAATATCCGGAGATACATATTGCATGGTATCATAAATGCCCAATCCTGCATATACCGAACCACCGGGGCTATTTACGTACAACTGAATGTCTTTTTTGGCATCAGTGGATTGTAGAAATAATAATTGCGCTGTAATAATATTAGATATGTTATCATCAACCGGAAGGCCAAGAAAAATAATTCTATCCATAATTAGCCTGGAAAATACATCAATTTCTGCAAATCGTGTTGGCCGCTCTTCTATCACTGACCTTGTCATATTTTCAACTCCCTGGATATACCTGTCAACAGTGTTTCCATTTAAGCCCTCGCCTTTCACTGCGTACTTTCTAAATTCCTCTTTATTTAAGTCCTTATTTATCATTGATTTAATGTTTTCTAGTACAAAGCTACAAAAATAAAAAAAAAGCCCTCTGTCAAAAGGACTTTTGTTTAATTCGCTATATATAATTGATTATTTTTCAGCTTTTTTATTAAACTCTTCCCGTGTCACTTTTTTGACGGAAATTTCAGCTTTTTGTTTTAAAATATCCATAATTTTTTCCGTTCTCAGCTGATTATAAATATTCATGTAGTTTTCACCATTGTTTTGTTGAAGATAATTATTTGCCATCACCTCAAGGTTTTTCTCCATTTCCTCATTCAGTTCGATCCCGCCAAATTGTGCTTTATACATCTTTTTGGTATAATCAACCAGATCAGGATATTCGATCTTTATCTCATTATCGTCAGCAATCTTATTCTTGATTAAGGTCCATTTCAGGTCTCTGATGTAATGCTCGAAATCTTTTTCCAAATCCTCTTCCCGGATACCTTCATTTGTAACTAAAATCCACTTCTTATAAAATTCACCTGGAATTTCCATTTTCGTGTCATTCAGGATCTTCTCCTGAATTTGGTGCGCCAGCAGATATTCGCTTTCTCTGTCATAATTCTCCTCCAGGATATTGGAATATTCTTTAATGAACTCTTCTTCTGATTTTATTTTTCCTTCGCCAAAGATTTTGTCAAAAAACTCCTGGTTCATTTCGGCCGGTTCGATACGATTTACATTTTTTACTGTAAATTCATATTCACCTTTCAATTCCCTTGCCTTTTCTTCTGCAAGCCCTGTAACTTCAGTAAGATCTTCAACTTTATCAAATAGTTTTTGAATATCCACCTTTACGACATCACCTTTCTTAATCCCAGTAAATGATTTCTGAAATTTTTTCGAAATTTTATCAAGATAAATTAATCCATCTTTGCTGAATTCGGAAGATTCTTGTGCCAATGTTCCGAAAAGAGAATCCCTTTTCTCACTTATATCAGGATTAGTCATTTTTCCATACCTTTCCCTTAATTCTTCAATGGCATCGTCAAGAACTTTTTTATCGAGCTTAATTTGATATTTGTTGATTTTAAACGCAAGATTATATGTAAAATCATCGATCAAACCAACATTATATTCAAAATCAAATTCTTTTTGATTATCCCAATCTATTTCTTTTGCTTTATCATTATTTGGTAGTGGATCACCAATGATTTTGATATCATTTTTCTTGATATATTCTTTCAAAGAATCAACTAAAATTTTATTGATTTCCTCAACCATAATTGATTTTCCATACATTTTCTCGATAATGCTGACAGGAACCTTCCCTGGTCGAAATCCTTTTATGCTAGCCTGCTTGCTATAGGATTTAAGTTTTTCTTTGAATTTTGGTTGGTAATCAGTTTCCTTTAATTTAATTTTAATTAAGGCCTCTGTGCTTGAATTTTTCTCTAATTGAATGTCCAAGACGATTAATGTTTAAAGTTATAAATAATGATAAACCCTCAATTTCGTTGGAATTATAACGCTCTTGAGGGTTCGGAATTTGTGCGGATGGAGGGACTCGAACCCCCATGCCTCGCGGCGCTAGATCCTAAGTCTAGTGCGTCTACCAATTTCGCCACATCCGCAGTGACTAAAAATGGAATGCAAAGGTACATATTATTATATTATATTCAATTATTTGTAATTCTTTTTTATTTTAGATAACAATTCGAAAATACATGACGGAATTAGAGATTGAACAGGAGAAGAAGGAGATAATAAGACGATACCGTAGATTATTACGACACGCCAAACCTCTACTGAAAGATGACGATGCAAAAACCATAAAAAGGGCATTTTATATGTCGCTCGAAGCGCATAAAAATATGCGCAGAAGGTCAGGAGAACCATATATTTTTCATCCATTAGCTGTTGCGCAAATTTGCGTGGAGGAAATCGGATTGGGTACCACATCCATCATTTCTGCACTTCTCCATGACGTAGTGGAAGATACTGAGATGGAAATCGAAGATATTGAAAGACACTTTGGAAAAAAAGTAGCTCGTATCATCGATGGCCTCACAAAAATCTCTGGCGTATTTGATTACGGAACATCAGAACAGGCTGAGAACTTCCGAAAAATGCTCCTTACACTTTCCGATGATGTAAGGGTAATTTTGGTTAAACTCGCCGACAGGTTACACAATATGAGAACCCTTGACAGCATGCCAAGGCATAAGCAGATTCGTGTATCATCCGAAACCATTTACTTGTACGCACCGCTGGCTCATAGACTGGGATTATATTCCATAAAATCTGAGCTTGAAGATCTTTACCTAAAATATAGCGAACCTGTAAAATATGCTGATATAGTAGATAAGATCAATGCATCCAAAGCGCCAAGAAACAGATTTATAAGGAATTTCATTAATCCCATCCAAAAAGAATTACATAAAAGAAATTTTAAGTTCACGATAAAAGGCAGGCCAAAGTCCGTGTATTCCATTTGGAACAAGATGACGAGCCAGGAGATCCCTTTTGAAAAGGTATATGACCTTTTCGCAATACGGATAATCCTGGATTTACCTCCTGAAATGGAGAAGGCAGGTTGTTGGCAAGTTTACAGCATTGTTACAGATTCCTATCAACCCAATCCCGACAGATTAAGAGATTGGATAAGTACTCCAAAAACCAATGGTTATGAATCGCTCCACACAACGGTAATGAGTAGAACAGGCTCCTGGGTGGAAGTGCAAATCCGAACTAAACGAATGGACGAAATTGCGGAAAAAGGATATGCCGCTCACTGGAAATATAAGGAAAGCGAACAGGCATCATCTGAATCGGGACTTGAAGCATGGATCGGAAGAGTCAGGGAAATCCTGGAACGTGAGAATGCATCTGCAATTGAGTTTGTTGATGATTTCAAGCATAGCCTGTTTACCGAGGAAATATTTGTATTTACACCAAAAGGTGAATTAAAAAAGCTTCCTGGTGGAGCCACGGCACTTGATTTTGCATTTGAGATCCACTCTGAAATTGGCGCAAGATGCATTGGGGCTAAAGTCAACCAAAAGCTGGTACCCATCAACTACAAATTAAAGACTGGGGACCAGGTAGAAATACTTACATCTAACAAGCAAAAACCCAACGAAGGGTGGCTTAAGTTTGTAGTTACATCAAAAGGCAGAACACGGATAAAAGACGAGCTCAAGGAACAGAAGAAAAGTGCTGCTTCAGAAGGAAAGGAAATTGTAATCCGAAAGCTCAAGCAGGCCAAACTCGAATTGAATAGTGAAAACCTGGATAAGCTATTAAATCAATTCAACTTAAAATCTGCTCTGGATTTTTACTTCCTGGTTGGAAAGGGGAAAATTGATCCCAAAGAAATAAAGAAAATAAAGAAAGCTGTCAGCAAACCCCAACGCCAACCACAACAAAGTGTTTCCGATATAGAATCCTTTCAACGAAAAATACGCGAAGCAACCGGTGAAAAAAGAGATCAGTTACTGATAGGTGAAGATATGGATATTGTTTCATATTCACTGGCACAATGCTGCAATCCTATACCAGGAGATGATGTATTTGGATTTGTATCAACTCATGAAGGAATTAAGATCCATAGAATAAATTGCCCAAATGCAACAGAACTTTTATCAAAACACAGTCATCGTGTCGTTAAAGCAAAATGGACTTCTCAATCAGAAGTCTCATTTTTAGCAGGTCTCAAAATAAGAGGAACAGATCGCGTAGGCATGATGAATGATGTCACTAAAATTATTTCAAGTGAATTAAAAGTGAATATGAGATCGGTATCAATTGAAAGTGATAATGGTATTTTTGATGGTAGTATTCAATTATATGTGCACGACACAAAACATCTGGAAACACTGACTAAAAAACTTGAAAGCATTGAAGGAGTTGAAGAAGTAGCTCGATTCGATGTACATTGATTTAATGAATATTTAAATCAATTACTTATTACTTTGAAAAACTATTCCAATTCATAACTTTGTAGGGCTTTTTTGAGGGGGCATTTTTATACTTGATATCTCAGATAAATTATTATGGAATACAGCCACGAAATAGTAAATGACGTTCTATTACTTAAGCTTTCAGGTGATCTCATTGGAGAGAATCATGGTCCTGAATTGATTTCCATAATAAATGACACAATAAATGATGATATAATCTTTTGTGCCATTGATATTCAAAATGTCCGGTATATAAATAGTAGTGGAATTGGTGTGCTAATAACAATGCTTACCAAATTCAGAAATAAAGGAGGAGAAGTTGTATTGATCAGACCATCAGAATCTGTTGAAAAACTACTGCTGATCACCAAGCTAAATTCCATCTTCACAATTGTACCAAGCGTAGAGCACGCCTTCCAGGAACTTGTAAAATCGTAAAAAATGAAATCTGATGTAATTTTAGGCCTTCAATGGGGAGATGAAGGTAAGGGAAAAGTTGTTGATTATTTAGCTGCTAAATATGACGTTGTCGCTCGTTTTCAAGGTGGCCCAAATGCTGGCCACACCCTGGAGTTTGATAATATTAAGCATGTGCTTCACCAGGTCCCCTCCGGTATTTTTAGAAATAACACGAAAAATATTATAGGCAATGGTGTAGTTCTTGATCCGGTGGTTTTTAAAAAAGAAATCGAAGCTTTGAAGAAATATGATATTGAGCCTTTCTATAACCTATTTATATCAAAAAGAGCCCAACTTATCCTACCAACGCATAGACTTTTAGATGCTGCCTATGAAAAGTCAAAGGGCGCTGAAAAAATAGGCTCAACCCTCAGAGGTATTGGGCCAGCATATCAGGATAAGACAGCTCGCGTTGGATTGCGGGTTGGTGATACTATTTCAGAAAGCTTCAGAAAAAAATATGAAAACCTCAAAACAAAACATTTGGGCATACTTAAGTTATATGACTTTGAGTATGATCTTGAATCGCTTGAAGTTGAATTCTTTGAAGCTTTGGAATACTTAAAGAAATTCAAACTCGTTGATACGGATTATTTGGTAAATCAATCTCTTGCTGCCCATGAAACGATTCTTGCAGAAGGAGCCCAGGGTTCTTTATTGGACGTTGACTTTGGAAGTTATCCATATGTCACAAGCTCAAATACTACCTGTGCAGGTGTTTGTACTGGTTTAGGATTGGCACCTTCAAAAATCGGCCAGGTATATGGTATCTTTAAAGCATATTGCACGAGGGTTGGCGAGGGACCCTTCCCTACTGAGCTAAAAAACGAAACGGGGGAAAAACTAAGGAAAGAAGGCCGTGAATTTGGTGCAACCACGGGACGTCCCAGACGATGCGGTTGGATAGATCTCCCTGCACTGAAATATTCAATCATGATCAATGGCGTCACTCAACTTTCCATGATGAAGGTGGATATTTTAAGTGCTTTTGATGAAATAAATGTGTGTACGCATTATAAATTAAAAAACGGGACTATCACGGATACATTACCATTTGATTTATGTGTCGAGGAAATCACTCCTGTTTACAAGACTCTTAAAGGATGGAAAGTTGATATAACGGGCATTACAGAATATAAATCCTTGCCTGCCAAATTGATAGAATACATTGTTTTTTTAGAAAAAGAGCTTAAGGTTCCAATTAATATAGTATCAGTAGGGCCCAATAGAAATCAAACCATTTTTAAAAACAATCATTTTCATTAGAACGTAAGGATAATTGGTGTGGATGGGTTACCTTTGCAATCCACTTTCGGAAAGCCTGCCTGCCAGTCAGGCGGGGGTGTCTTAAGGAAAACGTTTCTTAAGGGTATTTGAGGCAAATAAGCGGTATTTTCAGGGTTTTCAAATTATTTTCCTTGTTGGGGTTG
>Ga0209536_100011199_pt1 | contig 13161 bp, 16 predicted proteins | sample DeeMarSeWOR28_12_FD_187461 | JGI IMG/M metagenome (GOLD analysis project Ga0209536, IMG submission 187461) | Marine sediment microbial communities from White Oak River estuary, North Carolina - WOR-2-8_12 (SPAdes) (version 2) | ecosystem: Environmental > Aquatic > Marine > Intertidal zone >...
GTTCTCGAGCACCCGGTGGCCGATCTGCCGGAGGTCGTGGCCGCGCTCCCGCAGGTACTTGTCCTCGATCCGGTGGAAGGTCTCGAGCAGGTTCTGCAGCACCTTGTTGAACGCCCAGTCCGCCTTGAACTGGTTCTCGCGGATGAGGCGGACCGTCTGGTCGACCAGCATCGAGTCCTCGAGAAGGGCCAGATGGACGGAAAGGATCTGGTAGTGGTCCGTGGACTGGTCCTTCACGCCGTCCCGGATCGCCTGGATCTGCTCCCGGGAGCGGGCCACGGAGTGCAGGAACGCGGCGACCTCATCCTCCGCCTTTTCCTTCGGCACCGTCGAGTGCACGGACCGCGGAAGCGCCCGGTTGATGAGGAACGCCCTGCCGATGGCGACTCCGGGGGAGGCCGGTATGCCGTTCAGAATCTTCATCCGGGTTCGCGGGTCCGTCACGGCGCCTACTCCGCCTCCTCGAATTTCCCGGCGATCAGTTCCCCGATCGCATCCACGGCCTCGTTGGCGTCCGGCCCCTCGGCGCGCACCGACACGAAAGACTCCCTGTGGGCGGCCAGCATCAGGACGCCCATGATGCTCTTGCCGTTCACTTCCACCCCTTCCCGCTCCAGCCGGATCTCCGAGGAAAAGCGGTGGGCGAGGCGGACGAGCTTCGCCGCGGCGCGGGCGTGGAGCCCCAGCTTGTTCATGATCTCGAACCGACGCTCCACTTTCCGGGATTCCACGCCCATTTCGTCCTTCCCGTCCGGTTCCGGTTTCATTGCCACAGGATCAGCGTCCCGATGATGAGGAGCAGGAGGAGAACCTCGGAAGGCGACACCGCCTTCCGGAACAGGACCGTGATGAGGTGGACAGCCATCGCGGCCACGAGAAAGACCCCCAGCTCCAGCCAGGCTCCGCCGAACCAGTATGCCGTGTGGCTGGCGACCACCCCCGCATAGGCACCGCCGAGAATGGCGGCGATCATCTTCCTGTTTTCCGTCTTCCCGGCGAACCCCTCCTCCTTCAGGAACCGGACAGCGCTCTCCTCGCCTCCCATGCCGGCCGCGAACCCCCGGTACCGCAGCGCGAGGTGGGCCACATTGTACAGAATCAGGAGCGTCGCGATCCCCAGAACCGGGTGGACGAACGTCAGGATCGCCCCCGCCACGGAGGCCATCGGCTTGAGCGCCCCCCAGAAGTACGAATCCCCGATCGCGCCGAGGGAACCCATCAGACCCACCTTGAACGTCCCGATCGCCCGCGGATCCGCCTCGCCCCCCGCAACGCGCTCCTCGAGCCGGATCGCCGCCCCCAGGATCACCGCCGCCATCGCCGGGTGGGTGTTGAAGAACTCCAGGTGCCGCTTCAGCGCCCGGGAGAACTCCTCCGGCCGTCCTTCGTACCGGTCGCGGAGCGCAGGCAGGATGCTGTAGGCGAATCCCAGGTTCTGCATCCCCTCGTAGTTCCAGCAGCCCTGGACGAGAAACTGGCGCAACCAGACCTTCCTGCGCACGTGCAACGGAATGCCCCCCATCAGCCCAGCCACCGGAAGAAGAAGATCGCGGCGAAGACGCACCCCATCGTCAGGTAGAACACGGGGGAGGTCCGCTCCGTCCTGCTGCAGGAGAAGACCGACGCCGCCCCGAGAAGGGGAAGCGCGGGCAGCAGGGCGGCGAACTGGAAGTGGCTCTCCGGGCCGAACCGGGGGAGGAGGAACCGCGCCATGGAGACGCCGATGCCGGAAAACAGGAGTGCGAGCATCATCCCGAAGACCCCGAAGAGGGTGATGCCGGCCATCAGGCCGTTCTCCACCGCCCGGGAATTCTCCCGATCCACGAGGTCGACGGTCAGATCCGCGATCCTCCCGTTCATCCGCCGCACGAAGCGGTCTGCGACCTTCCCGATCTCCGCGCACGGCACGGAGAGAAGGAGGATCGCGGCCAGATTCCCCGGTTCGAGACCGATGGAGGAGGACGCCGCGGCCGCGGCCGCTCCCCCGAAGACCGCGGCGCCGGTGTCGTCGGGGGGGATGGACGCCCCTACAGGGAGGCGCACGAGGTAGAAAAGCTCCAGAACGGCCCCCACCTGGGCCCCCGCCGCGAGATCCCCGAAGATCGCCCCCACGACCGAGGCCACGACGAGGGGACGGTGCAGCATCACCTGGAACGCGGCGGTCCGGTCGAGATAGCAGACCCCCCCGAACGCAGCGACCAACAGGAATTGCATCGCCATCGTCGCTACCTTTCGATGCCGAACGAGGTGCCGGCCTCGAACGGGGTCGCCCGGACGGTTACGGCGACGCCCTGGTGGGACAGACAATGAACGGCCTCGAAGTCTTCCCGGGCGAAATACACCGAGGGGGTAATCTCCACCTTCCCCGCCTCGTAATGCAGATTGCCGATGTTCAGGGCGGAGAACCGGACCCCGCGGCGGAAGATGTCCAGGGCGTCGCCGAAGGTCGCGCAGAGCAGAATCGCCCTCTCCCCCTGCCGGTCGACCTCGGAAAGGACGCCCCCGACCTCGTCCACGCGGCAGAAGACGGTGTGGATCCCCGGCGGAACGGCCATCTCCATGACCGACCGGAGGACCGGGTTGCCGACGAGGCCGTCGTTGGCCACGAGAAGACAGTTGGCCCCCGTGTGGGGAACCCAGGTCTCCACGATCTGTCCGTGGATCAGCCGGCAGTCGACACGCACCAGGACGAGGGCCATCGCCTCTACTTGTCCGCCTTCTTCTTGAGCATGTCGCCCGGATTCGTGATGTTGCGCTGACCGTATTCGAGGAGGTGCTTCGCCAGCTCGGGGAGGGACATCTCCTTCCGCGCCATCGGCAGCTTGACCATCATCGGCAGATTCACGCCCGTCACCACCTCCACCTGATGGGTCGCGAGAAACGACAGGCCGATATTGGAGGGGGTGCCGCCGAACATGTCGATGAGAAGGAGGACGCCCTTCCCCGCATCGACCGTACGGATCGCGGCCTCCACCGCCGTGTGGATCTCCTCCATCCCCGTCTTCGGGTCAATGTCCACCGTCACCGTGTTTTCGATCTTCCCGACGATGATTTCCGCGGCGCGCAGGAGTGCATTGGCTAGCTGTCCGTGGGAGATCAGTACGGCGCCGATCATCGGGACCTCCTTGCCGGAGGAGATGCCCTGCGGATGTCGCGATGGACCACGATCGGGGCCACCGACCCGGTGAGAGACCGCTTCACCGCCTCCGCCACGACCACCGACCGGTGTCTCCCCCCCGTGCACCCCACGCCCAGCGTGAAATAGGCCTTTCCTTCCTTTGTATAAAGGGGGAGGAGGAATTGCAAGAAAGAGGTCAGCTTCCCGAAAAACGCCCGGCTGGACGAATTCTTCATGACGTACTCGCGGACCCTGGGATCGAGACCGGTCCGGGATTTCAGCCCGGGCACGAAATTGGGGTTCGGAAGGAACCGGACATCCACCACCATGTCGGCCTCGAGGGGGATCCCGTATTTGTATCCGAAGGAGATGATCCCCACCTGAAGGGCCGACACCGCGCCCGCGCGAAATCTCCGGATGATGACGTCCCGCAGCTGGTGAACCGTGTACTGGGAGGTGTTGAGGACCGTGTCGGCCATCTCCCGGAGGGGGGAGAGCATCTTCCGCTCCCTGCGGATCGCCTCCTTCGCCCCGCCCTTCGCGGCAAGCGGGTGCTTCCTCCTCGTCTCGCTGAACCGGAGAAGAAGAACGTCATCCCCCGCATCGAGGAACAGGACGTGGACGTCGTGCCGCCCCCGCCGAAGCTCCTCGACGACCCGCGCGAAATCGGGCAGGAATTCCCGCCCCCTCACATCGGCAACGAGCGCGATGCGGGTCCCGTTCTCCCTGGCCTCGGAGACCAGGTCCACGATCTTCGGGAGAAGCACCGGCGGGAGGTTGTCGACGCAGAAATAGTCGATGTCCTCGAAGACCTTGATCACCGTGCTCTTTCCCGATCCCGACAGGCCCGTCACCACGACGATGCGGGCGTGGTCTCTCCGGGGAACCGTCATTCCGGCGTCCTCCCCTCCGCCGTCTTCGCCTGCCTCTCCAGGAGCTCCGCCGCGGAGAAGACCCCCTGCCTCCTCAGCAGGAAGTTCCGGACCGCCACCTCCACGATCGTCGCGAGATTGCGGCCGGGCGAGACGGGGATGAGAACCGTCGGCAGGCTCACCCCGAGCAGGTCCGTGCGCATGTCCTCGAGACCGAGGCGGTCGTACTCCTTTTCGGCGTTCCACTCCTCGATCCGGATGACCATTTCCACCTTCTTCTGGTCCACGATCGCCATGTGGCCGAACAGGTCCCGGATGTTGATGATCCCCAGGCCGCGGATCTCCATGTGGTACCTGGTCATGTCGGCCCCGGTCCCCAGGATGGTCGCCGAACCCCGTTTCTCCAGGTGGATGACGTCGTCCGAAACGAACCGGTGCCCGCGGAGGATGAGGTCCAGCGCGCACTCGCTTTTCCCGACCCCGCTTTTCCCGAGAAGGACGACCCCCGTACCCAGGATCTCCAGCAGGACCCCGTGGATCGTGGTGGCCTCGGAGAAGATCCGCTCGAGGTGCCCCAGGATCTCGTGGATGAGGTCCGAGGTGGGCAGATCGGAGACGAGCAGGGGAATCCCCCGGCGCTCGGCCGTCTCCGTCATCGGGGAGGGAAGGGGGAGCCCCGCCCCCGCGACGGCGCACGGGATCGCCCGGGAAAAAAAGAGGTCGGCGATATGAGCCTGGCGGGCGGAGGGCTGGCTCCGGAAATAGACGATCTCCGTCTCCCCCAGGATCTGGATCAGCCCCGGATGGGTGGAGTCGACCTCCCCCGTGATCCCGAGCCCGACCTTCTGCACCCTCCTGCTCGTGATCTCGCGGGACAGGCCCCCCGCCCCGGAGGTCAGCCGCAGCCGGAGAGGGCCGGAACACGATTTCAGGAAACGGTCTACCGTAACCGGCACGTCACACGCCTCCTTCGCCGGACCGGGCTCCTTTACGAGCGGGCATCCTCCTCGCGGAAGATCCTCCGCAGTTCTTCGGCATCCGCCGCCTCGACCAGCGACCGCCGGAACCGCTCGTCCTTGAGGAGCCGGGAGATGCGCGCGAGCGCCTTCAAGTGCATCCCGGCCGAATACTCCGGGGCCACGATCAGGAAGAACAGGTATGCCGGCTTGCCGTCCAGGGAATGGAACGGGACACCGTTTCGACTCCTGCCGAACGCGGCGACCAGGCGCTCGATCCCGGCCACTTTCCCGTGCGGGATCGCCACCCCGTCCCCGATGCCCGTGCTGCCCAGGCTCTCCCGCTCCATCAGGATTCCGGTCAGGGAGTCCGCGGAAAGCTTCGGAACGATCTTCGCGATCACCTCGGACAGCTCGCGGAGGACGCCCTCCTTCGTCTCCGCCCGAAGGTCGTCCAGGACCGCCTCTTGCGAAACGATGTCCTGTATTTTCATCGGGCCAGGGGCTCCGTGAACCCGATGTTCCCGTCCTGCTGCCGGAATACCACGCTCGGCTGGTTGGTCTCCTGGTTGACGAACATGAACACGTCGACCCTCAGGATGTCGAGGTAGTGGGCGGCGTCCTCGACGCTCATCGGTTTCGGGATGAAGTTGTCGTGGCGGACGATGCGGGGACCCGCCTCCCCCTCGCTGATCGTGAGCGAGGAGCCGGAAACGATCGGCTCCACGGGGACTCCCGGGCTCTTCTCCTTTTTCTTCTCCCGGTATTTCTTCGTCTGGCGCTCCACCTTGTCGCAGACCAGGTCGATGGCGGAATAGAGGTTGTCGGTGGACTCGAACGCCTTGATCGTGATCCCCCGCGCCGTCAGAAAGACTTCCGCGATGTGGCGGTATTTTTCCACGGAGAGCGTGACATTCGCCTCGAAGGAATCGTCCAGGATCTTCTGGACCTTTCCCAGCTTTTCGGAAACGTAGTCCTTGAGCGGCTGGCTCGGATCGATGTGACGGAACGTCACGGAAATGTTGCTCACGCGGTTTCCTCCTTTGTTCCGAACGATTCGGTTCTTCCTAAAACAGCTTCTTTCTCTTGGATGAGGGCAGCACTCCCATCGCCTGGCGGTACTTGGTGACGGTGCGGCGGGCGATCCGGATCCCCTGGCCGCGGAGAATCCGGACGAGATCCTGGTCGCTCAACGGCTTCTCCTCCCCCTCGCTCCGGATGACCTCCAGGATCCTCTCCTTCACCGACTTGGAGGCGATGTTCTCCTCCCCTCCGTCCCGGTTCAGGCCGGAATTGAAGAAGAACTTCAGCTCGAAGATCCCGTGGGGAGTGTACACGTACTTGCTGGTCGTCACCCGGGAGACGGTCGATTCGTGCATGGAGATGTCCTCCGCGACGTCCCGGAGCGTGAGGGGCTTGAGACTCTTCGGACCGGTCTCGAGAAAATCGCGCTGGAGCTTCATGATGCTTTCCACGACCTTGTAGATGGTCCGCTGCCGCTGCTGGATGCTCTTGATGAACCAGAGGGCGGAGTTGATCTTCTGCTTCAGGAATTCCTTTTCCTCCTTCCCCAGCCGCTCTCCGGCGGAGAGGAGGTCCCGGTAGTAGCCGCTGAGGCGGAGGCGCGGCTGCCCGTCCTCGTTCAGCGTGATCACCCACTGGTCGTCCGTCTTGAACACGTAGGCGTCCGGAGTGATGTAGTGCACGTCGTCCCCCAGGAACGCCCTGCCGGGCTTCGGCCACAGGGTCACCAGCTTCTGGAAGGCCTCCCGGACGACCTCGCGGGAGAGCTTGAGCCGCCTTGCGATGCCCGCCACGTCCCCCCGGGTGAAGCAGTCGAAGTGATCGGAGAGGATCTTCAGGGGGAGGGTATACTCCTCCCCCTTCTCCCGGGCCTGGATCATCAGGCACTCCCGGAGGTCGCGGGCCCCGACGCCGGAAGGATCCAGCGTCTGGATCTTCGCGATCGCCCGCTCCACCTCCGCGAGAGACTTCCCGAGCGCCTCGGCGGTCTCCTCGGCGGAGACCTTGAGGTACCCGTTATCGTCGATGTTCCCGATCAGGTAGGGGGCGATCTCCCTGACCGCCTCGTCCGAGAGGGACAGGTTGATCTGCGTCTGCAGGTACTCGGCGAGGGAGGGCTTGCGGGTGAGAAGGTTCTCGTAGTAGGGGCGACCGTCCTCCTCCTCGCGGTCGTGCTCCCCCCGGGTCCCGGACGCCGTGGCCCCGTCCCCGAAGTAGTAGTCCCAGTCGACGCGGTCGATCAGCTCCTTGGGCGGGGGGACATCGGACACCTCCGGGCTCTCCGCCTCGGCCGCCGGGGGAGACGCCTCGGCCACCTCCTCCTCCCCTTCCGGCGCCCCCTCCATCTCCTCCTCCAGAGCGGGGTTGACCTCGAGTTCCTCCCGGATCGCCTGCTGCAGCTCCATGCGCGAAAGTTGCAAAAGCTTGATCGCCTGCTGCAACTGCGGAGTCATGACCAGCTGCTGGCTGAGCTTCAGGGACTGTCGCAGTTCTAGGGCCATCCGTCTCCTGGCTGCCTACAGGGAGAACTGTTCTCCCAGGTAAATTTCCCGTACGCGCGGGGAGGAGGCAATTTCCCCGGGGTTCCCTTCGAGGAGGATCTCCCCCTCGGAGATGATGTACGCCCGGTCGCACACCGTGAGGGTGTCGCGGACGTTATGATCCGTTATTATAACCCCAATCCCCTTCTCCTTTAAGCCAAGGATCACCTGCTGCAGGTCCGCGATCGAGATCGGATCGATCCCGGCGAACGGCTCGTCCAGAAGCAGGAAGACCGGGGAAATCACCAGGGAACGGGCGATCTCCACGCGCCGCCGCTCCCCTCCCGACAGGGAATACCCCATGGCATCCTTCACGTGGGATATCCGCATCTCCGCGAGGAGTTCCCGAAGCCGCTCCTCCCGCTCGCCCGAAGGCAGGGCCGTCTCTTCCAGGAAGGCGAGGATGTTCTCCCGGACGGACAGCTTCCGGAAGACCGACGGCTCCTGGGGGAGGTAGCCCAGCCCCAACCGGGCCCGCCGGTGCATCGGCAGCGGGGTGATATCCTGCCCGTTGAGAAGGACCGTGCCGGCGTCGGGCCGGACCAGCCCCACGATCATGTAGAAGATCGTGGTCTTCCCCGCCCCGTTCGGGCCCAGCAGGCCCACGACCTCCCCCGGCGCGATTCCGAGGGAAACCCCTTTGACCGCCTCCCGGCGGCGATATCTCTTTTTCAGGTCGCGGACCTCCAAAGATTTCAACGGTTTTCTTTTCCCTTCCCTTCCAGAAGACCTTGCGGGTTGATGACGGCCCGGACGCGTCCCCCCTTCCCGCCCGTCACCACGGACCGGTTCTCCCGGAGGTAGATGGTCACCGTGTCCCCCTTGAGGGTGTTCTCCCCCTGCTCCAGCTCGGCCCCCCCCGAAAGGACGATCCGCTGCTCCCGGTTATAGAAGATCCCGCGGGCGGCACGGGCCTCTCTTCCCCCCTGGACCACCCGGACGTTTCCCTCCGCCGCGATCTGATCGATGGTGCGGGTCGCCCGGGAATATTCCGCGCGCAGCCTATCGGCATGAAGCGTCACATCCGCCTGGATCGCCACGACATTCCCCTCGAACGTCACGGAATCCGTGGCGTTGTCGGCATTCAGGCGATCCGCCGTGATCTCGATCGGCCGGCTCCCCAGTTCGCCCAGAGGAACCGCCCCCTGGTCCTCCGCGGCACCGGCCGGGAGGACCGGGGGCAGAACGAGCAGAAGGGTGGCCGCTCCCGCCACCGCCGCACGCATCACGATCCGCAGACGCCTCTTCCGATCGCCCATCTCCTCACCCTCGCCTTTCCGGTACCCGGACCTTCCCGGGAAGGATTCTGCTCTTCGGGGAATCGAGCACCACCGTGCCATCCTGCCACCGCCACCGAAGGTTGCTTCCTTCCACCGTCAGGCCGGGGCCCTCGACAAGGGCATCCTGCGCGGTGATGACCTCGGCGTTGAGGTCCACGCTCGCGCTGGGGGAAACGGCGGACCACCCCAACGCGTCCGTCGCGGAGGCCCCTTTCGCGAGGTCGATCCAGCCCTTGTTCATGTCCCAGGAGGCCTCGGGGGCGGTCACCACGACGTCCCCTTCCCGCTCCCTCAGCACCAGAGTCACGTTCGACGCGACCGCGTATCCCGACCGGACCGAATAGGAGGCGTTGTCCGAGACGAGCCGGTAGACCTGCCCCTCCCGGCGCATCTCGACCATCTCGACGCCGCGCAGGATGATCTGCGGGCCCACGGCGTCCCTCGCCTCCGAATCCCCCGATGCGGGCATGCGCGCCTGCCTGGCCACGTTCAGGGCCACCAGGTAGGCACCCGCGAAGAGCAGGAGAACCGCCACGCCCGAAAGCAGCCTGCCGATCACATCCCCCCCCCCGCGCCGAAGTATTTCGCGGAGACCTTCTCCCACGCCCCGCACGACTTCAGCACGAATTCGATAATCTCCCGGACGGCACCGTGGCCTCCCCTGCGGGACGAGATGAAGTCGGCCTCGGACAGGACATATTCCTCGGCGTCGGTAACCGCCGCCGCGAAACCGACCTGCCTCAGGAGCGGGACGTCCACGATGTCGTCCCCCACGTAGGCGCTTTCCTCCGGGGAGAGCCGTTTCTCCTGCAGGATCTCCCGCCACGCGGACACCTTGTCGTAGACCCCCTGCCGGACGACGGATATCCCCAGTTCCTCCGCGCGGATCCGCACCACCTCCGACGTCCTTCCCGTGATGACCCCGACCTCGATCCCCGCCCGCTGCATCATCTTGATGCCATGCCCGTCGCGGACGTGGAACCGCTTCGTCTCCACCCCGTTCCCGTCGTAGACGATCCCCCCGTCGGTCAGCACCCCGTCGACGTCGACCAGGAACAGGCGCACTCTCGCCGCCTTTCCCTCGGCGCCCTGGCGCACCCGCGGTCCGCTCACCCGATCCCTGCCTTCAGGAGGTCGTGGATGTGGATGATCCCGACCGGCCTCTCCGGATCCCTCTCGTCAAAGACGAACAGGCTCGTGATCGAGAACTCCTCCATCTTCCGCAGCGCGGAGGCGGCCAACTCCGACGACACGAGCCGCTTCGGCCCCGGGGTCATGATCTCCCCCGCCTTCGTCGTGAACAGGTCGATCCCCCGGGCCATCGCCCTTCGGACGTCGCCGTCGGTGATCACCCCCACGAGGACCCCGCTGCCGTTCACGACACCCGTGACCCCGAGCCGTTTGGAACTGATCGTGAAGAGGGCATCTTTCAGCGGGGTCTCCTGGAGAACCAGCGGGATCTCCTCCCCGCGGTGCATGACGTCCTCCACCTTCTGGAGCCTGTGTCCCAGCTCCCCTCCGGGGTGGAGCATGGCGAAGTCCTTCTCGGAAAACCCCTTCTCCTCGAAGAGGACGACGGCCAGGGCGTCGCCGAGGGCCAGCGCGGCGGTCGTGGAGGCGGTGGGCGCGAGGCCGAGCGGGCAGGCCTCCTCGCGCACCCCGACGTCCAGCACCGCGTCGGCGTATCGTCCCAGGGTGGAGTCCGGGTTCCCCGTCAACGCGATGAGGGAGAGCCCGAGCCGCTTGAAGATGGGCAGGAGCCGGACGATCTCGTCGGTCTCCCCCGAGTTCGAGAGGGCGATGACCACGTCCCCTTTCCGGACCATCCCGATGTCGCCGTGCATCCCCTCGGCCGGGTGGAGAAAAAAGGCGGGGGTCCCGGTGGAGGCGAACGTCGCGGCGATCTTCCGGCCGATCAGGCCGGATTTCCCCACACCGGTCAGGACGACCTTTCCCGGCGCCTGCAGGAGGATGTCGACGGCCCGGCAGAACCTCTCGTCGATCTTCTCCCGCAGCCCGGCGATCCCTTCCGCCTCGATCGAGAGGACACGGGACGCCCGCTGGACAATCGCCGTGACCCGGCCGCGCTGGTCACGCACCATCGTCCCTCCCTCCTTTCCCGCCGGTCGCGCTCCCCGCTTGCCCCACCGCCGCCCGGATCGCAAGGAGCGACCGGACCAGCGGCTCGACGTCCCCCAGGGGGAGACTGTTCGGCCCGTCGGAAAGGGCGCGGTCGGGGTCGGGGTGGATCTCCAGGAACAGGCCGTCCGCGCCCGCCGCCACCGCCGCGCGGGCCAGGGGGGCGACAAACCGCCTTTCCCCCGAGGAGGCGGTCCCCGCCCCCCCCGGAAGCTGCACGCTGTGCGTCGCATCGAAGATCACCGGGCAGATCGTCTCCCGGATCGAGGCGATTCCCCGGAAGTCGACGACGAGATTGTTGTAGCCGAAGGAGGTGCCCCGCTCCGTGACGAGGACGGCCCGGTTTCCCGCGGACGCGACCTTCTCGACGGCGTTCGCCATGTCCCACGGGGCCATGAACTGCCCCTTCTTGATGTTGACGGGGAGACCCGTTTTCCCCGCGGCGACGAGAAGGTCCGTCTGGCGGCAGAGGAACGCGGGGATCTGCAGGACGTCCACCACCTCCGCGGCCGGGGGCACCTGCCGCGGCTCGTGGACGTCGGTGGTCACGGGCAGGCCGTACCGGCTCTTCACCTCGGCGAGGATCGAAAGCCCCTCCCGCTCCCCGGGGCCCCGGTAGGACCCCACCGAGGAGCGGTTCGCCTTGTCGAACGACCCCTTGAACAGGACGGGAACCGACAGGCGGGATCCCAGGGAGGAGAGGAACGCCGCGACGGCGAACGCCAGCTCCCCGGATTCGAGGACGCAGGGACCGGCGATGAACGCCGGGGGGTTCCCGTCCCCGATGCGGAAGCGACCCGCGATGTCCACCTGCGTGATCACACCCCGACCTGCCTCGTAAACGCGAGGGCCGCCCCGATGAAGTCCCGGAAGAGCGGGTGGGGGGAAAGCGGCCCCGACTGGAACTCGGGGTGGAACTGGCAGCCGAGGAACCACGGGTGGTCGGGGATCTCCACGATCTCCACGAGGCGCCCGTCGGGCGACAGGCCGGAAATCCTCATCCCCCGGGCGGAGAGCTCATCCCGGAACTCGTTGTTGAACTCGTACCGGTGGCGGTGCCGCTCCGAGATCTCGTTCGCCCCGTACGCCCTGCCGGCGAACGAATCGGGGACGAGACGGCAGGGGTACGCCCCCAGCCGCATCGTCGCCCCTTTTTCCTGGATCTCCCGCTGATCGGGCATCAGGTCGATGACCGGGCACTCGCACTCGGGATCGAGCTCCCGGCTCGTGGCCTTCGGCAGCCCGCAGACGTTGCGCGCGAACTCGAGCACCGCCACCTGCATCCCGAGGCAGATCCCGAAGTAGGGGATGCGGTTCTCCCGGGCGTACCGGACCGCCGCGACCTTCCCCTCGACGCCGCGCACCCCGAACCCGCCCGGGACCAGGATGCCGTCCGCCCCCTTGAGAAGCGCCTCCGCTCCCTGCCGCTCCACCTCCTCGGAGTCCACATAGCGGTGGAGGACCCGCGTCGAGTGGGCGATCCCCCCGTGCGTCAGGGCCTCGTTGAGGCTCTTGTACGACTCCTTCAGGTTGACGTATTTGCCCACGATGGCGATCGTCACCTCGTCCCGGGGATTCTTCCATTTCTCCACGACGTCGGTCCACAGCTCGAGCCGGGGCTCGCCGGCCCAGATGTTCAACAGCTCCATGATCTTGTCGTCGAGCCCCTCCTGACGGAAAACGAGCGGCACCTCGTAGATCAGGTCGACGTCCCGGGCCGTGATGACCGCGTCCTCGGTGACGTTGCAGAACAGGGCGATTTTCCCCTTGATCTCCTTCGGAAGCGCCCGGTCCGTGCGGCACAGGAGGATGTCGGGCTGGATGCCGATCGAGCGGAGCTCCTTCACGCTGTGCTGGGTCGGCTTCGTCTTGAGCTCCCCCGCCGTCCGGATGAGGGGGACGAGCGTGACGTGGACGTAGAGGACGTTCTCCTTCCCGCGGTCGGTCCTCACCTGGCGGATGGCCTCGAGGAACGGGAGACTCTCGATGTCGCCCACGGTCCCCCCGACCTCGACGATGGCGAGGTCGTACCCCTGCGCGGCCGAATGGATCACCCGCTTGATCTCGTCGGTGATGTGCGGGATGACCTGCACCGTGCCCCCCAGGTAATCCCCGCGGCGCTCCTTGGTGATCACGGAATGGTAGATCTTCCCCGTGGTGCAGTTGTTCTTCTTGCCCATCCGGGTCGACGTGTACCGCTCGTAGTGGCCCAGGTCGAGGTCGGTTTCGGCT